>RHMF01000264.1_pt1 | contig 21870 bp, 14 predicted proteins | sample 5365151 | NCBI WGS metagenome assembly RHMF01 (sample SAMN10266501, study PRJNA497801) | feces metagenome | isolation source: feces | host: Bos taurus | place: China: Prairie of Fairy Mountain | collected 2017-08-14 | reverse complement strand
GAGCAGGCGAGGGCCATCATAAAAGTCATGGAAATCCTTAATCCTGCTGTTCATCTTGAGGAGGATTTCGAGCATAAGCTTTGGGATCATCTCTTCATTATTTCAGGATTCGATCTTGATATTGATGCACCATATCCTATGCCCGCTCCGGAAAGCCTTAATCAGAAGCCGGAAGCTGTTCCTCTCAACAGGAAGCCTATCAAGGCCACTCATTATGGCCGTAATATCGAAAGCATCATAGATCTTATAGCTGAGACAGAGGATGGAGATACGAAGAATGCCATGATCAGCCAGCTGGCAGTGTATATGAGGCAGCAGTATCTGATATGGAACAAGGATACGGTTGCCGACGAGACAATCTTCCAGGATATCGAAAGATTGTCCGATTACAGGATCAAGGTACCGGAAAGACTTCAGCTCGGCAAGATAGATTCCGGGGCTTCATTCTCAAGACCTGGTATGAATCCTGGCAAAGGCAAGATGCAGAATCAGCGTCATAAGAACAATAACATGAAAATGCGAAACAAACAGCATAAGTAGCCTATGACTGCAAAGAAGAAATCAACTAAGAAGGATAAGAGGAAAGAGAAGCGTTTTCGCTTCTCCTTCTTTTCTGATATGAATCCGGAGACAAAGTCTATCCTGCTGAAGACAGCAGGTATTCTGGTCGGTCTTGTGACGGTCTTTACATTGGTAGCGACTGTGTCTTATCTGTTTACATGGAAGATTGACCAGAGCCTCATGTCCCAGCCTGAGATGCTTGACAAGAATGTCGAGGTGGCTAATGCTGCTGGCAAGATCGGATATCGATGGGCTGATTTCCTTGTATGCCGCTTCCTGGGTCTCGGAAGCTTTGCACTGATCTTCATTCTCGGAGCTACGGCTTACAGACTTTTCTTCTGGAACAAGAGCATCGGACTGCTCAGGACTACGTTCATTGTAGTAAGCGGTGCATTTGTTTCTTCAATGATCCTTGCCTTCATTTCTATGCAGTTTACTGCTGATACATTCTTCGGCGGCGGTTTGGGAGGCGATGCCGGTCATGCTGTGATAGCATGGGCAGATAACCTGGTAGGTCCGATTGTGACAGCTTTGATCCTTGTCGTTCTTGTGGTTGCATGGCTTCTTCTTACAAGCGGCAGGTTTGCGCATTGGCTTGCTCTGGCAGGCACAGAGGAGAAGGAGATCCCTGATGATACCATTGATATGGAATATATTGAATCATATGATACTGACGGAGACGGAATGACTTCGGATGAAGAAGATATATTGACCACTGAAGAACTGTTCGTCGATCCGTCTCTGACTGAGCCTGAGCCGGTGGCGGAACCTGTGCCTGTAGATGATCTTTCTGTAACATTCGATGGTGTGGGGTCGGTTGATGATCAGGCTGTGATTCAGGAAGGCCAGGCTCTGGATGGCATAGAGATCATAAGAAATTATGATCCTGATGCAGTAGTCACTGAAGAGCTCGAACGTATAGACAACAGAGCGGAGCTTGAAAGATATGAATTCCCTTCGATTGATCTTCTTGATGACTATGCTGAAGGCCAGCATACAGTGTCAAAGGAGGAGCTTGAGATAAACAACAACAGGATTCGTGCAACCTTGATGAACTACAAGATTGAGGTCATGCAGGTTACTGCTGTCGTAGGCCCTACTGTGACTCTATATAAGGTGGTTCCTGCTCCGGGAGTGAAGGTCTCTGCAATCGAGAATCTCCATAGGGAGATCGGTATGTCGTTGGGTGCCAAGGGAGTACGTGTGGTAGTGCTTCCTGATTGTGTCGGTATTGAGGTGGCGAATCGTGAACCATCGATAGTGCCTCTCAAAAAGACCCTTAATGATGAATCCTTCAGGAACACCAAGTATGAACTGCCGATTGCGATAGGCTATACCATCACCAGAAAGGTAAAGACGTTTGACCTCGCTTCAGCTCCGCACTTGCTTGTGGCGGGTGCAACCCAGCAGGGTAAGTCTGTCGGCCTGAATGTGATCATATCATCGCTCCTGTATGCGAAACATCCTTCAGAGCTGAAGTTCGTCTTCATCGACCCTAAGATGGTTGAGTTCACTTCTTACAATGCCCTGCTGAAACATTATCTTGCCGTAATGCCTATGGCGGCCAGCGAGGAGGATGAGAAGGAACATGCGATCGTGAAAGATGCGAAGCAGGCAGAGCTTGTGCTGAATTCCCTCTGTATAGAGATGGATGAACGTTATAAGCTCCTAGCTCTTGCCGGCGTGAACAATCTGAAGCTTTACAATGAAAAGTATAAGGACAGATATCTGCTTCCTACCGAAGGACATAAGTATCTTCCGTATCTTGTGGTTGTCATAGATGAGTATGCCGACCTTACCATGGCCGGAGGCGCTGGTCCTGATGCTCGTAAGGCTGCAAAGAACATCGAGGCATCTATCGTCCGCCTTGCTCAGAAGGGCAGGGCTGCCGGTATCCATGTGATCATCGCGACACAGCGTCCTTCAGTGAATGTGATCACGGGTCTCATCAAGACCAACTTCCCGACAAGAATCGCATTCAGAGTCGTTTCACGAGTGGATTCCGCTACAATACTTGATACGAACGGAGCAGAGAATCTCATCGGTAGGGGAGATATGCTGTATTATGCCGGAGTAGAGATGGAGCGTGTCCAGTGTGCCCTTGTAAGTATGGCTGAAATCAACAGGATTACAGACTTCATAGGGGCACAGACCGGTCATAAGAAGTGTTATAACACTCCATACTACCTGCCTGTACCAGAGTCCCAGGACGGAGAAACCAGCGGAGGAACCATTGACATGCAGAACATAGATCCTCTGTTCGAAGACGCTGCGCGTATGGTTGTGACTTCGCAGAAGGGATCGACTTCCGATCTTCAGAGACGTCTCGGCATGGGTTATGCAAGAGCAGGACGAGTTATGGACCAGCTTGAGGGCGCGGGTATCGTCGGCCCTCAGGAAGGCTCGAAGCCGCGTCAGGTTCTTGTTGCAAATTTTGAAGAACTGGACGAGATACTTTCTCATTTTATCCGTTGATATGAAGACTGTTATGAAATATGTCCTTGCTGGACTTCTTGTCCTTGCTTCGACTAACATTAATGCTCAGGAAAAGAACAAGCTTGAGAAGTTCTATGATGCTCTGGAAGGCTCTTGTCTGGGTTTTACATGTGAATATACATTCACTCCTCCAAAGAGTGCAGGAGCTTCAGGAATCGGTAAGGTGACTGGAGAGGCCAAGATAGAGATTCAAGGTGATGCATATATCTTCGATGGGAATGGATTAGTCGTCAAGTCAGACGGAAAAAGTGTCTGCATCATGGATGATGATGCCAAGGAAGTGGTTTACGAATCAATGCCTGAGACATTCTCAGAGGCAGATTTTCTGCAGAATCCTGCCTATCTTGTAAGAGGCCTGAAGGACAACTTCAAAGTAATAAGGACCACAAGAGAAACAGACTCATATGGCGATCATGTCTCTGACGATTTCTTGCTTGCCCCTCTCGTGAAGTGCGGTATCCTTAAATGCAGATTGTCATTCGTGGTCTATCAGGACAGCCTGCCGTTTGTAGATCTTTATATGACTGACGGCAGTGAATTGAAGGTTCTGATGTTCGAAGAGGATTTCATGCAGAAGAAGCCTTTGTCTTATTTCGCTCCTCCTGCACCTGAGTCGTTTGACAGTTCCTGGATAGTTACTGATCTACGATAATTAAGCTTAAATGTTATGGCTACCAGCTGCCGCCGGCTCCACCTCCACCGAAGGATCCTCCGCCGAAACCGCCGAAACCGCCGCCAAAGCCTCCACCGAAACCTCCTCCGAAGCTTCCGCCTCTAGACGGACCCCAGCTTCCGAAATCGTCTCCTATGGTGATTATCGGCCTTGTGTGTACACGGCGTCCTCCGTTGCCTCCACCATTGTTGCCTCCGTTCTTGCTGGAAGAAACTACGATGAACAGTATAAGCATAATGATGAACAAGGTGAGGATGATATATGCTTCGATGTCCTCATCTTCCTCATATTCCCTCATTACGGATATTTCTCCGCTAGCAAGCTTCATCAAGGTCCCGCATGCTGCATAAACACCTCCGAAATAATCGTTTTCCATGAAATGAGGAATCATTTCGTTGTTGATGATTCTCTTCGCGTATGCGTCAGGAATAGCTCCTTCAAGTCCATATCCGACGGCTATGAATACCTGACCGGATGATGTGTTCTTAGGCTTTACCAGGATTACGATACCGTTGTTGAATTCTGCCGATCCTACGCCCCAGTCGAGGCCGATCTTAGTTGCATATGATGCTGCATCGTAGCCTTCAAGGTCGTTGACCGTCACTACGGCAATCTGGTTTGAAGTGGAATCATCGAAGGCTACAAGTTCTCTCTCAAGATGACTGATCTGTTCAGCAGAGAAGATTCCGGCAAGATCATTGACAAGTCTGGCCGGCTCGGGCCTTTGGGGAATGGCTGAGGCTGTGAAGCATGCAATGCAGAGAACAGATCCTAAAAGCAGGACTGTCTTCTTAAAGACTGTATGTAATGGTCTTATGCTCATTTATGTCAGATCTTTTCCCCGAACGATATTTCGTCCGGCTGTTCGTTTATATCGTCCTGCTGATAAGGGAAATATTCCTGAAGCTTTTCCCCGACCTTCTTTACGGCCATGACAAGGCCTTCTGTAAATCTTCCGGAACGGAATTCCTTGCCCATGATCCCGATGACATCTTTCCAGAAATGCTCAGGTACAAGATCGTTGATACCTTTGTCTCCGATGATCGCGAATACCTTCGTGTTGCATGCCAGATAGATCAGGACTCCGTTTCTGAGCTCTGTCCTGTGCATGCCGAGTTTACCGAAGACCTCTTCGGCACGTTTCATCGGATTATCTGTGCATTCTCCGTCGATATGTATGCGGATCTCTCCTGAGGTCCTCTTTTCTGCAAATCTGACCGCGTCCACAACAGTAGCCTGCTGGTCCGCGGTCAGAAATCTTTCCGGTTTCATAAGCCTTGACTTAGAATTCTACCTTTGGTGCTGTTTCAGCTCCTGCCTGTGCCTCGAAATATGCTTTCTTCTCGAATCCGAACATCGATGCGATGATATTGTCCGGGAATTTTCTTATGAGAGTATTATAGGCCTTGGCTGTTTCGTTGAATTTCATCCTCTCGGTAGCGATCCTGTTCTCTGTGCCTTCCAGCTGAGCCTGAAGCTCCATGAACTGCTGATTTGCCTTGAGGTCCGGATAATTTTCCTGAATAAGGAGAAGTCTTCCGAGGGCTGATGAAAGCTCGCCTTGAGCCGCGTTGAACTGTTCGAGTGCCTCTGGTGTAAGGTTGGCAGGGTCAACTGTCACCTGAGTGGCCTTGGCACGAGCTGCGATCACGTTTTCGAGTGTAGAAGACTCATGCTCGGCATATCCCTTTACAGTAGCTACAAGGTTCGGAATGAGGTCTGCTCTGCGCTGATAGACATTCTCGACCTGTGACCATGCAGCCTGGACGTTCTCGTCTTCAACTACCATATTGTTATAAACGCCTTTGATCCAGAAGAACCCGCCGAGTACCACTGCGGCGATGATGGCGAATGTGATAAGTCCCTTTTTCATTTCAGTAATGGTGTTAGTTGTTCAGATTAAGCTATTTAGTCTCTCTGACACATCTTACCGATGCTCCGAGAGTCTTTACATCTCCTTTGCCGATCTGCAGCTCCGGCTGATCTCCGATGATGTATCTGTAGTAAGCCATTCCCTCCTCAGATTCTACTTTGTCTGCAGTCCAGAAAACAGCATAATCATATACTCCGAAGAATGAAGCTGTAGGATAGCCGCCTTCTTTGTCCATTTCTCCGAGATTAGCATATCCGGCAGGAATGACAGAAAGCTTGCTCTTGTTGGTGATTTCTCCGACTGCTGGCCAGTATTCCCACATTTCAGTGCTGTTGAACGATGCGTTGCACATCAGGTCTGCAGCAACAGATGGAACGGCAGAATGAGGGCCTGATATCGTCTGGCTTTTCATGCTTGCAGCCATTGCGCTCCATTCTGCATCGGTAGGAAGTCTCCATCCTTCAGGACAGGCGTTGACGGCTTCTTCATAGCTGTAATACCTTCCGAATACATCGCTCATTGCTTCTGCGTTTGCAAAAGGAGTTCCGTATGCAGGGTCTGCCAGATTCCTGCGGAACCAGTCAATGCCGTTGATGCTTGCATAATGGTAGGTTATGTCGTCTGACTTGATCGAAGGGTCGTTTGCAGAAATTCCGCTACCGGTAATCGATCCGTCAAGTCCTCCCTTCACGACTGTCACATATGCTGATGCATATGAACTTGTATAGCCTTTGGCAAAGCCATAGCAGCTTACTGTATAAGTGCCCAGACTGTCGGTGAAAGGATATGAGAAAGAACCGTCAGACTCTTTTCCATCAGGTGACAACCCATTCTGAAGTCTGGTCGTATCGGATTTTTCCATTCCTGGAGAAACTTTCCAGGAATAGCCGATGAATTCGCCATCAGGGTGAGTGATGCCTTTAGGAGTGAAGGTCAATCTCTGGTACTGATTGATATATTCCGGAGTATGGAATGTCAGCTTGCCGTCCAATGAAGGCGAAGTCGTGGTATCGTCATCTTTGTCGCATGAAATGGCAAGGGAAGCCATTGCAGCAGCCAGAATCAGTGAACTTAGTTTTCGAAAACTCATTTTCTTTGTCGCTAAATTTTAATACAATCGTGCAAATATCGCTATTTTAATTTGAAAAACCGCTACCTTTGTACAAATACTTTGCCTTACAGACCATTATGAAAAAAAATATCGGATTTTTTTTATTGACATTTATTCTGATTGCGTTGTCGTCATGTTCTCCACGTGACCGGTATATCACCATAACCGGATTTGCTCAAGGCGGGACATATGCCGTCAAGCTGAATATGAAGGGTGTGAATGCCGGAGCTGAGGAAATCAGGGATTCTGTTGATGCAATCCTTGTGAATATCGATAATTCCATCTCAGGATATAACAAAAAGTCACTTCTGAGCCGCTTCAATTCAGGAGAAACCATATCACCTGATTCCATATTCATTGATATCTATCGTCGTGCCTTTGATGTGTATGATGCTACTGAAGGAGCTGTCGATGTGGCTGCTGCCCCTCTTTTCGATATCTGGGGATTCGGATTTGCAAATGATTCCCTGCCTTCCGCTGACAAGGTTGCACAGGTTCTGACGGAATCAGGTATGAACCGACTGTCCAGAGAGATTCCTTCCGGACAGCTTGCGTCTAAAGACATTCTGAAGGAGGGTGAGGCTCTTCCGAAACTTAATTACAATGCCATAGCGCAAGGCTACAGCTGTGACCTGGTCGCTTCATATCTTTATTCCATAGGTGTCAAGGATATGATGGTGGATATCGGTGAAATCTTCTGTGACGGAAAGAATCCTGCCGGACATCCATGGTCTATCGGCATTGACAAGCCTATTGACGGAAATAATGAGCTCGGAGCCCATATACAGGGCATATTCCGTGCTCCTGAAGGTCCACACGGAATAGTGACTTCCGGCAACTATCGCAAGTTTTATGTGCGCGACGGAAAGAAATATGCACATACGATAGATCCTCGTACAGGATATCCTGTCTCACATTCTCTTCTCAGCGCGACGATCGTCGCAAAAGATGCCACGACAGCCGATGCATTCGCAACATATTGCATGGTCATCGGCCTCGAAGCTTCTGTCGATTTCCTTGAAAGCCGTCCGGATCTCGAAGGCTGCCTCATCTATGACGAAGAAGGCTCCTTCAAGACCTGGTGCTCAGAAGGCTTTGTGCTGGAAGAGGTTGAGTGATTGAATGCCAGTTCCTTACATCGCTGCGATGACTTCCAGGGCATTGGTCAGGGAGGTGATGGAAAATTCGGTCGCTTTTATGAGGAGAGCGGGACAGATGCCGAAGGCGTTCAGGGTTACGGTGGCGAGGGAGAGGGGTATGATGAGTCCTGTGAGGGGCAGGGCTATCAGATTCGTAAGGAGAAAATGGATAGGGAAGGAATTGAAATGATACCATGCAAGCGGAGCGGTAGTGATCTGGCATGCGATGGACATGGAGGCTGAGTTCCATATCCATCGCATGCCTTTTGTGAATCCTCGGTCGTCAAACGGCGGTCCGGGCCAGAGAGCTTTCAACCATGGAAAAATGAATGCGATTCCGGCCATCGCTGCGTAGGAAAGCTGGAATCCGACGGAATTTATGGAGGATGGGGATATCGTGAGCTGGACGACGAGCGATGCCAGAAGGACAGAGCCGGTGCTGTGATAGCGATGGGCCATACGTGCAGCTTCGTTTATTATGATGAAGATCATGGCGCGTACTATCGATGCTCCTGCGCCTGTAGCCAACGTGTAGATGAGGCATACCGACACAATGATTATTGAGCGTATGGTGCCGGCATGCTTCCCGTTTCCGGACAATGATGTCAAGGATCTCACTATACCGTAAATGATCCCCAGATGCAGTCCCGACAAGGCCAGGATATGTGATGCGCCGCTTTCACGGAACGAGGCTGTTACATCTCGAGGTATGTCGCTCCTTTCTCCGGTCAGCAGTGCCTTTATCAATGCGTTGGTACTGCGGCTTTCGAACGGTACGGCATCTGCAAGTTCCTGCATCCTCGCTCCGAGTTTACATGCATGTGAACTGATAATGGACTCTGTGACGCTGATTTCCAGTATTTTGCCGCATGCTCCGCAGAAGCATCCCAGACAGAATGCCAGGGTGCATATCATCCCCCATGAGAACCATGCCCCATGCTTCTTCCATGATCCATGCATGAGCGGAATCAGACATGCAGATACAGCCGTCACTGAAACGGCGGCATTGGCGGTAAGCATGTCATTGTCTGATATGCCGGCAAGGAAAACAAATGCGGTTCCGGCTGCGAAAGGTAACGAGAACCCTGCAATCTCTCTCTCCACTGTCATTTCGTTCCTGTTTTTTGCGAAAGTAGTTATTATTTTTATAACTTTGCAAAGATGGACCGGAATTTCCGGGAAATTTCAATCAATCGTGTAAAATCTGAAATAAAATTATAAGGAAATGATCATTTTAGTACTCAATTGCGGAAGCTCATCGCTTAAGTATCAGCTCCTTGATATGAAGAGCGACGAAGTCTATGATCTCCTCGCCAAAGGTCTTGTCGAGAGGATCGGAATGGAAACAGGCTGCCTCAAGCATCAGGCGACCGGAAAAGAGAAATTTGAAAAGGAAATGCCTATCGAGGACCATACTGTAGGTATCAGGGCCGTGATGGATGCACTTCTTGACAAGGAATATGGTGTCCTCTCTACTCTTGAGGATATAGAGGCTGTAGGACATCGCGTCGTGCATGGCGCGGAGGAATTCGTCTGCAGCCAGCTCATTACAGACAAGGTTATAGCTCAGCTTGAGAAGTGCTCTGTATTCGCACCTCTTCATAATCCTGCCAACATATTGGGTATCAGGGCGGTATCTGCTGTTCTTCCTACTGTACCTCAGGTGGGTGTGTTCGATACAGCCTTCCATCAGACAATGCCTTCATATGCATATATGTATGCTCTTCCATATGAATATTATGAAAAATACGGCATTCGCCGTTACGGATTCCATGGGACCAGCCACAGATATGTTGCAGCCAAGGGTGCAAAGTTCGCAGGTCTTGACCCTGAGATGTCCAAGGTGATCACATGCCATCTCGGTAACGGAAGTTCCATCGCTGCTGTGCTGAATGGAAAGTCAATCGATACGACTATGGGATTCACTCCTCTCGAGGGACTGATCATGGGTACCAGATGTGGTAGCATAGACCCTGAGATCGTTACATATATTCAGGAAAAAGAAGGACTTTCTACAGCTGAAATGAGTAAGGTTCTCAACAAGAAGAGCGGTTTCCTCGGCCTGTCATGCGTGTCATCTGATGCCCGTGACCTTGATGCTGCTGCAAATGAGGGAAATCCTAAGGCAAAGCTTACACTCAAGAAGCTTACATATGATATCACGAAGTATATCGGTGCATATGCGGCAGCGATGAACGGTGTGGACCTGATAGTCTTTACAGGCGGTATCGGTGAGAATAACAGCCGTCTTCGCCGCAGAGTATGCGAAAGCCTTACTTATCTTGGTATCAAGTTCGATTACGATGCTAACGTGGTAAGAGGTGAGGATACGATCATCACTCTCCCGGATTCAAAGGTAAAGGTCGCTTTGATCACAACCAATGAAGAGCTCATGATCGCCCGCGATACCATGAATATCGTTCAGAACGAAGAATAAACCAGTCCCCGGCATGCCCGGGGATTAATTGCATATACGATGTTTACCAGTTTTGAAGAAATTTTTGCCGAGCTTCGCAGCAGAGGATCCAGAAAACGTATGATTGCTGCCTGGGGCGTTGACAGTCATACAGTTGCGGCTGCAGCCAAGGCCGTGGAGCTAGGTCTTGCCGATGTCACCCTCGTCGGTGATGAAGCATTGATTGCTGATGCATGCAAGGAAGAAGGTGTCGATATCTCTGTCTTTACCATAGTCCATAATCCCAACGAGCTTCCGTCAGTCGCTCAGGCTGTGCAGATGATCCGTGAGGGACAGGGCGATTTCCTTATGAAGGGTCTGTGCTCGACGGACAAATTCCTCCGTGCAATCCTTAATAAGGAGACAGGTCTTCTTCCTCCGAAGGGTACGCTTACCCATTGTACTACCCTGGAGATTCCGAGCTATCACAAGCTGCTTTTCGTTGGAGACGTAGCTGTGATACCAGCTCCTGATATCAAGCAGAAGCAGATCATCATGGAATGTTTGGTGAAGACTGCAAAGGCGGTAGGAGTCAATAAGCCTAAGGTCGCTATCATCGCAGCTACCGAGCAGGTGCTTTCCAGCCAGCCGGCTACAATAGAAGCGGCCATGCTTTCAAAGATGGTGGAACGCGGACAGATCAAGGGTTGTGTCGCTGACGGACCTCTTGCTCTTGATGTGGCTATCGATCAGGAATCTGTTGATATCAAGGGACTTGTGAGCCCTGTTGCGGGCGATGCGGATTGCCTCCTCTTCCCTAATATCGAGTCTGGCAATGTGTTCTATAAGGCAAATTCCAAGCTTGTTCCGGGCGTCAAGCAGTCTGGTATCCTTTTAGGTGCAAAGGTGCCGTGTGTCCTTTCGAGCCGTGCCGACAGCATTGACACCAAGCTGAATTCTATTGCAATCGCTGCAATGTCGGTGAACTAGTCTGCCGGCAGTTTGAGCGTAGCGATGGTAAGTCCCTTTCCGGGAATGTTCAATCAAGAAATACTATTGAAGATATGAAAGGTAGAATACTGGTAATCAATACCGGCTCCACCTCGACAAAGATCGGTTTCTATGACTCAGGAGAGATGCTCTTCGAGAAGAATCTTACGCACTCTGCTGAAGAAGTAGCACGCTATAAATCCGTGATGGATCAGACGCCTATGCGCCGTGATACCATCACGGATTTCCTGTCTGAGAAGGGGATTGCACTGGAGACAATCGATCTGGCGATGGCCCGTGGCGGTCTTATAACGCCGATCAGAACCGGCGTCTATGAAGTAAATCAGGAAATGCGTGATGCCCTTATGGTGGCAAAGGAGGGAGCGCATGCTTGCAATCTGAGTGCATTGATCGCAGACGATATCGCTGTCATGGTGAATAAGGCGAGAGCAGAAAAGGGCATAGCTGAGAAATGCCGTGCCTTCATAGCCGATCCTCCTATGGCTGATGAAATGCTTCCTGAAGTAAAGGTAGGAGGTCTTCCTGAATTTCCTCGCCGTACCCTTTTCCATGCATTGAATTCGCGTGCGATGGTGCGCCGGTACGCGAAGAGCATCGGAAAGACCAATAAGGAGGTTACCGTAATTGTTGCCCATATGGGTGGAGGATCCTCTGTCTCACTTCATAGGAACGGCCTTGTGATAGATACGAATGATGCCCTTGGCGGAGACGGCCCTATAAGTCCTGAACGTGCAGGAAGCGTACCGGGTTTCCCTCTGGTGGAAATGTGCTTCAGCGGAGAATATACAAAGGACCAGGTCAAGAAGAAGCTTGTAGGCAAGGGCGGAGCGGTCGCATATTTCGGGACCAATGATTTCCGTGAAATCGCTTCCCGTGCAGAAGCGGGAGAAGAGGCTTGTACTGTCTTCCTGAAAGGATTCTGCGTCTCTGTGGCAAAATATATCGGATCTCTTGCCACGGTCGTGAACGGAAAGGTTGATGCGATTATCCTGACCGGTGGAATCGCATACAGCAGGGCAGTGGTTGATGATATCATCGACCGTGTGGGATTCATAGCACCTGTAGAGGTCTATGCCGGTGAAAATGAACTCGAGTCTCTTGCTGAGAACGGATATGGAATCATGGCAGGGGAGTTCGATATCAAATATTATCATCCGGACCATTTTTGATGAATAATCTATCCTTTGCGATAAAAAATCTTATGAAAAAAGCCTGTTAATGGTTATTTTTGCAATAATCACTAACAGGCTTTTCTTATGACCACATTCAGCACAAGACTGACCAGGCTATCATCGGCTGTCATCATCGGCCTTTGCCTGCTTTCATGCAACTCAGACTACGAGTTCGCTTATCTTTACAGAAATCTTCCGTTTGATATGGAAAAGGTCCATCGCCCTCAGATCCCGCCTCGCGAAGTAAGCGTGGTTGATTTCGGAGGTGTCGGTGATGGCGTTACCTTGAATTCAGACGCATTTGCCAAGGCTATAGATGTTCTGGTCGAAAACGGTGGAGGACGTCTGGTTGTTCCGAAAGGCATATGGCTTACCGGTCCTATCACTCTTAAAGATAATATCGAGCTTCATGTGACTCCGGATGCTGTCCTTCTGTTTTCTACAGACCGAAGTCTCTATCCTATCGTTGAGACTGTGTTCGAGGGACTGGATACCAGACGATGTCTTGCACCGATCAATGCTGATGGAGCTAAGAACATTGCGATCACAGGTGGTGGTACAATTGATGGAAACGGTGATTCATGGCGCCAGGTGAAGAAGTCAAAGATGGCTCCTTCACAGTGGAAGCAGCTTCTTAAAAGCGGCGGATTCACAAACAAGAAGGGAGATGTATGGTATCCGGATTCCACCTCATATCGAGGATCGATAGTCAGTGACGCTTTCAATGTCCCTCAGGGTCTTTCTACGGAAGAGGAATGGAACAGCGTGAAGACATATCTGCGTCCAGTTCTCATCGGCCTTATGAATTGTGAGAATGTGCTTCTGGAAGACTGCCTTTTCCAGAATTCTCCATGCTGGAACATTCATCCTCTGATGTGTAAGAACGTCATCATCAATAATATAACAGTCCGCAATCCGTGGTACTCGCAGAACGGTGACGGTCTTGATGTGGATTCATGCGAAGATGTGCTTGTAATCAATTCCAGCTTTGATGTCGGCGATGATGCCATATGCATCAAGTCGGGAAAGAATGAAGACGGAAGAAGAAGGGCAAGGCCTTGCCGCAACCTTATCGTTGACAACTGCATCGTTTTCCATGGTCATGGCGGATTTGTGGTAGGAAGCGAAATGTCTGGCGGTGTGCAGAATATAAGTGTCACAAACTGCCGTTTCCTTGGTACTGATGTAGGACTCCGTTTCAAGAGTTGCCGTGGTCGTGGCGGCGTGGTCGAAAATATCCATATCAAGGATATCGTGATGATGAATATTCCTACAGAGCCTTTGCTCTTCGATCTCCACTATGGCGGTAAATCGGCAGTAGAAGCTGCAGCAGATGGTACATCTGCATTTGATGTGGAGTATGTGCCTGCGGATGAGACTACCCCTCAGTTCAAGGATATCTATATCAAGGATGTGATATGCAGCGGAGCTGCAAGAGCGATGTATTTCAATGGAATACCGGAAAAGAATATCGAGAATATCGTCGTCGAGAATTGTGAGATAGTATCGGACAAGGGTGCGGATCTCCGTTACTCGACAGGTGTGGTTCTTAGGAATGTCCGTATCACTCAGGCTGACAGCCTTGGATACAGTCTTGCGAACTGCAAGAATGTCGTGATGCAGAACTGTTCGGATGCATCTGATAATGCTAAGCCGGTCGTGTTCCAGTATAAGGCTGAAAACGTTGTGATAGAATAATACTGATTTTATGAAGAAACTCGCTATATTCCTTTTGACATTAGGCCTTTCGCTGAACTTGGCCGCACAGGATAAGATTGTTCTCCGTCTCATGGGTGATTCCACTATGGCAGACAAGGACCTTTCATATGAGAATCCAGAACGTGGCTGGGGACAGAGACTGAAATCGCACCTCGATACAGGTGTTGTGGTCGCCAATTATGCTCAGAACGGACGTAGTACGAAAAGTGTGCAGACATTGGGAATCTGGGATAATGTGAAGAAAGACCTTAAAGCCGGTGAATATCTCTTCATACAGTTCGGCCATAATGATTCGAAGGAGTCGGATACCACCCGTTATGCCGCTCCTTTCGGTGCCTATCAGGAGAATATCAGGCTTTTCGTCGATCATGCCTTGAGTGTCGGAGCAAAGCCTGTGCTTTTCACTCCTGTGTCAAGAAGATGGTTTGATGACAAGGGTAATCTGAAGGAAAATTGTCATGGAGATTATCCTGCGGCAGTAATGCAGGTCGCTGAGGAATATGGCCTTCCGATCATTGATGCCAACAAGGTCACTCAGAAATGGCTGAAGAGTCTTGGTGACGAGCCGTCGCGCAAATATTACATGTGGATTGAAAAGGGTACCAATCCCAAGCATCCTGACGGAAAGATCGATAACACACATACCAATGTGGCAGGAGCACGTCAGATCGTGAATCTTCTGCTCCCAGAGATCGTAAAGGTGATTCCTGAACTTGCCGGACATGTAGTTGACTATGATTTTGTTGTGGCAAAGGACGGAAGCGGTGATTTCTTTACTGTGCAGGAAGCTGTCAATGCCGCACCGGATTATTGCAAGCAGGATGAAACCACAATCTATATCAAGGATGGAGTTTATGAGGAAAAAGTCACTATCCCTGCCAACAAGCAGAGGCTTCATCTGATAGGACAGTCTGCCGGGAAAACAGTGATTACATGGAGCGATTATGCCCAGAAGATCGGCCCTACCGGATATGAGATGGGCACATCGGCCACATCAACTGTTTTTCTATATGCGTCTGATTTCCTTGCTGAGAATCTTACCATAGAGAATGCTTCAGGTGAGGGAAAATCCATAGGACAGGCTTGCGCGATAACAGTCGATGGCGACCGTGTGGCTTTCATCAACTGTCGTTTTGTCGCAAATCAGGATACTATCTATACATACGGCAAGGGACAGCGCCAGTATTTCAAAGGCTGCTGGATCGAAGGGACGACTGACTTCATATTCGGAGCATCGACATGCTGGTTTGAGGATTGCACGATTCTCAGCAAGAAGAACAGCTATGTGACAGCTGCGTCAACTCCAGAATGGGAAAAATTCGGTTATGTGTTTAATAATTGCAGACTCATCCATGATGAGAATACAGACAAGGTCTATCTTGGACGGCCATGGCGTTCATTTGCCAAGACTGTGTTCATCAATTGTGAACTCGGGGACCATATCCTGAAGGAAGGCTGGCATAACTGGGGCAAGCCATATGCAGAGAAGACGGCTTTCTATGCGGAATATGGCAGTAAGGGACCTGGCGCCGCTTCAAAGAATGAACGCGTGAAATGGTCTCATCAGCTTAAGGATAAGGAGATTAGAGAATATACTCCTGCAAATGTCCTCCAGTGCGGAAGCGAACAGGATAAGCATGGTAAGAACATAAAGGTAGAGTGGTATTTTAAAGTCTTTTAATGGGCGCAATAAGAAAAATATTGCTGCTGTCGGCGGTGTTGTTCATCGGGGGAACGGTGCTTGAAGACCTCAAAGCCGAGCCCCTGGAACTGATTTTCGAACATTATACGTCCGATGACGGGCTTCCGCATAATTCGATCTGCGACATCCATCAGGATAGCCGCGGATATCTATGGTTATGTACATGGTATGGCTTGAGCCGTTATGACGGTAACAGTTTCGTGAATTATACCATGCTTCCGGGTGATTATTCTAATCTTTCCCATAACAGGATACTTTCTTTGGATGAAGATGCCGAAGGCTATCTGTGGGTCACGACATATGATTATCATGTATATCGTTTCGATCCTGATACAGAGGAGTTTGTATCTGTGCCGGCGGAGTTGGAAGGATTCCGTGATACCAACATGAAGATAGACCGTGTGATGTGTGCAGGGAATGGTGATGTATGGGTGTCAGTATCAGGTGCAGGTCTGTTGCGTGTAAGAACGGATCTGTCTTATGATGCTTTCTTCGGAAACAGTGAACCTGTAGGAAAGAATGTGTCACAGATCTATGAAGATTCGGAAGGCTTCATTTATGCGATATCTGAATCCGGAATAACTATGTTCGGAGGGACCAGACCTTCATTGCTTTCACGAAATTCCGATGTGAATGCATTTGCCGAGTCGAAAACTTCACTGCTATTTCTGTCAAAGGACCATCTTCTGGTCATAGATAAGGAAAGCCGTGAACAGAAGAGAATCGACCTTAAGGTGTTGGGGCTCTCTGATGCGACATCAATGACTGCTACGGGAGGAGAAATCTTCATCGGTTTCATGGATAATGCCGTCGCTTCCGTGGATCCTGAATCGCTGGAACTCGCTGTACATAAGACGGATATGGGACGTGTAAGATATCTCTATCCTGATCCGGAAGGACTTCTGTGGATTGCCACAGAACGTACGGGTATCTGGTCTTATAATGCCTCATCCGACCGTTTCAGACATTATGAACATAGCAATAATGTGATGTCATACTATGTTGATACTCTGGCTAATGTACAGACTCATGGTGACAGGACATGGATAAAGATGAATAACTGGGGATTCGGTTATTATGACCGTTGCTGTGATGAGATCGTTCCGTTGAGTAATGTCAAGGAACAGGAAGACTGCAGGTTCATGAACGGGGTCGCCTGTTTCGAAATCGACAACTCCGGAGTGCTTTGGATGTCAACTGTAGGACGTGGTCTTGAAAGGGTGACGGTCATCAATCCAAAGGTCGATGTCATTGTGCCGCCAGCATTGTCCGGTGACAGTTCTTCATCGGAAGTGAGAGCTATGCTGCGTGACAGCAAGGGGCATCTGTGGGTGGCTACCAAGAGCAGGGAACTTTTCAGATATTCCCATGATATGCGCACTTGCCGCCGTTTCCCAGACAGGAACAGTGGTGATATAGGCGTCATTTATTCGATTTTTGAAGATACAGCAGGCAATATATGGCTTGGCACAAAAGGTGACGGACTCGTAAGGATGACACCTGATGGCGGGGATTACAGATGGAAAAGGTTCCGAAGATCTTCTGCAGATACGGAGTCTTTGAGTTCTGATAACATTTATTCGATTGAGCAGGATAATGACGGAAGAATATGGGTCGGCACTTTCGGTGGCGGATTGTCGATGCTGCCTGATGCTGACAGTGACAGATTCGTGACAGTCAGAAACAATTTCCCGGACTATCCTCAAGAAGCAGGAGAAAGAGTAAGATACCTCCATTGCATGCCTGACGGAAAGATGCTTGTCGCTACGGTCAGCGGCCTGCTTGTTTTCGAACCATCAGACAGTCCGGAGCTTACTGTATTCAATATTGTTACTAAGGTGCCTGGCGACAGAAACTCTCTGGGTAACAATGATATAATCCATATATTTACTGATGAGAAGGGGAATACATGGCTCAGTACATTCGGCGGTGGACTCAACAGGATGTATTTCGAGAACGGCAAGCCTCGTTTCGAGATCATAAGCTCCGAAGACGGACTGTCCAGCAATATCGTTCATTCAGCTATTGCCGATGAAAACGGTCTGATCTGGATTGCTACGGAGACAGGTTTGTCTTCATATGATCCATCTACTTCTGCTGTAAGGAATTATACCAAATATGACGGTGTCAGTCCTACGTCGTTCAGTGAAGCTACATGTACGGCAATGGACGATGGAAGCCTTCTGTTCGGTACGTATGATAATGTTTACCGTATCGATCCGGGACATTTCGCTTTGGCTGCCAAAGATCGTCAACTTGTATTGTCGGGCCTCAGTATTGATGGAGTCAGAACTCCTTTTACAGACAAGATAGTCATTCCTCATGACTGCTCTTTCTTCAGGATTGATTTTGCCTCACTTGATTTCAGTGCAAGCAGCAAGGCAGCTTTTTCATATATGCTTGAAGGCTATGACAAGACCTGGATTTCAGGTTCTGGTAGCAATACGGCCATATATTCCAGAATCCCGCCGGGTAATTATGAATTCAAGGTCAAGGAAACTTATTCTGAGAATACACCTGACGCAGATGTAGTCAGCATAAAGGTAAGGATCAAACCTTCCGTATGGAATTCAGCTTTGGCCAGAGTGATTTATGTGCTTCTGGCTTTGGGTGTAATAGCATTGATTGTCAGAATCTTCCTTACATCTATGAAGCTTAGGAGCAATGTTCGCCTTGAACAGACTTTGAATCAGATCAAGGCCAGGTTCTTTACCAATGTGTCTCATGAATTACGTACTCCTCTTACACTTATTCTGGGCGGTATAGACGACATCAGCAAGAAGACAGGTCCGGGAGACCAGAATGAATACAGTGTCAATCTGGTCCAGAAGAATGCCAAAAGAATGCTGACTCTTGTCAACCAGCTGCTGGATACTAGATCGATAGCAGATGGGAAGATGAAGCTGAATGTCAGCTGTTTCGATGTTGTAAAGCTGGTACAGGAAGTGTATGATGACTTCAGGGATATGGCTGTAGAGCGCCAGATGGAGCTTCGCACTGTCAAATCTGTCGATTGCCTGATGGTCTGGGGAGATGCGATGCGTCTTGAAGCATTGGTATATAATCTGATGTCCAATGCATTCAAATATACCTCTGACGGAGGAAAGATAGAAGTCGGAGTCCTTTACAGAGAGGGTGAGGATGAATTCCGTATCATGGTAAAGGATAATGGAATAGGTGTTCCTAAAGAGAATCGCAAGAGCATCTTCGAGCCGTTTACGAAGGGAAATGTATCTGCCTTCGGAGGTATGGCAAGCAGCGGTATAGGTCTGTCTTTCTGTAAGGAGATCACCGATATGCATGGAGGTGAAATCTGGGTTGAGAGCGTTTCTGGAGAAGGATCGAAGTTCTTTGTCCGACTTCCTATGGATAAAGAACGTTTCTCGACAGAGACTGCCCGTTTCATTGATATGGAACCGGAGATCCAGACAGCTGAATCTCATGGACTCAGCAGGTTCAAGGTTGAGTCTTCTCATCCTGAAGGAGCATTGAAGGTACTTGTGGTAGAGGATAATGCCGAACTGAAGATATATATCTATAACAGTCTGGCAGGCAAGTATGAGGTCCGTGACGCTTCAAATGGAAAGGAAGCGCTCCAGGTCATTGCTTCCGGATGGCTCCCGGATATTATCGTTACTGACCTGATGATGCCGGAGATGGATGGTATAGAATTGATTAATCATGTGCGCAATGATTTCAATACCAGTCATATACCTATTGTCATGATTACTGCTAAGCATGAGGATGATACGCATCTCAAGGCTATGAAATACGGTGCTGACGGGTATATTGCGAAGCCATTTACAATGGAGCTCCTGATGGCGCGTATAGATAATATGCTTGAGCGCAGGAAGGCTCTTGTTTCCAAGATTTCCGAACATAAGAAAGTTGATATCTCGCCAGAAGAGATTGTAATAACCGACAAGGATGAACAGATGATCAAGAAACTGATGTTATGGCTCGAAGAACATGTAGCGGATGCGGAAGTTACTGTGGATCAGCTGGCTGCATATGTCGGTATGGGCCGTACGTCAATGTACAACAAGATCAAGGGACTGACCGGAAAGTCTCCGGTTGAGCTCATTCAGGATTTCAGAATGGAAAAGGCGACATATTATCTGAAGAGCGGCCAGTATTCGGTTTCCGAAACTTCATATAAGGTGGGATTTTCAGATCCGGGATATTTCAGCCGCAGCTTCAAGAAGCATTTCGGCATGTCTCCTGCAGAATATATCAAACAGAATAAAAATTCATGACCATATGATGAAAAAGATAACACTTCTTCTTGCGAATTTGTTCATTGTCGGTGCGGTGATGGCTCAGACTCCTTATTCGGTAAGGATGATCCGGTCCGAGATGGAAAGAAATCCGGATGCTACATATCTGGATGGCAGAAATGGTGAAAGAAAATGGAATTATACGACTGGTCTGGAATTGAAGTCCTTTCTTGACGCGGCAAAGCGTTATGAGATGCCTGAGGTGGTGGAATATGTACGTGCATGGGCTGATACGATGGCCACAGAGAAAGGAGAGGTCTATAAATACAAGAAATCGAACTTCAATGTAGATCATATCTGTCCGGCAAGGATCTATTTCGATCTTCACGATTTGTATGGCGATCAGGATAAGCGTTATCGTCGCGTGACCCGTATGATCCGTGAACAGATTGACGATCAGCCACGTACGCAGTCGGGTGAGTTCTGGCACAAGCAGATCTATCCTCATCAGGTCTGGCTTGACGGTTTCTATATGGCTCTTCCGTTCTATGCGGAATACACGAAGAGATATGCTCCGGAAGAACAGAAAGACTCTCTGTTTGCAGATATCGTCCATCAGTTCACAGCAGGAGCAAAGAATACGCTTGATCCCGTTACCGGACTTTTCCGACATGCATGGGACGAGTCTCGTTCAATGTTCTGGTGCGATCCTCAGACCGGTCTTTCCGAGCATGCCTGGGGACGCGCGAATGGCTGGTATGCTGTGGCCTTGGTCGAGGTGCTTGATTATCTTCCTTCGAAGCATACTGGCAGACAGGAGCTTATAGACCAGCTCAATTATTTCCTTGAAGTCCTTCCTAAGTGGGCGGACAAGGAAACGGGAATGTGGTATCAGGTGCTTGACTGCCCGGACCGTGAGGGCAACTATCAGGAAGCTACATGTTCGATAATGTTCATATATGCCTTCCTCAAAGGTTTGAGAATGGGATATATAGATGATTCCCACAAGGACTATATACTTGGTCTGTATCCTAAGTTCATCGATCGTTTCATACGTGAAAATGAAGACGGAACCATCTCTATGACAGATTGCTGCGCAGTCGGTGGTCTTGGCGGAAAACAGATGCGCAAAGGTGATTTCGAATACTATCTCAGCGAGCCGATCATAGAAAACGACTGCAAGGGAGTCGGACCTTTCATCTGGGCTTCTCTCGAGTGGGAAGCAAGACATAATATCGATTATTTCCCGGAACGTGACCTTCCTGTAGCTTTTGAAGGAGCAGAGGGCTGCGGAAAATATGCTGTCGGAGGTCGTGGTGGCAAGGAGTATGTCGTGACTTCTCTTGCCGATGATGGCTCGGAGGGCACTCTCCGTCATGCCGTTGAAGCAGAAGGACCAAGAATAGTGACTTTTGCAGTAAGCGGAGACATACATCTTACCGCTCCGCTGAATATCCGTAATCCTTATCTCTCCATTCTTGGCGAGACGGCTCCCGGAAAGGGAATTACCCTTAGGGATCATAACGTGTTCATAACTGCCGATCAGGTAATAATCAGGTATCTGCGTGTCAGATTGGGAACAAAATACGGTGTTGAAGCAGATGCTATGGGTGCCAGACATTGCAGTAATATCATCATAGACCACTGCTCTATCAGTTGGGCTACCGATGAAAATGCTTCGTTCTACAATTTCAGAGATGCCACAGTCCAGTGGTGCATCATTTCAGAGGCATTGAATTCGTCTGTCCATCATAAAGGCAAGCATGGATACGGAGGCATATGGGGAGGCAGAAATGTATCC
>RHMF01000263.1_pt1 | contig 21875 bp, 31 predicted proteins | sample 5365151 | NCBI WGS metagenome assembly RHMF01 (sample SAMN10266501, study PRJNA497801) | feces metagenome | isolation source: feces | host: Bos taurus | place: China: Prairie of Fairy Mountain | collected 2017-08-14 | reverse complement strand
GAAGTTGTAGAAATCGTTGGACGCGCCCATCATCGAAGTAGGGATATAGTTTTCATAGAAGTCCGGATCTTCCAAGAATACTTCCTTACAATGATATGCAATGGGTCCGAGCTCAAACTTAACTTGTTTCGTAAGTTTCTTATACTCACGGGCTCCAATTTTATTACCAGTCGGAGACACATCAATCAGACGTCTAAGAATACCAGACTTACCATCAGTAATCTTAACCGGCTTATTCGTACCCATGAATAAGAAACAAATAAACCGATTCTTATACATTGCTTTGTGTTTCTCATTGACGGTCATAAGCTCGTGAGAGACGACACTGTTCAGTCGAGTATTATCCTCAATCTTAGACAGGTCGCCGTCATGCTGAATTGCAACTAGAGGATTATCTTTAAAAGGCTCCAGGGCAAACTGAGCATTGGCAGAACCCAGAGCCTTAGCATCAAACACGGTATGGTAACCGTCAAACAAATCCTGAACAATGTTCAAGATCGTAGACTTACCGGTACCTGGTCCGCCATACAGAACTAGGAACTTCTGAAGGTATTTTGACTCTCCGGCAATAATAGAACCAATAGCCCATTCGAGCTTATGTCTTTCTTCCGGAGAATACAATGTAGAGATGAGCTTTTCCCATGCAGGATACTCGCCAGCTTCCAGAGGATAACTAAGCCTCTTACTGGCGTAGTCTTTTTTATTCACACCGTCATTAGCAAACACGAGTTTCTCATCAAGCTGAGTTATACGAGAATCTCGCAACTGCTTCTGACAATACTTATGCCAGGAATCAATCATTCCAGACTCAGCATCCCACATGTAACGCACTACCACATTACCATCGAGTTCGCTCCTATGCTCTTCCAGGTATTTATTTAATTCGCGGTCTACCAGCTGTACAACGTCATCCTCGTCAGTAGACCACAAACCTCGATCCTCGACCCACACAGCATAGAAATCACCGCCTCGAATCAAGAGGTCGTCTGATTTCTTAATAAGAAAATTGGGATATACCTCGGTAAATCCGGCTTTCTTAGTACGAGTCGAAATTCTTACAAAATCGAGCATTACATTCTGTAGCCTCCTTTCTATTTAAATCACATCATACTGTTTATATACGCCATAAGCTGGTGCCATATTTCTGCGGTTCGCATATCCCGATTCCAATTTCTAACCGTAAACAATCCACCGCGGCCGTCGGGTTCATATTCGCGATTGAGGAATCTCGCAATAACGTCATTTACGAGCCATTCATTGAAATTAGTATCGTTCATCGAACCAAGACCCAGATTGGCAATCATACTCCAAAACCATTGTCCAGTACGGTCACCTTTCTCAGGATCGTCCATAATGGTTTCCTCACAACGAAGAGCCAGGGCAATCATCATTTCCAAAACGCTACAAGGACCCGTCAGATAATGTTCCATGTGCTCGCAATCATGTAGTAAGCAGAAACGATATCTTAACGCAATACCTTCAGCCGCCCGGTTCTCATCATAAGGGACAAAGTATACGAACTCGGTATCATGTAGGAACGTTAGCAACTGTCTATACGAAACGGACTTTGCGAAACGATCGCCACACACGAGTTCATACATCCATTCGAAATAATCTGATTTAATTCGATCTTCAGTTCGCATGCGTGCGTGTTAGGGGATTGTTCAACACTACGTCCTCGTATGTTCTATGATCATGTACGACCTCATAGTCCGCTCTCAATCGCTCATTTCGAACGTGTACAACATCCTCAGCATGTTCGCCAAAATGCTCCAGCGAGTCACGTCCGATCGTCTCCTCAATATCGAACACCTCATCCCAGTCGTTGGTCAACACGTCGTCGGAATAGTAGGTGAGACAATGTAGCTCGAAATCGCAATCACCAGCGCCATATTCGTCTGGGGTGATTACGTACGGACCATTAATGTACGGGACTTCCTCATCCCCTCCTCCTTCCGCGCCGTTATCAACTTCATCTTCGTCGTCTTCATTGTCGGGCTGAATATACGCGCTTGCAAGCTTATAATACTCGATAAGATCAGGATCTTCTTCAGCTTCGACAATGTCTGTATCGTCAGACTCGCAGACGTCTTCCTCAACGCATTCTTCCTCGTCGGCGTTATGACCATTCATGCGAGCCCAAGTTTCCTTGACCGAATCAATCTCTTCCTGAACGATTCGGTCATATTTAGTCTTTACGACTTTCCATGTCACCACGGAGCCAATAACAGCTCCAGCGGTGAACAGGAATACATTAAACACTTTCTGTTTCATTAATATTCTCCTCAACTTTTGTTGACATTACCGTCAACGCAAGACCTCCCAAAAATATAGATGCGCTCAATAATACACCACCAACAATGTGTCTTTTCTTTTTAGTACTTACTAAATGTTCAAGTGTTGCCATGATTCTCTTCGCGCGGTCCATGTGTCATAACACTCCCTTCGTCTGATAAGAGAGATACGCCAGTTACAAAACATACTCCTGCCAGAGCGGCCAAAATGTAAGAAACAACCTTAGACCCATTATTCATGTTTATCATCCTTCCGCGGATCGCTTACATCTCGTAAGAAATACAAACAATCTCCTATTTTGAATCCTTCTAGCTTACCAATCGTATACCATGCTCGAATTGTTGATTTACCTACGTTGAACTTAACTGCAGCTTCTTCTTCGGTCATAAAACCCACAAAGACGCCGTCCTTAATCACAACCTCGTCCTCAAGATTATTTCGCAGGATATACATAATCAGCTCTTTACCAGTCATTCACATCTCCTCTTTCATTTTGATTTCCCTGGCTCCTATAAAGGGAATAACCAGGGATAATCAAAGACGTCTTGCATTGTGCCTGTTAATCCTAGATGGTCCAGGCCCGGAGCCATTCATACGTATTTGTACGCGTCACCGATACAGTTGAAATCGAGAATGATACTACGCTCGTGGCCATTCACGAAAGCACACTTAGTTTCGTTGTGAACGTCAAAGATACCGAAGTCTACAAAGTTATCACCGACACTAGAATCCTCGGTATAAATCCAACCAGCAAACTGACCATAGGCGGTTCTAGGTGCGCCCAGCATGTCGTAGACTTCATTCAGAGAAAGGAAATGATTTGCTTTCAGTTTGTCGTTGGCGTAATTCTGCTGCTGGATCAGGAAGAACTTGTTCAGCTCAGGATCCTTAGTCCAACCGAGATTGCCCTCGCAGAATACGATAGAATAAATATCATGGAGACCGTTAGGATCGATCACGTCAACAGTCTTCTTGACAGTGGTTTCATTACCATTTTCATCAACCACACGCTCTTCGATTTCCTTAGCCTTAATGTTGAATCTCAACTCGCGATCAAGGTCCTTACCAAAGCGCTCGATAACACGACCACGATATTCCTTGAAACTAGTATCGACAGCCGTGAAAGCTGCTGCAAGTGCGACGTTACGTTTACGCAGGATCTTATTGGATGCAACCATGCAGCCGATAGACGCAATACCAAGAGCTACTGCAGGACCATACAGTTTAACAAACTTCCAACCAGTCTGAGCGTATACGATAAGCAGATCGTGGTTGGCGTCTTCCTGAGTATATAGTTCGCCATCGCTAGTGTGTTTTTCCTGTTCCACACCCTCGTGAATCTTATCGACAGTTTCCTTAGCTTCGTCGACGATATCATTTACCTTCATAGTAGCCTTACATGCCATAACAGCACTAGCCACGGTACCAACGACACCGACCACGATCAGAATTTCAGGACTATGCTTCTTAATCTTAAATCCAGTCTTATGGAAAGCTCTGGACACTTTGTTCATCAGTTCCATTTTCATGACTATATCAAACTCCTTCTTTTTATTTTGAATTAACGAATAGGCAACGCTCTAGGCATTACAATCTTGTAACCATCGCGCACCCGTTCAATTTTCGCATTGCGAATATTGGTCCAACCATACTTATTATCAGTATGCTCGCCCGTAACGCCAACCAGGTCGTATAGGTCTGCAACTCTCACAATCTCGTACTCTTCCATGATTTCATCCATTCTGGACAAGACTGCTTCGGCTTCACCACGAGTCTCAAGAACGATGTCGTCATAGCTGTAGCCAGATGTGGTTCTGGAGCCACCATAAGTACGCTCATCTCTACGGCTGGCACTACCGTAATCTCTATAAGAGACCTTATCGGCAGTAGAGCGTCTGCCACCATTACCACGACCGCCAAATAGACTCATATCGAGACTGTTTACGACAATATCGTAGATAGCCTTCTTAATAGACGGAACTAGCACGTCCAGTAGAATATAATTCTTGACATTAGCGACGTCTTCGGAAATGAAGATATCGGTCAACTTGCGCATTTCATTCTTTTTTGTCTTAACTTTACCATGAACAACCTTCTCTGCTCGCTTCTCATCAGACGGCTGTTTCTTTTCAGCGCGACCGCTATGAGAATTATCGGGCAAATTATCGTACATAGCAGGAACATCAGGGGTGCTCATTAGGACTCATCCTCTCCTTTTATAGTTAGCTTCCCGGGTATTGTTATTTTGGACCTGGGAACTCTACCATTTTGACTTTTAAACTGGTATGCAAGATTACACCGAGCCTTTGCTTCAGATTCGGCATAGGTAGAAGCTTTCCAATGATTAGCAATGATCCTATCGAACTCGAGGACCGGGCCGTCATAAGAATATAACTTCATGTATTAGAATAAGAACGTAATAAAGCGGATGGTAAGGGCGATTGCGCAGGACGCCAGACATGTAGCAATACAGGTCAGAAACACGTTGCCCACAATAGTACCCAGCTTATATCCGAAAGACTTGTTCTGATTATTTTCCTTTTCCATAACTTACTCCTTTGATATGTGAAAACTTAAAGAAAGAGGAGAACACCCTGATTAGGATGCTCTCCATCTTGTTAATACCGGATAACAATTACCATTTTGATGGTAGATTATTATGCTTCGTCCATTTCGGTAGTCACTTCCTCGATCATCTCGTCGGTTACCTCGATGGGTTCGTCAGTATCGGGTACGTACAGCTCGGCTTCGTCCTTGTTGGAGAGCAGTGCCAGTGCTACGCCGCCAACAACAGCGACGACTGCAGCACCAATAGCAGTCTCCTTCCATTTGAACTTCTTACCGACCTCTGCAACAGTACCATCGACAGCTGCCTCAGCGCCTTCGACGATAACGTTCTCGGTCTTCTTCTTGAAAATGTCCTTAATGTTAATCTTCTTCATAATAATTTCTCCTTTATAAAAAATAATTTATTGTTTTCGGATATTATTCCATAATAGTGTTTGTAAATTTCGCGAACTTGTGAATTAACAATATGAATTAAATCCACGTTTAGGCGCAACCGCATAATCAATTACGATGCAAGGAATACCGTCTGCATCCAATTGGGCACTGAAATCCAACTCGATCAGACCTCTAGTAACATTCCATCCAAGTTCATCACCAACAGCGCAACCATCAAGACCAAGTTCGTAATAGAACTCATTCAAAGACATGTAATCCTGCCCATTGACCATTTGTCGGTTTAATTCGTTCACAATACGTTTAATCTGTTCGATATCGGATGTGAATCTACGTTTGGTAATCGTATCGAAGCATCGAGTATTACCAGTGCCGCTCACAATAATAGCGGAGTTATTAACCGGCTCCTTCTTGATACGTTCCTCGGCCACCTTATCTCGAATAGCCCGTTCTTTCTTCTCACCAATTGTTTCGACAACCTTCTCCTTGTATTCGGACAGCGCGGTCGCAGACAGATTATAGGCAGTTGCCAAGGCAGCGTTACGTTTTGCACTAACAGAAGTACCGCCGATGAGACATGCGACAGAGGTTACACCGGTAACCACCGCAGGAACGTAACATTTCCACGTAGCCTTCACAGTTTCGACGGGCGTTAGATTGTCTGCGGGATTAAGTTGCAACTCTTCCTTCTTATTCTCGATAAGATTCAGAGCCTTTGGGGTAGCCTTTACCGCTAGAATGGTAGTGGTAATCATACCGGCGATACCAATACCTGTTAGCAGTGCGGGACTATGCTTAGATGCGAATCGTTGCACGTCTTTGAATGCGTTTGCCAAAGTTACTTTGTTCATTTTGAATTCTCCTCCTTTAAATTAAAAACAAAAGAGCCCGAGATAGAGCTCTTCTGCTTAGATTTCGGCGTTTACTATAATTACTTCTGAGTTGTACCAGAGTCGTTCTTAGCGTCGTACTTGTTGTCGCCATTACCCATAATGTTTCCCACCATAGTCAATGCCGCACCAATGGCAACACAACCGACCTTAAGTACATTCATTAAAGTTTTATTCATAGTCAATACACCATCCTTTCCATAATAGTAGTTGTAATTCTCGCGAACTAGAATTCGAGATAATCGATAAACGGCTCTAACGGCATGTGAATGATTGTACAATCTAGTCCTCCATGACCGTCCGCGTCTTCATCAATAATAGTGTCATCGTGCTCGAACTCAATCCATGGGTGCCAGTACGTTTCTTCAATCTTTCCGCATGACCAACCAACCATTTCATACTCGGGTAGAGACTCCAGTCCTAGAAAATCATAAAATTCATTAACGCAGACTGCACCATTAACGATCATTGCTCTATTAGTCTCGTATTCGGCCCACATAACCGCTTCTTTTGTAGACTCGAAATATCGACCTGAGTAAAAATCATAAAATAATTCTGTTTCATTATTAAACGTCAGACCGTCACCTGTGTACTTATCTTTTGCAATTTCTTCACGGACCTTCTGACCCGCTTCTTCACCATATAGCTCATCGACTTTCTTCTTGTACTCTTTATAAGAGTTATCTAGTAAAGCATATGCGCTCATAAGAGTCGCTTGTTGATGTTTACTTATAATATTAGAACCAAAGATACAAGCGATCGTAGCCGCGCCAGTAATTACTGCCGGAATATAGGTAGGTGTAGCAACCTTAATAGTCTCCCACTTGGTTAATTCCTCACCTTTTTCATCTTTTGCTTTTTCGAGCAAGGTTAATACTTTCGGTGTTGCTTTTACTGCCATGACCGATGTCGCCACTACCCCGACAGCGCCTATGCAAGTTAAAATAGTTGACGAATTGCGTTTTAAGAAATCTTTCATCTCTTCTCCACTCCTTGGAATATAGTAAAAGCTAAGAGAAGATGCTCTGAGTAAATTTCCCATCCTGTGCAAATGCCTATCGGATTCGATTACACCTCAGTCTTCTCATAATACACCCTGTTTTCGACGCGAGTCTCACATCCATTTTGAGGCAAAAGAAAGGAGTCTCAGTTACGAGACTCATTCCTTTTTCTTCAAAAGCTTGACGAGTAGCGCCATAATCACCACAAATACGATAACGTCTCCAAAGACCAGTAGCGTCGCACCGCCAATCACACCCGTGAAAGTCAGTAAGACTGCCGCGATCAATGCAATTACAGTCATCAAAATTGTGAATAAGATCATTTTGTTTCATCTCCTTTCGTTTCCATAAAACAGGTTGTAATCTACGCGAATATAAAAAGAGAAGTCACAGTAGACTTCCCTCTCAGTACCATACACCAGTTCGGATAAACTCCATATCATGACGGATGTTGTTTTTGAGCGCTTTCCAATACAACGCCATTGTTTCCTTTACAGTCATCCCCATACGTGTAAACATCACAAGCCATACAATAGGCATAATTAGTGATAATACTACGACTATCGGTGACCATAAAATACAATATACGATATATCCTAGCGTTCTAATAAACATCTCAACAGTCATTTTAACCGCCTCCTAATTTGTTATATAGTTTCCATAATAGGGGCTGTAAATGACACGAATTTGGCCATTTCGATCAACATGTTTACTGTATTAATATATAAAAAGGAAAGAGCCTTTGTTATTAGACTCCATCCTTTAAGTTTTCATTTTGAATTAAATCGTTATGCCATGAATGCGATTGCACTAGCGATGGTCATCGCTGCTAACAATACAGTAAACATAGATTACAATTCCTTTCTTTTATTTTAATTATCTCATAATACAGTGTGTAAATTTCGCGAAAAGTTAGGAGACCCCGTTAAGGACCTCCTAAAGTCGGATAATTACTCATCCTTATTGGCTTTATTGGCCAGGGTTAATGCGATCAACAGTACCGGATACATAATAATTGCACCATCACAAAAACCTTCGACAAAGCCGCTTGCAAATGACTTAGCAAACGCTTTACTATTGTCGGTTTCTGCATATGCTTGCTCTTGTTTTGTATTACACCACTTGATGATATTTCTCATAATGCCCATTTTATAAAACCTCCTAAAAATAGTTATTTTCCATAATAGACACTGTTTCTGACGCGAATTATATAAGTCTTCGATCAAAACAGGTCTCCCACCGTTCTCTCGGTAGAGGTTTCATCTTTAAACCCCACATTAATTGACGTATTGTAACCGTTGGATATAACCCGTCCCTACATTCTCCGGCACGCTCATTGAAGAAATTCTCGAAATTGCTATGTAAATATATGTCGTCAACCAACCAAGGATCGATCTCATCCCAATAAGTAGTTTTCGAATCCCGATCGTATCGCTGCTGTATCACTGCTAAGCCTTTATTATGTATTTTAAACAATGTGCATTTGTTATAAACCGGGTGATCACACTCATACCGTTGCCCATACATTGTCGAATATATCGCCGGTCTTTCATAAAAATACCTCATGTATTATCACCCTCCAAAAACAAGGAGGATCCGAAGACCCTCCTCATTTTTTTTTACTTGTCTTTACCCATAACCATCAACATCAGTCCAATCATAACCACGATCAAACCCATCATAAACATATAATCGTTCCTCCTTTGATTTTATAGATTTAACATCTCATAATAGCCTTTGTTTTTGACGCGAAAAACGAAGAGGCTATGTTTCCACAGCCTCCAACGTTTAAACTTTGATTCTTAGAACTTAGAATTTCATCATCTTATCTACCCACTTCTTACCAATACCACAAGGCATCACACCCTTAGCTTCAGCAGCAGTCAATACGAGCGTCATCACTGCAGCGCCGGCAAGCGGTACGCCTACCTTGACCAGATCAACTGCGTTTCGCCAGAATCGATCCTTGCGATTCTCCCTGGTTTGCACCTCGGTTTTCTCAATCTCGATCTTGCGATCCACCAGTTCTGTCCAACGGGCTTCCAGCTTACCATACTCTTCAGATTCGGGCTCTACCTCCGCCATCTTAGCGTAAAGTCTTGCGATTTCCTCGTTCAGATATTCAGTAGTGTTCATTTTGAATTCCTCCTTAAGTTTTTATGAACCATACGTTCCATAATAGTGTCTGTTAATCACACGAAAGATAGTTTTCGTTAATAACCTTGAGAATTACAAAGTTTCTTCTCGCAATCGACTCAATACTTGCGCCCTTTGTTATCTCCAGGAAGGGTCTAGGGGGTTCATCGGCTTCCGAACGATCAATTCTAAGATGACCCATAGACTGCTCCTCAATGGACTTGCGCATTCTATCAGTGCCGATCAATATTCCAGCGAGTATACCAATCAGCACACCAACGAATAGCGCAATGCCTACTGCCAGATAGTTCATACGTTCTCCTTTCGTTTTTAAATTGTTTTTATAAAATTCCTTGGCGGGAAATTTTTGCATTACAAAAGTAACATCGATTTCGGTAACCCGCGTTCGGAATTTTAAATCTAGGTTAAATATTTCTAATCTAGGTTAGAAACTATGTACAAAAGAGAAGAGTCAATGCTGACTCCGCTCTTTTGAAATTTACCACTCTTTGCATTTACAATAATCGTCGTAGGCTTCCCTGATACGATTAATAGACGTCTGTCGAGGACGTTCGCATTCGCCGTATCTCGTAGCAAAGTCGTATCCGAAATCCGTAGAGACTTCTTCGATATCGACCGTACGAGTCCGCTTAATAACGCGACCTCTCTCGTCATATTTCGTACAAATAGTTTCCTTAACAACTTTCATTTATAACACCCTTTCCGTGTTTAATTTCTCATAAAATAGAATGTTTTCTACGCGAGTTATATGCAAATAAAAAAGAAGTCTTTGGTAGACTTCCTTCTTAGTCGTAACATTTTTTCTTAGTAAAGAATAATGGTATTCCAATGAATAAGAATAACGCTAAAGCTAATGCATTTTCACAAACTACTACTCCTAAAATCCCAGCCATAATCATTGCGATTGCGCAAAGTTTATTCTTCCAAGTTTTGTGAAGATAGTCTACAAATTTTGCTTTTGCTTTTTGTTTTCTATATTCAGTACGCATAAGTCATCATTCTCCCTTATGAAATATGTATTCCTCTCATAGTAGGACCTGTTATCTACGCGAAAAAGTATAAAATAAAAAGAGGAGTCACGGTTAGGACCCCTCTCACGAAGTATCAGTATTCACATGTTACGAGAACATTTTCTATCGCAATGAAATACTGCGGCTATTTTTGTTTTACCTATAAATTCTTTCCGGTCGTAATCATGTCGTAACGGATCGAATGTCCATATTTTTTCTCGGTCACCATCCGTATATATAACAAAAATCTCCGACATATCCGGATGTATATGATTTATGTAACATCTCGAAATCACTTTATACAGATTATCATCCAATAAATCTTCTTGATTCATTCGTGTCACCTCAGTCTCTTAATTCACTAAGTAGCCAAAAGAACCGTCTATAACGATCGTAGTACATATCTTTGCCACATGGTATGTCTAATCTGGTACGTAAATACGTATAAGATAATCCTTCGGTCACCGCCCTCAGAATATAATGCCACAGATGTTTATCCGCATCTTTCGCGACCTGTTCAAGCAGTTGTATTCGCTTGGAATAATATGTCCTTGTTAATGCTCTGGCTGATGTCGGATCATATATTCCTACCGGTTCGCGAACCCCGTCTATTAGAGTCATCGGAATGTCTGCATCCAGACACTCAATATATGCTTTCTTCCACGACGGATATTGTAAGCAAAAATGTTTAAGCTCGTAATGACGGTGTTTGCTTATATAATATTTATTTCTAGTAGATATTTCTGCGCGTATAGTTGTTGCCATCGGTATTCTCCTTATAAATAAGTTCATGTAATCTAATGCAAATCGGTCGTTTATGCAAACTTTGTACATTATTAATTTACTATTTGAAGCATTACTTGTATAAAAAATATCCAACCACGGTGTCTTAACGGTTACTCATGATCAGATAAACAGCAGCTCATTAAAGTATGCGTTCGATCTTTCTATTATTGTCATTTTTACTACCCTCTCGAGCATCTGCGTAACTCTCAAGGGCATCTATGTAGCATTCTATCATTTCAATTTTTTGTTTTAGTTTTGTAATCTCTTCTCGTTGGGATTCGAGTTCAATATCTTTCTGTAGAATTATCAAGCCTAATTCGTCTATTACTTTCTCAATTCCATTCATTGGTGTCACTCCCCAAAATATATTATTCTAGAACATATGTTCATTTCCACATGTGTAATAATAAAGAAAAAATATGTGGAATGTGTGTGTTTTGTTTAACTAAAAATCAAAAAGTTTGCTATTTGAATATTTTTGTGTAAAAATAATAACGAAAACATTAAGGGAGGCTGTGATAAGATGCGTATTCAAAAGTCAGTGAATACCAAAGAAATTGGCGAGCGAGTGAAACAATTAAGAAAATCAAGGGGGATTACGCAAGATGAACTAGGATCGGTGTTGGGAGATAAAACAACAGGTAAACCGTTATCTAGAGGACAGATATCAAATCTAGAAACTGGTAAAAGAAATTTCAACATCCATCAGATAAAAACACTAGCCGATTTCTTTAGCGTTTCTATAGAAACATTAGGCTTTGAATCCGACGAAATAGAAACGATTGATTTATTAGAACGCGCTAAATTAATATTCGAAAACGATAAGGTTCCGATGGATGAGAAACAAGATTTGTACGAAAGCATCATGAAACTGTATTTGTCGGCTAAAGAGCAACTAAAACATTAAAGCCAGATATTACGTTTATCTTTTTTAAGTTCCTTTAACTGCTCGGATGTGTAAAAACATTTTGGATTGTTAATATTTTTATTCATAACATCATAAATATGTTGAAGAACCTCTTTTGTTGGCGTTCTTCTAGAGCATGTAATTTTCATGTCGATCACCTCTATAAACGATATGTATGTATTCAAAGAAATATGAAAAGTTTACTATTTGAAGCATAATATAAAACGAATTATTAGAAAAGGGGTATATTTTTCCATGCATATAATAACACAACACGAACTGTCGCAAATATGCGTCGAACAAATCATTATTTATTTAAGAAAATCTAGGGCTGAGAGAAATGAAACGGTCGAAGAGGTGCTGGCTCGTCATGAAAAAATACTGCAAGATTACGCTGTTGAAACATTTGGTAAAAAGATACCAGAAACGAATATTTATAGGGAGGTCGTATCTGGCGAAACGTTAGATGAGCGTATCGAAATCAAGAAAGTATTCAGTCGATTAGAACACGAACCGATAAAAGCCATATTGGTCATCGAGCCACAACGTATATCTCGTGGGCGTATGACAGATTGTGGGCGAGTTGTGGATATCTTAGAATTTACAAACACCCTAGTTGTGACGGTAACCAAAACATATGATTTAACAAATAAATTTGACAAACAACTATTCGAAGCACAACTAATGCAAGGTAATCAATATTTACAATACCATAAGGAGATAATGGATCGAGGTAAGAACTTGTCAATTCGTGAGGGTAAATTTGTAGGTTCTACCCCACCATTCGGCTATGATCGTAAAGCTCTCGATAAGGGTTTCATGCTTGTAAAACATCCCGTAGAAGCTCCGATTGTTGAAACGATATTCAATCTATTCGTGGATGAGGGCTTGACGACAACCGAGGTGGCAATGTATCTAAACAAACATCATATGAAACCTCGTAAAAATGACTTGTGGGATTATCAAATGGTCGGGCATATCATGAAGAATGAAGTTTATTATGGTTCTACGGCTTGGGGTAAACGACCAACCATTAAGAGACTCATCAATGGCGAAATAACAAAAATACGAGTTAATAGTGACGACTACATGTTAGTGAGAGGTCGTCATGATCCGATCGTATCAAAAGAAAAGTGGCAGGCTGCTCAGGAGAAAATAAAAGGGAACCCTTCGTCTAGAACGGGTCTTAATCGCGACTTGCAAAATCCTCTAGCCGGACTTGTAATTTGTAAAAGCTGCAATCATTCCATGGTTAGGGTTAAGAATACTAAACAAAACATAACCAGAAAGAAACGTCGTAAATACGAATTAGATAAACCGAAATTAAATGCTTTCCTTAGAGAACATAAGGAAAAGAAAGGAGTATCATATCAGCAGATTGCCGATTTTTTAGAAGTAAAGAAGCATACCGTAGTCGCATGGTTTGATTTGCGTCCGGATCATAACCACTATAGTGACATATTTACAGAAAAATGGTACGAGCTTAAATTCTTTTTAGAAATAGATAGTGATGAGTGGGACAAGCAAATAACAACGTATGTAGATCCGCCGCCATTGAATGATATGTTGTTATGTACTAACCAGAATTGCGATATGATAGGGTCTTGCTTACAACGAATAGAGATCGGGGTTTTAGAATATTTAAAAGAAAAATTGAAAGACATAAATTACTACATTAATAACTACGAGAAAGAAATAATAAAAGAGCGCGCGAATAAACAAAAAGTAATTGGTAAAATAACTAAACAGATTGAGAGCTTGAAGAAAGAACGTAAAAATTTAATGCGCGAAAGAAATAGAGAAGAAAATAAAATCAGCTATGAAGACTATATCGAATTAAAGGAAGACATCGAAAACGAACTCAACGAACTGATAGCACAGCTCGAAGAATTCGAAAACGATAAGGATAATAATACTCTTACCAAATATAAGAAAGCAGTACCGATCCTTGAAGAATGCTTGAACGAATATGACAAGCTGAGTATACCACAAAAGAATGAGAATTTAAAATCGATTGTGGAAAAAATTACTTATTCGAAAACAAAGCGCTTAAATTGGCGTAAAGGCGACGAAGACGACCTTAACCTTCACATCGACTTGAAAATATAGTACACTTGGAGAACCCTTGATATATAAGGGTTCTTCGTCGTTGGAGAATTGACTTACAACATCAAGGGGGATATAGGAATGGCTTCGGATGTTGTAAGTCGTTTCCCTTACGAAAAAGAAAAGAGAGAGTACGCGTTTACTTCCATTTTGAATAAAAAAAAGAAAATAACGTGTTTTACTAAAGTGGGGTGAACCGTGAGATCCACCCCATTAGTAATTACTCGTCAGTACGGTTGAATGCATTGTTAAATTCGCCAACGGCAGCCTCGATTAACACACGCAGTTCTAACTCGGTAATTGTAATACCCTTCTCGAACAGCATCTCGGACGCGGCTTTCAACGCTTCATTCAGCTTCTCATCGCCGTGCAAATCCTTATATACCTGTTCCACATACTGTACTACAATCTTAGCGACGTCGCGCTTGGTCTTGTCGTTGACGTACTTGGTATATAAGTTTTTAACAACAATGCCAATGTAACCACCGATAGCGGTAATAACGGCATATAGAATAGTGGTGCCATATTCGTTAATAAACTCTGCAAGCATTACTATCAACCCTTTCTATTAATCTCCAAAAATGTGTCTAACACCCTGATCGATAATGAACTGCTGTTCTTCTTGCTGGATTTTGGCGGCTCGTTCCAACGCGGAAGTCATATCGCCATTACAGTGTGCGTCGGGTATACGCTGTACCGCTTTTGCAGTCGCTTCTGCAACCACATATGTCGCTCGACAAGTCTGCATGATCATCAGAATCAACGTTTCCGTATTTTTTTCTTTCTCCGCAACTTCCTGGTCTCGTTTATCGATATGTCGCTTAAGCCACCAAACTAACAAACCGGTAATGGCGGTAGGTATACCCATTAATATGAGGAAATCCATCTTATATCACCTCTTCCAATCACGTCGTCCATTTGCCTTTTATATGGAACACTATTTTTCCGCTTGCGATTGTGGCACTAGTTGGGCGGATCAGATAATAACTGGGCGGTTTAGTATCTGTCGCTGTCGTGGTGGCCCAAAGCATCGCTCCGTAACCATCGCTTTCATAGTTTGCTATTACATAGCCGTAGTACACAGGGAACGGATACGCAGATGGAGTAAATACTGCCGTACGATACCAATTACCCAATGCTGTTGTGCAGGCCATGTTTGAAATCGAATAACTGCCCCACAGCTCTACATCGCCATTTAGCCATTTTTTATAAGTCCAGATACCCGACGACCCAGAAACAGCGCTTTCGAACTGTCCGTAATCATCGTACATGGGGACACCAAACTCAACGGCATTCGAACGCTCAGAAATCTTACCTATTCCGATTCCGGTTCCGTTCGAATTAAAGTGTAGAAGTGTAAATGAGGTGGACACCGTCGTCGATCTCGTTGTTCCGTAAAGATCGTCCTCTACTGCAATTTTTACATCATACGAGCTAGCCTCATCTGCCGGGAAAATATAACTGTAGTTACTAACAGAGTATGTGCCGTACAGATCATCTAGCGCTACACCGGTATAATCAGCGTCGGTCGTCTTCTTATAATGTAGGATATATTCTGCACCATTCTTGTCGTTCAGGGAAGTAACCGTTGCCGAGAATGTCACCATAGCATACTCGCCCTGATCATCGAGAGTGCCGTTAGAACGACAGCGATGAACCGTTAAGCTGGAAATAGCGGGTGCGGTATACTCGAGAATTCCGGTAATAGACGCAGATGCTTGGTCACTGGTACGAGCTCGCGCGTCAGTGACTGTTGCAGTAACGGTCGAGGTTCCCGAAGTTAAAAGAACGCCTGTGGTGAACGAGTCCGATGTATATGTACTACCATTCGCGACGGCTTTATAAGAAACAATACTCGCCCCATATGTAGCGGTTGGAGTTATGGTCACCTGTAGACAAGAGAGACCTTTTATATACGAACCGTATTTAGCCTCATATCCAGTTGCATCGGATACGCTCACCGTACAGGATGGTTTTACACTTGCGGGGATCGTCATGGTGACGGTCTTCGAACTAGCGTTACCAATGACCGTACTATCAGAATATGTCTGAATTTTCAGTGTTACTGAGACAGACGTGCCTGTCGTATTCTGACTCGCTAATGATAGAGGCGGTATCCATGAGATGCTTGTACTACTAGATTTGTCAACTATGGTACCAGAGGTATTTCCACACGTATATGTAATCGTATGTGTAAAACTGGTGTTATACCTGGTTACCGTAATTTCTTGCGATATACCAAGGGTACCATTGTCTGCGGAAAGTTTGGACTCCCGTTCAATGGGGTCGAGTGTGAATGTACTCGAACCAGTACAGTTGACAGCCCAAACATAAATACCGGCTTCCGCATATGCCTCAAACGTTCTCGAGCCGTCATCATCGTGTGTGAAGGTATAATTGCCACTGGCAACCACAGTACCATCGTACAGTTTAATCGATCCATCGGTTGCCTTCAGATGTTCAAATACAACTTCGCCATCTATTTTGACGGTAATGTTTTGACATGAACGATAAGTGGATGTACCGCCAGCACCCTTCAGCGTCCATGAAATGGTGGTCGTGTTGCCGGTAATACTTTTACTTGTTTCAGACCATGAAAAAATCAGATACCGACCTTCATAGTCGCTAGTATTAAAACTTCCGCTTGTTGCCATTTTATCCGCCTACCTTCCTGAATGATAGAGAGCCATCGGAACGAGGTATAAACGCAAAATTACCAAGCTGGGCCCGTTCATTAACTTCAACAACAATATTACCAGTATGAAAGTCAACGCCATCCCACCAACCGAACTGAACGCCGTTTTTCTTAAATACGATACCAGTATCATTATCAATTTCTAGTGTTATAGCGCTATCGCCAGATCCGATTGTAATAGCAGTATCACTCGCAAATCTTATAAACTTCGAAAATGTTGCTAAGAAAGATTGGAAGTTGTTATCGGCATCAGCCACTTGGTCCGAATTTGCTGCGAATTTAATATTCACCTCATTATTCAGCACTTCCAGTCTAGAGTTGATATCCGCTTTGAAATCCTCATAAGTCGACGTATCAACACAGGAGTCAAGTTCGGAGTCGATGATGGATTGAGTTGTTTGGATAATGGCGCTATTATTTTCGGAAATCCGCTCTTCAACGGTCTTTCCACTAGAGCTAAATATCAGACTCTCGGCAGAGATTTCAAGTTTGTATTCGCCGGCGTCATCTTTGTAATATTTTAAAAAATTACTAGAATCACCGAAAGCTACTTGACCGTCTTTGTCTAAATATACACCAGACGTAGTATTATCGACCGATGTTTTAACACCGGAATAAATACTAGTTTCGGTAATATTAAAACCGCCGATAGTGGCGTCAAAGGCAACTAGATCATCAACACTAATTTTAGTAGCAGTAATTGACTTGGCTGTAATGATACTACCATTAAGGCTATTGTACTCAGTCTGCTCGGTCTCAGTGGTTACACCATCAGTATTCAGTTTATAGTATAGACCATCATCACCTTTGATGACTAACTTGTCAGCTACGACGGTGCCGCCCTCAATCAAATCACCCTTGATGGTGACGCCCACTAAATTACCCGTGATGGTTCCGTTGTTAATAACAACATCCTTTATTAGACCAGAGACCGCGTATAAATACTCGATCGCGGCTTCCCCTATGTTGGAAAAGTCGATATTGGCGTATTTAATATCGGCGTTTTTGATCTCGGCTCGAACAGCATCTAAAACTTCCGCCGATATATAAGTAAAATCCGCAGTATACGCTTTCAAGCTACCGATCTCGGCGTTGATTGCTTCTAAATCTTCCGCAGAAATATCCTTGAATTCGCCAAACATTACTTCTAGACGTTCAATCTGAGCATTGACAACCTCCATGTCGGTAGCAGTAAGGTGACCCGCATTGAGCAACTTAACTTCTAAGTCATAAATCTCAGCATAAACCGCTTCCATATTGTCAAATTTTGCAAGCTTTACTCTCAGATTTTCGATGGTAGCATTGATCGCTTCTAGATCTTCAGTGGTCACTTTATATGCCATGATGACCTCGAACTCAGAAATCTGTTTTCCTTGAGTATCAACGACCGTGCTACTGGCAGAGGGGTCTGTCATATTACCAGTGACAGTAGCCGTATGGTCTTTGATCACGACGGTTACTCTATCGCCGTCTTTTACACTAGTTGTAGTGTTTACGGGGGTTAATAGATCGGAACCGTCAAGCTTTACATACGTTCTGCCTTCATATTCCACCGTAGTGCCATAAGAAGTGGTTTCTACTGCTTTCTTAGGTTCTTTGTTGACCTTAACAAGCTGCGAAATCAAATCGCTGGACAATGCCATGACATATCACCCCCATAGTTTAGTAGTAAACACTGCTTTTTCTGTTACTCTACAACCTGGTCTACATTCGATCGTCTGAGTAACGACTTTGGCTTTAATACCGTTTAGACCGGCTCTGGAATAATTCAATCGCACACAGTCACCAACTCTAACCGGACAATAACCATGTGTGTACGAAATAGTGTATTCAAGAGAAGAGAGCTCTCTCAGTTTTTGTCTAGCGTATTCGTCTATCTGATGCTGAGCAGGGTCCGCATTCAGTTCGGGGTCTGTGATGCGGTGTGTAATCTCTCTACCTCTATTTACGGTAGAAGTTGGGCTATTAGGATCATCATTTACGATTCTCGCGTAATAGCTATCGGCACCGTTAGAATAAACAACTTCAACAACATTTGGAATGCCATATAGATCGTGTTCCATTTCTATCTCGGGATACAGAATAGAACTATTACTATCATCATAAGTCCAAACGGGCTGTAGAGAAGCGGTATCCTGCTTTGGAGCGAATAGAACACGACCCATTTCGTCCAGGTCGAAGGAGTAATCTGCATTCTCTATCAAATCTGAGACAAATGTAATCCAAGTATCATTAGTATTTGCTACAAAATCGTAATATAGAGTATCGTCGCTTACAGTCTCCACTACTGGAGCTCGAACGTGCTCCCGCACCAACATATATGCGTTACGCATGATGTTGGAATCCTTGAGTAACGCGTATCCGAGGGGAGGGGGATTCTCTCTAAGTTCCAGTAGCGGAGTGTAAGCGTCCATAACTACATTTTTAACCTTACCGTTGAAGGAAGAAGATGGAGTCTGAACCAAAACCGTAGCGAGAGGATGCTTTTCTCTCACTCCATTTTGAATTGTAATGAGATATACTCGAACATAGCACTCCCCAATGGGTTCGGTGACCTGTATACTCGCGGAACCGAGAGTCTCAGCATCCGAATCTCTAGTAATTGAACAAGACATAACGTTGTCAATCCGCTTAACATCTTTCCAGGTGTTAGGATCGACCGTATAATATTCGAATGTTTGCTGCATTGAGGACAGCCAGTCAGCCATATCAGACACCACCTTCAACTCTAGTAATATTAAACGATACCGGGATGGTTACTTCGCGATGAGTCTGGTTGTAAGAAACCTTGACACTGGCCCAATAACCACTACCGGAGGGTTCCCGTACATAGACGCTACCCATCCAATTCTGCAGGCGACGAATCGCATACAGAGTTTCTTTGTCGTCTTTAGGAATCTCGACATCCCAGTTGGAAGCATGCCCTCGCTGAGTACCATGATAGACGACGGGATGTTCTCGACCGATGTATTCGACCAATTCAACATCCGGTGCGTTGTTGTCAGATACGTTAATGTTATATGGAAGTTTTAGCATAGACCCTGCCCACGCCGGTTCCTCTAGAGCATCTTCGTTGTTGACATCAAAATTAGACCAAGCTTCATCCCATTGGATAATAGCAGCATTACCGCCCACTGGATAACCAGGGAGATCGCAGTAGCTTACCGCGCCGGTCTCGTCTGTGATTGCCACAATCCTATATCGAGCATAGTCAAGTGCAGGATGAGGGTCGGTAATACATGTGTCGTTACCACTCACAAGGCCTGTAGCGAGTTCTGTGAACCTACCATCGAATTCTCTTCTGTATACAGACAGAGATACTCCGGTAATTACTTTAGATTCTTCGACTCTGCAGTAATAGACTTCATCACCATCAGCAGTGGTGCCGTAGTAAACTTTTTCTCCGGTAGTGGTAGTGACACCTTCAACGAGCTCACCGTACACTCGATCGATGGTTTCGGCGGTCTTAATATAAGCGCCACTAGATTCAGTAATTTTATAGATTACCAAAGCATAAGATCGACAGTACGGACGAATATGAGTCACATAGGTCTCTGTATCCAGATTGATCTCAGCGTTGGGGGTATACCCAACCTCAGTCCACGCAACCGTAAAAGGTATAGAAGCTTCGGCCGTTAAACCAGAGTTCATAGATACCGTACAGTTGATCGTATATTTAATGTTATTCTCGAGATCAATATTACCAGCGGACAATTCCACCATCAAAGCATCTGTTATATCGAAATGTTTAGAATATACTTCCTGACCAGCGGTAACAATCATCTGATTACCAACGCGGTCGGCAGTCTCATACGTCTCGGTAGAAACTACAGATACATGATAACCAAGAGGTATCTGAGTCTTAGGACCTGCTAGAGCAGAAATATAAACCGGGAAAGCCTCGACAGTATCGATTTCGTCGCCAGTAGGATCCAACAGATTCAGTTCAAGTGTTACCGGAGCGTAGATATTTACGACTCTCTGCGTAGACCATTCGCCATATGTTTTCGTGATACCGGCCGTACGAACACGCCACTTGACAGCCATGCCTTCAATATATGCGGAAGTATCGATAATATAGTAACCATCAGAGCCCCTAACGGTGTGAGTACTCTTCATATCATCAACGATCAACTCAACCTCTGCGTAAGTCTGATCAGAGCCGTCCTCTACGTTATGGACCCAATATAGAGTTATCTCCTCGCCGGTTGTAACTGTGGTTGTGGAGGACCATGTAGTAGGCGCGGAGGGCTCCGTTCCGATAACCACAGATACAATATCAGACCAACCAGACTCGCCTTGTTCGTTTACGGCTTTTAGTCGGAAGAAATATTCCTGTCCCGGTTCAAGACCGGTTTTCTCATACTGAGTAGTCTTAATGTCTGGAATAGACGTGACCTGATCAGATCCTTCGAAATATTGCTTCTTGGTCGTATATTCTATCGTGTATGTTTCTGCACTAGTTGCGGCAGACCACTCCAAATAAACAGAGGTTTCAGAAGCGGCTTTGCAAGTTGTAATTTTAGTCGGAGTAGAGGGGATAGTACATTGATTACCAGAATACTCAGACCAATCAGAATACACGGAACCGTTATAAGAACGACAAGCGACTTTATACTCAGCACCAGCCTCGACATTACAAGAATAGGAAGCATGACCCGTTGTAATAGTCGCATTGCCGGTCTTAAATGTGGTTTCGTTATTCTTAACAATCTTGAACTGAATCTCCGTAGCATTAACATCCAGATTATCAAGAGTCGCGGTTAGCTTGAACTGCTCGATTTTCACGTCAGGAACAGGAGGTTCCTTAGGGGGATTATCCTCGATATTATAATACTTATAGGTAGACCAGTTCGCGGTCCAGTAAGTAGTTTCCTTATTATTTGACGTGTAAGTCTCAGAAACAGGCTTAACTCGAAATCGTACACGTTTAGCATTAGATGGGATACTGTAAGTACTCTGTGTATGCTCAGTAGTACTGTCGGTACCTATAAACCACGGACCGTCACCGGTATCATACGTCCATTCGATCTCGTAGTTCTCGGTATGGTCTTTACTCCAAGACCA
>RHMF01000262.1_pt1 | contig 21884 bp, 20 predicted proteins | sample 5365151 | NCBI WGS metagenome assembly RHMF01 (sample SAMN10266501, study PRJNA497801) | feces metagenome | isolation source: feces | host: Bos taurus | place: China: Prairie of Fairy Mountain | collected 2017-08-14 | reverse complement strand
CGGATGATATATTCCATATCTGATAAAAAGCCCTCTGGCGTTCTCAACCGGTTTCTGGTCACATACCCATGTGCTTCAAGTTCTTTCAAGGTTGCCCTGACCGCATCGATTCCGTCTCTGCTTAAGGAAGCCAGCCCCTTTATGTTATAGTGCCAGCTATCCGGAAGACTCAGCATGATGGAAAGCAGTCCCTTTGCCTTTAAAGATAATTCTTTGTTCTTGAGGTGGTGGTTGCACATAACTGTAAAGTTTCTATTACGCTCTACTCTGAAAACTTCCGACATCTATTCTTTCCTCCTTTTTCTTTTGCTATTTCTTCTTCAAAATCTTTTTTCAAGACTGTTTTTGTTTTTGTCATAAATCCATAAACGCAAAAATGCAGACGCTTATTACACGCCTGCATTCAGAAATCATTGTGCTATTCTTTTTGTCCGTTACTATTTCAGATACTTTTCTGCCCATCCTGCCAGCAGCTTCTCTATCAGGTCAATCTGCTGCGATGGTGTAAAGTCTTTTGGAAAATACTGTTGTATCCGATCCATCGGAATCTTCACCTGTTCCCGCTGATTGGGTTTTCCTTCAATCAGGATATTGTAAATCATATCCATATCAAGACCCTTCTGCTGGCTGATTCTTTTCATCCTGTTTGCCTGTGACAGGGACGGTATCGTCTGCTCCAGATCCATAACCGCATAGAGTTCATATTGCTCCTCTTCCTTCAGAAAGGATATTTCCACCGCTGATGTTATCGCCAGCTTTTCATCATCCACCATCTGAAGGATTTGCGGGATCAGAAAAGTCAGACGAATATACCGCTTGATCTGATTGACATTTTCTCCTACCTGCTTTGCCAGCAACTCATTACTGCGTCCTGATGCCGGTTTCATAACGTTCAATGATTCATTCTTCTTGCCTCTGCCATCCTGCAGCTTCGGATCAACTTGAGCCGAAGTCAACTCCACTGGTATTCTCTTTCCCTGATGCTTCATGGCCTCCAGACGCATCTTATAGGCATAAGCCTTTTCACTCGGCAGGATCCTTTCTCTCTGCAGATTGCTGTCGATCATTGCGATTACAGCCTGATCATCATCCAAATTACGGACGATTGCCGGCACTTCTGTGAGGCCTGCCCATTCAGCCGCCATTTTGCGCCTGTGTCCCGCTATGATTTCATATTTTCCATCCTTTCCTGCCGGCCTGATCAAAAGCGGTACAAGCACTCCTTCCAGCCTGATACTCTCCATGAGTTCATACATTGCGGCATCCTTTACAACCTTAAATGGATGGCCGGAAAACTCTTGCAGATCACAGATCCGGACCATTCCACTGCACACGCCTGATGCGTAACTTCCTAATGAATACATCTTCTCTTCGTTCGTCATCAATCCTTTCCTCCTCCTGATTTCCTGTAATCATAAAAGCGTCTGCTTTCAAAAACCCTTGAAAACAAACGCTTTTTTCACATTTTTATAATTCAGTTGAAGAAATTACGGACTCCCTTTAGATGTGTTCCCGCATACGAGGTGCAAAACTACCGAAACTCTGATACTCGATATTTTCTCTTTTTTGGGTCCTTTTTTCTTGCTCGGATTTAAGTTCCAGAACTTTGAAAAATGAGTGAATTGGAGTATCTCGATGTAGTTTTCTTTCTGCTCGGAATCGTAGAATTCCGCATAAACTCGGGCTTTTTCAGACTTTGTGCCCTCAAAAAATTCCGTGTCGGCATCGCGGGAAGGAAGGATTTCTAGGCATTCGTCCGATGTAGTGAACAGACGGTCTCGACGTGTTGTTTACTGTCCAAACTATCTCCAACGGATATTTTCATGTCTTTCTCGATGATTGGCAGACGGAATGTGATCGACTTCAGCCACTGACCGCTTGGCTGACGCTCTTCGTAGATCTGAATCTCCTCAATAAGCGACTCCATCAGCTTACGCTGTTCCTCCTCATTCATCAGTGAATAGAACTTGTCAAAGTAGATCAGGATCTTATAGATGTTGTCCCCGGTGACCTTTTCGGATTCGATGGATTGCTTTTTCGCCCTCGCCTCTATAAGGCTCTGCTCCTGGTCATCGATCTTGTCATACATCCGGTACAGACGGTCATCCAGATCTGTTTTCAGGCGTTTATAGTGTCTGGCGTCCGGATCCAGCGCCTCAATCTCTTCCAGTGTTTTCCTCTTTACTGCATAGGATTGTTTCAGCTGTTTTTCCAGGGCCGTGATCTCCTGATCGATGACGGTGGTGTCCACCTTCATGTTGATCTTCTCCTGCATCATGGAAGCGAACCGGGGATTGGCCACCAGTTTTGTGATCACTTCCACCACAGCCTCATCCAGGACATCTTCATTGATCTGCTTTTTATAATCGCACTTATGGCCTCTGGTCATCGTTCTGTGCTTACAGCCATAGTAAAAGAAATCCTTGTACTTTGTTCCGTCTTTGCGATGCTTGATGCTCTTGTTGCCATACATGCCGGCTCCGCAGATCGGACACTTCACCAGTCCTGAAAGCAGGTGTGTTCTGGTATCCTTCGCCTTATTCACATGCTCGTATTTCTTTGCCTGGGCGATCATCTTGACTTGGGCCTGATTCCACATTTCTTCAGACACAATTCCCTCATGCAGACCGTCAACCACAAGATAATCATCCTGTTCGACCAGCTTGTACTCATTACGGGTACCGTGCACCTTCTCCGTCTTCCGGCGACCATAGGCGATTTTCCCGCAATATACCGGGTTCTTAATGATATTACGGATCAGTGCCGCATCAAACAGAGGATTCTTCCCGTTGTGTCTGGGAATCTTACGGATCCCATGGTTCTCCAGATATTTTGCAAGACCGTTCGCACCGATATCCGTGGAGACCCATTGTTCAAAAATAGTACGGATCGCAAGGGCTTCCTCTTCATTGATCTCCAATACGCCGTCCTTAAGACTGTAGCCATAAGGCGGGAAGCCCCCGTTCCATTTGCCGTCCCTGGCTTTTTGGATACGGCCCTCCATGGTTTGGACACGGATATTCTCACGCTCTATTTCTGCCACTGCCGACAGGACTGAGATCATCAACTTACCGGCATCTTTTGAAGAATCAATGCCATCTTCCACACAGATCAGATTGACACCAAAGTCCTGCATGGTCTGCAGCGTGGAAAGGACATCGGCGGCGTTCCGCCCAAAGCGTGACAGTTTAAACACCAACACAAAGGAAACATCATCCTTACCGGTCTTGATATCCTCCATCATACGGTTGAATTCATCCCGGCCTTCTATGGATTTCCCGGACTTACCGGCGTCTTCATACTCCCCCGCGATCTCATACTCATTGAATTCAGCGAAGGCCCGCATACGGGTGCGCTGTGCTTCCAGGGAGTACCCATCGATCTGCATTGCGGTTGAGACGCGGGTGTAAACATATACTTTCTTCTTTTCTTGATTCACCTAAATCTTCCTTCCGCTTTTAGTTTGGACATGGTTGTCACGTTGATCTTATCATATATACCTTCTGATTACAATAAAAAAGAGCCGGTCCATTGGTCAAATACTAATGCATATACCAATGAGCCGGCCAGTACTTATGCCGCCTTACGTGCCAGCGCACTCAGCTGCATGTACTTTCGATACATTTCTTTGATCCGTTTCAGCTTGTAATAATTATCCGGATCCGGCAGTGTGTCCAGATCCATCTCCCCGGCGTACTTCTCTATCATATTTGCGAGGAAGTCTGCCAATCCGCTCCATTCATCATTCCAGGGCATCTCTGTTCCTCCTCTGATTTCTGCTTTTGTCTCTGTGCTGACGGCCCGCATAGATCTCCAGTATCTCCGGAGGTATCCGTTCCAGCAGTGCGACCGCCTGTTCATAGTCACGCTGAAGCTGAAGATCCGCCATTTTCTTCAGAACGCTTTCCTGTTTGCTTTCCTTAAGAGCAGCTGTCAGGTTCTCGTTTTTCCGGACAAGGACTTCATTCTCTGCAGTCAGATCCTGAAAGGCACCCTTGTATTTCTTCATCTGAGTGCTCATCTTTTCGACATTCGGGATATACTTGTCCAGACACCTGCAGATCTCTGCCGCCTTTGCTTTGGCATTGAACATACTGACCTGAGAGAGCAGCTTATCCAGCTTCTCCCTCTGCTTGTTCAGTCTTGTCATTTCCTTGAACACCCGGGGAGGGATGTGATCGCGACCAGTCTCACTGGCACTCATACCACGCTCCAGATCCGGATATTTCCTGACCATCTGCTCCCAGAAAGCATCCTGCCACTGCGTCAGTTTCTTCTTATTCCCGATGATCTCTTTTGCACAAAGCCTGCCGTCCTCCGTCAACGGGACAAAAGAAAGGTGCATATGGGGCGTTTTCTCGTCCATATGCACCACGGCTGAAATGATCGTATCCGGATTCTGTTTCTGTTTGATAAAGTCCAGCGCTGTCTGGAAGAATGTCCGGATCTCCTCCCGCTTTTTGTCCTTAAAGAACTCCAGGCTGGCCGTCACCAGCATCTCCACAAGCCTTACGCTGTCTGTCCGGGTCCGGCACCCGGCAGCAGCGATCTGCTTCTCTGCCTCTGCCCGGTACTTTCCCTGTGGCTCGATCAGATGAAAGTTCAGATGACTCCGGCTGGTGTCCACATCCGGATTACTTGCGTATTTCTCTTTTGTTCTCTCATTGTGGGCCTCGATCCCGCTGATCTCAGGCCCCTTATATTTCGCAAATCTCATAATTGCGTATTGTGCTCCCATATTGTCCTCCCTGCGGTCTCCCGCGTAGTAAAAGTCTTCTTATTTTGCGTTCGTACGTACATGCGTACATTTGATGAATTATTAAGTAGTGTACGCTTGTACGCACGTACACAGTTTTTCTGCTGTTTTATAAAAAGGGATTGTTGTGATCGATGATCTCTATGCCTCGATATCCCCGGCAACGTTTGCCTTTTCCCCGATAAATGTTGTTATCAGGTATCAGGTGATAAGTCCCTGAATATTGGGACAGATAGTTGGCAAAGCTCTTCATGGACAGCGCGTTCTCCGCATTGTCCTCGCACCATTCCTTGTACGCCGCATACAGATCGCTGGTCGCTGCTTTACTGTCCTCATGGAAGGTGAGATATCCTTCGGAAGTCAGGAACTCCGGAATGTTGTTGGCGTCCTTTACAATGGCGGCAATATTCTCCTTCGACCGTTCGCTGATGGTGAAGCGATAGTCATTGGCAATAAGCCGCTGCAGGCCTTCCAGACACCACAGGAAAATGCCCTCTTTTTCAGCAGCCAGCTTGTCCATCAGATAGGGGTCATCGACACGATCCGCCGGTTTGTCCTTCGTCGTAATCACGATCTGCCGGCGAAAGAACCCGTCAGACCGGTCGTGGAGTGCGGTGAGGGCACCATTCCCGAAACAAAGAAACCGGACATAAAGGAGTGTCTGATAGCTCTGCTCATGCTTTCTTTCTACATCCATCTGACACTCGGAAGTGACGATCGATTTGATATAGTTCGTTTTGGTCAGCGCACTCATATCCATGTCGTCATCCACCATAAGAAGCCGGTCTTCCAGATCCGCCCTGGCAAAGTCATTTTTTTCGACCTTCTGGATACTGGTGGTATTCATATTGATTCCAAGAAGAGATCTCATGACAAGGCCAATGCGGGACTTGCCCTCACCGCCTTTACCGATCAGCATCAGCATCTTCTGTGCTTTGGTCGTCGGGATCAGGCAGTACCCCATATATTCCTGCAGTGTCATGATATCCTCCGGTATCAGAAGCTCCGAAAGGAATCTCAGCCAAACACCAGGTATGCCTGCATCCGGGTTGTAATCAACTGTCAGCCGGTTGCGGCAGTATTCCTTTTCCCCGGTGAAACGGCCATCCAGGTACCAGGTGCCGTTTGCCACATGGATCCGGTCATAGTGCAGCGGAATGTCCTCCGAATAAGCCATAAGCTTGATCGTTTTCAGCAGGTCGTCCACTTTCCTGGCCACGCCGCTTTCCTTCCATTCACTGATATCATCAAAGATGATCTGCTTCAGGCTGCCTTCATCAGGTACGAGACCGTCCACTGTAAAAAACCTTCCGTGAATGCATTTCATGGGATGTGCCGAAAGAAAACTGCAGGAATAAATCAATTCATTGATCTGCCTGTCCTTTGTGACCCATGCCGGTGCATCAGCCGGCAATACGTTCGTTCTCGCCATACTCTGTTATCCCCCTTTCCTTTGCGCAGTCACGGCGGACCTTTTCCTCCAGTCCGCCGATCATTCCGTCCTTCATAAGATCCTTTACGGTCACTGTCCGCAGTTCCAGGTCACCCACCGTCAGGATGTCTGCCAGATATTCAACGTAATCGAGCATCTGGCAGGCTTCCACAAACCGGTCATCATAATCGTCATCCATGTTTTTGGGCACATACCGTACCTTCCAGTCCTCCAGAAGGTGCAGATAATCGCAAAGCACCCGCTGACAATAGCGTTCGTCTTCACGAAACGCCCTGATCATCGGGTGCTTAGGTTTCGCAAGTGCCGCTGCGGACGGAGGCTTGTCCGGATCGATCCCAAAGTCCGCAGCCAGCTTCTTCGCCGCTTCATAGGGGCTTAGCTCGAAGAGTCTCGCTGTCAGATCGATCACATCCCCGGTGGCCCCACAGCCGAAGCAGTAGAAGTAATCTTCATTCAGCTTCAGGCTGGGATGCCGGTCATCATGGAACGGGCATCTCACCATGCCGTGGTGATTTGGCCGCAGCCCATACATCTTAGCCGCGTCAGGTACTCTCACACTTGCCTTTACAGTTTCAAATAGATTCATAGTCTGGTTCCTCCTTTGGATTTTATTTGGATACTTGATCCTGATGTCTTATACGGAGGAAAGCCGGCGGACTTGAAAAATTGGGCGATATTGGGATTTTAAAGAGGTGAACAGCAGAAAAATTGCAAAAATGCAATTCATTGTCCAGTCATTTGGACAGATATATGAGTATGATATGGTCATGGAACTGAACTGGTTATGAAGATCTCTACTGGACAAATTTCCGATTGTCAAGAATATTGTCCAGTAGTAATGGACAAAAACAGATTTCTAAGATAAAATGTCCAGTAGAAAAGATTGGCTTTTGGAGGCATATGAGATGATTAAACGTGAAAAATATATGGAACCTATCCGCGAATTCTATGATGGTGATCTGATCAAGGTCATTACCGGTATTCGCCGGTGTGGAAAATCCGTTATTTTAAAGCAGATAATAGAGGAAATCAAAGAACGGTCGGATAATATTATCTTTCTTGATTTTGAAGATACGGCTGTTTTAAATGCAATCCCGGATGAAATGGCACTGCTGGACTATATTGAAAGCCATCGCAGGGAATCACTGTGCTATGTGTTCCTTGACGAGGTTCAGCGTGTAGAGGGGTGGGCCGGAGCATGCAGAACGCTTCGGATCAGAAACTGCTCCGTTTTTATCAGCGGCTCAAACTCGAAACTTTTATCCCGGGAGTTCACAAAGGAGCTTTCCGGCAGGTATGTGCCTTTCCGGATTCGGCCCTTTGTATATAAAGAACTCTCAGAATACGGGAAAGAACTCGGCAAAGAAATCAGTCTCACCGATTATATTATCTGGGGAGGTTTTCCGAAGAGGATCGAGTTCAGCGGCGAGAGCGGCCAGCGAATCTATCTGAATGAGCTGAATGAAACCATCATTCTGAACGATATCATTAACCGCTATAAGATCAGGAAAACTGAGGTTTTCAAACGGCTGGCCAACTTTGTCTTCCTTTCAAATGGAAGAATCCTCTCCGCGAGATCCGTGGAAAAATATATGAAGGGTGCAGGTCTCCCATGCTCAGTGACGACGATCACAAAGTATATCGGTTACCTGGAAGAAGCATACGCCATTGCGACAGTCAAAAAATACTCAGCCAAGTCGAAACGTGAATTGGAGTATTACCTGAAGGTTTATGATGAAGACGTTGCGTTAAACTCGATCCGTGTCATGAATAACCGTTACGATTTAACACATAACTTTGAAAACATCGTATACAACGAATTGATTTACATGGGCTATACTCTCCAGGTATATAATGACGGAGCTCATGAAATCGATTTTGTGGCTAATAAGGGTAACAAGCAATACTATATCCAGGTAGCCTATTCTGTAACCGAAGAAAAGGCTTATGAGCGCGAGTTTGGGGCCTTTGCCAAACTTGATAATTCGTGCCAGAAGATTGTAATTACCAACGACGATATCGACTACAGTACGAGCACCGTCAGGCATATTCAATTTAAAGATTTTGTTTTCATGAATGAACTATAAGGAGACACTATGTCAGGAGCATATCTTCCCGGTGATACGCGGCAGCGCATCCAGGACTTAATCAAAGACAGCAGCATCACCCAAGCCGAGCTGGCAGGCATCATCGGTCTTTCTGAAAGTGCGTTCAGCCGCTACCTGAAAGGCCAGACCGAAATGCTCGGTGACGGGTATATCATCAAGATTGCAAAGCACTTTAATGTATCCACAGACTTCCTTCTGGGAGAGACGAACATCCCGGATCGGAAGAATTATGATATCGAAGAACTGGGAATATCCGCGGAAGCCGCAAAGCTTCTTTATACCGGCAGGCTGGATTCCCGTGTTCTGAACCTGCTTCTGGAAAATCCTCATTTCCCACAGCTCCTTGCTTTGCTGGCTCGCTATCAAAAAGAAATCGTGAGATCCGGCATCGCTGCCATGAACCAGCAGCTCACTTTCATCAATTCCCTTCTTCTGGCACAGGCTGAATCCGTCCCGGACAGTGCTGGTGCTGCCACTCAGCTTGCAGCTGACCTCAGAGGGGTCCGCATGCCGGTGATCAACGCAGATACAACTGCTATTCAGAATCTTTTCATGCTGATTGTCAGAGATATCAAGGAGCAGGGTGAAACAATTGCTGCAGATAGTAATGCTGTCACAGCGCAGGTATTGCAGCGCTTACGTGAAGAACTTTCCAAAGGTCAGGACTCTCTTGACCTCAGGAAAATAACCGCTGAAGATCTGACCGGAGCAGTCATGAGAGCAGTTTCGATCGCGGATATTCCCGAAAATGCTCTGCAGGGCCTGGGCTCTGCATTCAAAACAGTACTCGATGAGATGAGGAACTCCACCCATGACGAATGAGCAGCTCTGTTCTCTCGCCCGGGAAGGAGATAAAGCTGCCGAAGCAGCCCTGATTGAAAATGTCCTGCCGTCCATCCGGATCACCGCCGTAAATATCCAAAAGCGTTATCCCGGCATCCTGCTTGAAACGGATGACCTGGTGCAGGAAGCCCTGATCGGAGTGCTCCGGGCCATTAAGACGTATGATCAGAAAACCGGAAATCTGTTCCTGACCTATTCGCAGACAACCGCAGAAAACGCCATGCTGGATTATGTGCGGAAATGCGCATCTGTGATTCCGGCTCCCGGCGGCATTCTCAGTCTTGATGCCCCGCCGCCAAGATTTGATTCCGAAGCAAATATCACTTACGCAGATATCCTCCCGGACGATTACAATAAAAATCCCGAGCAGCTCTTTATCAGGAAAGAAACAATTACAGAGGTCAGAAATGCCCTTGGAGAAATCGCTGATCGTGAACGGGCCTATCTTCATTACCGCTTTGGTTTTCTCGACTATGTTCTTCATGATCAAAGCGAAACCGCCACGCATTTTCATCTCAGCCTGAGCCGGGCAAGGCATACGGAAAAAGCCGCATTAAAGAATGTCCGCAGCGCGCTCCCCGGGCAATAATCGTTCGTTCGTTTTCTTGATATACCTCTATTCCGCAGACCGTGCCGGTACAGGTTCCGTGACATATGTCCCTCCGCCTGTACCTTTTTCTTTGCTCAAGTTTCTCCCTCTGCGGGAGCAGCCTTTCGCACAAAATAATACGGAAATGGTTCGTTCGTCAGACGGGAACTCTCCATTTCCGCATTCGGTCTGCTTCATAAAGGTATAACACACTAGACTTTGCCAGCAAAGTCGTGTGCCAAAGGGGAGGCTGGCCTTCTCTCCAATTAACGCCCCTTTGGAATCCCCTGTTATAAAAAAGTCAGTACTGTTTTCGAAGATTCATAACCAGCATTGTTCTTCTGAAACGTTTCTCGTAAAGATTCTTCCTTCATCTGTCGGATCTTTTGCCTGATGATATCTGAATAACATTTCCCCACCTTCCTTTATTCCAACTATTTCAATCTTGCCGGTCTCATGTGATAGTATGAACCTGCAGCTTTTACCCTGACCGTTCTGCATCTGCATTGACTTTTCGAAAATCCGGAAACCATCTTTCAATGTGACTTGAAACTGGTTAATAACTCCGGTTACAGGTCTGCACTGGAAAATATAATACGGAATCACTCCGATTCCAGTAAGTTGCTTCATTAGGAGCCCCATTACATTATAATCATCATTTATCCCCTTGAGGAGCACTGTCTGATTACGCACAGGAAGGCCAAGGGAAAGAAGGCTGTCAACCGCTGCCATCGATTCTTTTGTTATCTCATTTGGATGGTTGAATTGGGTTACGACAAATATTTTTTTCTTTTTCGAATAAGTCCCTAACAAATCCACAAGCTCGGGATCTGAAGTGATCCTTTGTGGAAGTACAACAGGAATTCTGGTTCCAAATCGAATGAAATCCAGATGCGGGATACTGCATAATTCGAATAAATACTGTTCAATGGTCTCATTGCTGTTCATGAAAGCGTCACCACCGCTGATCAGGACATTGGATATTTCTTTGTGGGTTCCTATATAAGCCGCAATATCAGCAATATGTGAACATATTTCTTCTTCTGATAATCCTACAAGTCTTTTTCGAAAGCAATGCCTGCAGTACATGGCGCATTGGTTCGTAGACAGAATCATTGCGGTTTCCTTGTACTTGTGCTGAAGTCCTGGCAGAACTGTATTTGATTGTTCCCCGCTGGTATCAAAACTCCCTGCTTTTTCCAATTCCTGTATGGTGGGGATGCTCATTTTTTTAATTGGATCTTCAGGATCTTTCCAGTCGATCAGCGAGTAGTAATATGGGTTTATAAATACCGGAAACTGCTTCTGTAACGTTCTGAACGCTAACACTTCCTCGGGCGAAAGAGATTGAAAACATGGAATCTCTTCTATCCGATTATATCCCTGATTGAGAATTCTTTGCCAATATTTCATGTCTTCCTCCTGCATCTTCTATCATTTACTGATTGCATCTCCGGTAAAGTACTCCCGACTTCTTCATAATCACGAGGCAGGATACTTATTCCTCTGACTCTCCTTCCATAAGGTATCGGCCGTCTTCTCCCATTCTTCTGCATATCTGTCACATCGGCTGCAAAGCTGTTCTGCATCTTCCGGAGCCTCCAAATCTGTTGATGCAGCGCCGGTTTTCCTGATGATTCCGCGTAATATCTCAGGATTCTCAAGCATGGGGCAGGGCCGCAGATGGTTCTCATTAAATGGCTGTCCGTCGTGATAAGCCATGAAAAGAGGTGACCGCAGGCCGTCCAGAAGCGTTTTCTCCCGAATATTCGTATCTGAATAATGAATGAAGACACAGGGATCCATGTCGCCGTTCGCATTGATATGCAGATATCTTCTTCCCCCTGCTATGCAGCCCCCGACATATTCGCCGTCATTCTGAAAATCCATGCCAAATATCGCTTTTGTCTGGCGGTACTCCCGAATTTTATGATATATGTATTTCCGCTGCTCAGGTGTGGGCATAAGTTCCGGTACCGCATCTTTTCCGACCGGCATATAGTGAAAATACCAGACAAAAAATGCTCCGGATTCGATTAGAGAATCGTAAAAGGCTTCGTCGATGATGCTTTCCATATTGGCACTCGTATAGCATGCAGAAATTCCAAAAGGCAACCTGTTCCTTTTCAGAATTTCCATGGCCTTCTGCACTTTTTGGAACACGCCACTTCCCCGGCGGCTGTCAGTAGCCTCTTCAAATCCTTCCAGACTGATAGCCGGGACGAAATTACGGACGCGGAGCATTTCTTTTGCGAAATCCTCATCGATGAGAGTGCCGTTGGTAAAAGAAAGGAAAATGCAGTCACTGTGCTTTTCACACAGGCGGATGATATCCTTTTTCCTTACCAGGGGTTCCCCGCCTGTATAAATATAAAAATAAACGCCAAGTCCTTTTCCCTGCCAGATAATGCTGTCGATCTCCTCATAGGAAAGGTTCAGCTTATTCCCGTATTCCGCTGCCCAGCATCCTGTACAATGGAGATTACAGGCGCTTGTAGGGTCAAGGAGAATCGCCCATGGAATATTGCAGTTATACTTTTCCCGAAGCTTCTCCTGCCTTTCCCATCCGAGAATACTCGCATTAAGGAAAAAGTTTGAAAATATAGTCTGCAGAACTTTGTTATCTATATTATTCAGCAAACGAACTGTCATTTGATGCCAGTTGGAATTCGGATCATCCACAATGTACCTTCTGATGGTTTTTCTCTGTACATCAAAGCTGTCTCCGGCAAACCGGTCAGCCCAATCCATCAGCTTTCCCAGATTTTTTTCCGGATCTTTCTCCAGATAATGAAGTGCTGTATTGATTCCTATTTTTTTAGCCTCAAATGAAATTGTGTTCATATTCTTACTCCTTAAAAAATAAACTGCTTTTCAAAATATCTGCCGCATCGAGAGCAGTGCACAGAGATCTTTTTTCCTCTATCTGGTTTTCTGATTCGAACGGTTACGCCGCAGTAGGGACATCGGTAATACCGATGAGTCTTGCGATCCCGCCACTTTCTCTGAAACAGCCGTTTTTTTGTTCCGCTTTGTATTTCACATCTAAAAAGTCATTTCTTTCCTCCTGCCGTTTCCCAGTTTTTTTCGAAAAGCTACGCACCAGAACAAACACAAGCGGGGCCATCGCTGCGGGATAAAAGAATCGCAGCCCAGGAATCAATGATACAAGAATCATGACCAGAGCAACTATGCTCAGGAAAGCGGACAATTCATCCACACCATACCGTTCCCGCATAAATTTCTGCCCCCACTCATTTATTCTCTCTGCCCATTTTTTCATTAATAATGAATACCTCCTGTCAGTCTCATCGCATATTTCCCCAAAAAAGAACCGCCAGCATCCCGGGACCGGTATGGGCACCGATAACAGGGCCAATATCCATCACATAGATCTCTGCTTCCGGAAAACGAGTCTCTATCGCCGCCTTAAGCACTTCGCCTCCGTCCGGACAATCTCCGTGTCCGACAATGATCAGTTTCCCTGTCTCTGGTTCCCACCCCGCTTCAATCTTTTCCAAAAGTTTTCTGTTCGCCTGTTTTCGGCCGCGCGGCTTACCCATGACCGCCAGATGTCCGTTCTCATCCACATGAAGCGTTGGTTTGATCTGCAGGACAGTACCGGTGGCGGCCGCCGCCGCGGAAACCCGGCCGCCTTTGCGAAGATGTTCAAATGTGTCGACAGTAAACCAGTGGCAGACTTCCACACGATGCTCAGTCACCCACTGCACCAGTTCATCCAAAGAAAGGCCTTCCGCCTGCTTTCTGGCAGCTTCCCGGACCAGAAAGCCTTCTCCCAGAGAAGCACAAAGCGTATCGATACAGATGATCCTTCTTTCGGGATACTTCTTCTGAAGTTCCTCTGCACTCAGCCGGGCAGACATAATCGTGCCGGACAGTCCCGATGAAAAACAGAGATACAGGATATCCAGCCCTTTTTGAAGAACCGGCTCAAAATACGATCTGTAAGTCCACGGATTGATCCCCGTTGTTTTTATATCTGCTCCGTTTTTTTGCAGATCATAGAAATCGCGGACGGTGATGTTTCCCATCGGACCGTATTGATAAGTCCTGCCATCGATCTCGATCTCCATCGGTATGATCTCTACAGACGGAAGCCCCGCCATAGGCACATCCGTCAAATCAGAAGTCGCATCCGTAAAAATCTGATATTGTTTCATCACCGCACCCCGTTCTAAAAGAGTATTTATTTTCTGTCGAATATACTCTTGCTGATGTTGTTTGTAAGAATAACAGGAATTTCTAAACTGAAAAGAAACAGATCTGCCCGGTCATTACTGTCCGTATCATGCACGGAGTTTTGTTTCAGTTTAGAAATATTGGTTATTCTGTTTTCGAAAATACGGCAAACAGGAACTGCCGGTCAAATCAGATCAAGGAGGAACAAACGATGACAAGTGTCATTCATGCTGCTGAAAGAAAGGCTTTTCAGCTTGCGCTGGACAGAGTGGTAAGCAAAGCCAAAGAAGGAAATGCCGCAGAGGTTGCAGGCAGCCTCATCAATCTTGTTCAGAAGATCATGGGGGATGCCTGGAAGGAAGAGAGTTTCGACAATCTCCGCTCTATCGCAAACGACCCGAACAGCAAATGGGCCCGGTTTGCAGACCGGCTCATAAAAGAAACAGATTCTGAAATTCTGACTACATTTCTGCTGAATGCCGCTTATGAAGGCGGTTTCAGAGGTTCCAGAACCGCGCAGGAAGCCGCTGAAGAACTCGGCTGCAACGTTCCCTGGCTTGTCCTGATGGATCCGACCAGCGCCTGCAATATGCACTGCACCGGGTGCTGGGCAGCCGAATATGGCCATACGCAGAACCTTTCCTATGAAGTAATGGATAAAGTTCTGACGGAAGGAAAGCCGCTTGGCCTTCATGCATGCCTCTTTACCGGCGGTGAACCGCTGATCCGCAAAAATGACATATATAGGCTCTGTGAAAAGCATCGGGACGTTGCTTTCCATGCATTTACAAATGGAACACTGATCGACGATGATTTCTGCAAAGAACTGCTCCGCCTGGGCAATTTCTTTGTATCTGTCAGTCTGGAAGGCTTTTCGGAAGCCAACGACTCCCGCCGTGGTGAGGGGCATTTTGAGAGTGCGATCCACGCCATGGAACTGATGCATTCCTATCATATTCCTTTCGGTGTATCGATCTGTTATACCAGCCGCAACTATAAGGATGTGACCAGTGACGATTTCCTGGACATGCTGATCGAAAAGGGCTGTTATTTCGCCTGGTACTTCCATTACATGCCTGTTGGAATGAATGCATCGACAGATCTTCTGCTGACGCCGGAGCAGCGCCTGTATATGAAAGACCGTATCCGGGAGATCCGCGGAATGGAAGGCGGCAAGGAGATCTTTGCCATCGACTTCCAGAACGACGGCGAATTCGTCGGAGGATGTGTCGCCGGAGGCAAATACTACTGCCATATCAATGCATCTGGGGATGTGGAACCGTGTGTTTTCATCCATTATTCCAGCGCTAATGTCAATGAAATGTCCTTCGTGGATTGCCTGAAGCAGCCTCTGTTCCTGAAATACAGGGAAGGACAGCCTTTCAATGATAATCTTCTCCGGCCCTGTCCCATGCTGGAAAACCCGGAGAAACTGCGTCAGATGATCGCTGAGACCGGAGCGCGGTCAACGGATCTGGAGGCTCCGGAAAGTGCGGATCACCTTTGTGACAAGTGCATTTCCTATGCATCCTGCTGGCAGCCGTATGCGGACCGTGTCTGGGCAGAGACTCACCGGGAGTAAGCGCCGTAAACAGCAGGAAAGGAGGCTAAATCATGTTCGAGAAAGTGAATCCCGCCCATCCGGATAAGGTCGCAGACCGCATCGCCGGTGCTCTCGTTGACCTTGCATATCGAAATGAGAAGGACCCCCGGATAGCCGTGGAGGTTCTGCTGGGACATGGGAAATGCCACATCATCGCAGAGACATCTGTTCATATTGATCCCGAGGAAGTCGCCGGTGTTGTCCGGCGGATCGCCGGCCATCTGGAAACAGACTACACGGAGGTCCCCCAGGATCCGCATCTGGCCGGCAATCAGAGCGGAGCCGTCCGGTGCGGAGACAACGGGATCTTTAGAGGAATACCGGTCACAGCGGAACAGGAAAAACTTACGGAAACGGCAAAAGATATCTTCCGCCAGTATCCTTGCGATGGAAAGTACATCCTGTCAGGTAAACGGCTGATCATCTGTCAGAGCAACGTTTCCGGCAGCGTTTTGCATCACCAATACCCACAGGCGGAGATCAATCCTCTGGGAGACTGGACCGGCGGCAGCAGTGTTGACAGTGGTGCCACCAACAGAAAGCTGGGCTCCGATATGGGTGACTCTGTGACAGGGGGAGGTCTCCACGGCAAGGATCTTTCAAAAGCGGATGTGAGCATCAACATTTATGCCTGGCTCGTGGCACAAAAAACCAGGACTCCTGTCGAGTTTGTCTGCGCGATCGGAGATGAAACGGTAAGCGGTATTCCCTACACGTATATCGTGGAAACAGCAAGGAAATACATTCAGGAGATCGGGGGATTTGAAAAATTCGCCGAATGGGGCCTGATCCGCTGAACTGTTCTCTTTATCGACCCGTCCGGAAACACAAGCACGATATGGAAGAGGCCGGATCCCGCAATGGATCCGGCCTCTTTTGACCGCCAACCTGAAAGTTTATACCCGATGAGAACTCAAGCGCCTTTCGCTCGAAGCAATACGTTTCCCCGTTCGCAGCGATTTCCCCAGGCATCGATCAATTCTCCGTTCCGGTACACACAGATGATCTCACAATTATTGGTGCATCGGCTGCAGCCGGCTTCACGCGTCACGAACTCCATATCTTCTATGGAAAAATCGAAGGAGGACCGGTGCGGATTCTGACGTGCAAGAACCGCAGCGCCAACTGCTCCCATCAGGTGACCGTTTTCATCAACGATCACCGGACACTGAAGGAGCTCCTCAAAAGCCTTCACGACCCCGGAATTCTTACTGACTCCTCCCTGAAATACCACGGGAGAAGTGATCTTCTTACCTTTCCCAACGTTGTTCAGATAATTGCTCGCCACTGCGCGGCAGACCCCTGCGATGATGTCCTCTTTCGGATGTCCCATTTGTATTTTGTGGACGAGATCAGATTCTGCAAAGACCGTACACCTGGCAGCAATGGATGTGGGATGAGCCGAACGAAGAGCATATTCGCCCATTTCCTCTACTTCTATTCCAAGTCTGCGGGCCTGGCTGGAGAGAAACGCACCTGTGCCAGCTGCGCACAGTGTATTCATGGCATAATCCACCGCAACGCCGTTTTCTACAAGGATGATCTTGGAGTCCTGTCCGCCGATCTCAAGGATCGTCCTTACATCCGAATGGAAGGTCGTTGTTCCGACTGCATGCGCAGTGATCTCGTTTTTCACCACCGTGGCGCCTGTAACAGTCCCGATCAGCCGACGGGCGCTTCCCGTTACGCCCGAAGCAACAATCCGGCAGTTTTCTGTATCAAACTGTTTTTCCAGAAGCGCCACCAGCTTTTTTACCGCACCGATAGGATCTCCTTCTGTCCAAATGTAAGAACTGGCAAGGATCTCGTTCTGTTCATCAATGATTACACCTTTCGTGGAGACAGACCCAACGTCTATACCCAAAAAAGCATTCGCCTGCTTCATACCGCTTTCCCCCTTTTCATATCAATCATGTCATAGAATGCCTCCAGCCGGGTCATGAGACCTGTGTCGCTGGTCTGGGAATCATAAGTCAGATACAGGACCGGAATCTTATAGTCTGTGGAGATGTTGCGCAGAACTGGCATAATGTCAATTTCAGGAGTACATCCGGCCGATTTGATGTGGATGATTCCGTCGAAGCCCATCTGAGCAAAGCGCTGCGCCTGCCATATATCCGCTGTAGAATTGGCTCCCATGGAATAATGACTGCGCTCAGCGATCTGGATCTGCCGGTTCTTCCCTCCGGGACGAAGCATGCTGTTCGTGATGTTCATTAACCGATGGACCTCCACCCCCATGCCGGATAGTTTTTCCTCAATCTCCATGTTTGAAAAAGCATCCATGGCGGTATAGAACTCGCCTACGATCCCGACGCGCAGGGGATGACCCGGTTTTTCGGGTCCGCCGTCCGTCAAGGCAAGCCGTGCCTCCCGATACGCCTGCTCTATATCCTGGATGTTTTGAGCAAGATACAGGGAAGACAGGAAGCGTTTATATGTCCGTCTGCAGTGATCTGTCCTGTCAAAGCCGCAGATCTGATAATAGCGCGAGGTGATATCATCCAGATGTTCCACCATTCTTGCGGCTTCTGCAAAAGCAGCAGTCAGCTTTGCCATTTTCACCTTTGGGTTAATGGCTTTCGCCGCTTTGAGAATATCCTTTTTCTTCCCCGTATCGTAAGCGGACAGGTTAATAAAATCGAATTCATAGCCAAGGTCCCGAAGGATCTGTTCCTGGAGTTCCCCGTAATAATTCAGCCGGCAGAGCCCGTAAACCATAACCAATGTATCGGCACCTGCCTCCAGTGCCTCGATCATACTGCCCAGAGTCGTTTTAAATGGTGTACAGACATAATCCGGACTGTACTTCGCGCCGATCTCCTCCGTGTGTTTGGTCAAAGGAGGAGGCAATATGCATACGCTCTCAAAGCCCTGCTCTATCAGATATTTCATAGCGCAGTTATACTCCGCATATCTCGGCAGTGCGATTTTTCTGGGCTGTGTCATGCGTTTTCCCCCTGTCTGAACCGGATAATGTCTGTAAAACTCTCAAGCCGTGTCTCCACACCCGTGATGCCGCTCTGCGCGTCCACCACCAGATTGAGGATCGGTATGTCCCGGATCTTTCGCGTCAAAAGTTCATTGGTCATGGAGTCCGGTCCGCAGGGAAAGGCACTGACCAGAATGATTCCGTCTGCGTATTTCTTTTGCAGGAGAATACCTCCTACGATCTCCCTGCTCATGACCCAGCGGCAGGTAGGCGAAAACCGCGCGGATTCACGCAGGGTATCACGCCTGTCACAGATGTCTGCTCTTATGGGAACGACGCCTGCCCCCTCCAGATAATCCTGGATCGGCCTTCCGATATATGGGTCGGACAGGATATATCCATGACCGGCAAGCAGGATCTTCATCCCCGGTTCCCTGTATAATTCTTCCTGCTTTTTCAGGAGTTCTCTGCTTCTCTGTTCGTCGGCTTTTACCGCAGCAGCGTAAGCCCGGCGCCCTGCTTTCACCGAACAGCCCAGCTCTCTTGCCAGAGAGAGAAATGCATGCTCCTCCGACTGCCCGTTCTTCACATCAACATTGAAAGACAGAAAGCGCTGCCTACTGCTTCGAAAAACGTTCCGAGTCTGATCATACAGACCTTCAAAGCGGGTGCAGAAGACCTCACCCCGGCCATAACTGCTGTACCGGGGGACAAAGATCATATCACATTTGCCGATCAGCCATCGGACATGCCCCATAAATATCTTTGCGCTGAGGCAGGTCTCGTCTTCGGCAGCGGCGATCCCGGACTCCAGGATTTCACGCCCGGTCGGAGGACTGAGCAGGATATCTATATCCAATGCTTCAAAAAACGCCTGCCACATATGCCCATAGCGATAGAACAGCAGGGCTCTGGGGATGCCGATCGTCCCGTATCTGTTTGGTTCCACAAGTACCCACCCTCCTTTCTGCAGCCTGATAATAAAACAAAAAAATAAACCGAAACGAAACACCTTCCTGTTTCGTTCCGGTTCAATAGGGAAAACCACGGTCACGATCCTGTCTTCTGCGGGATCCTCACTGTAAAAATGATCTTACTGTCCTGACAATTCACTGAGACCCTACCTTTATGAAGGTCTACGATCTTTTTAACGACTGCCAGCCCCACACCATTTCCTTCAACCGCGTGGGACTCATCGGCCTGATAAAACTTGTTAAATATCTTATCGATTTTCTCAGGCAAAATCGCATCACCGTAATTGGAAACCTCGGTGCAGATATCGCTGCCGTCCTCTGCCACACGTATCTCCACGATTCCATAGTCCGGAGAAAATTTGACGGCATTATCCAGAAGATTCAACCATACCTGTTTGAGCAGTTCCTCGTTGCCGCAAATATAGTATTCCTCCAAGGGAAGGAGAAGCTCGATATGCTTTTTTGTCCACTTTCCTTCGAGCACCAGGGCGCTGGTCCGCAGCTGTTCCGACAAATTATAGCGTTTGACATCCGTCAGAATGCTCTGGTTCTCAACTTTTGTCAGATTCAATACATTTGTGGCAAGTTGTGACAGCCGCAGCGACTCTTCTTCGATCGCATCCAGATATTCCGCCTGCTTTTCTTCCGACAGATTCCCTCTCTTCAGCAGTTTGGCAAAGCCGGCAATCGAAACGATCGGTGTCTTAAACTCATGGGAGAAATTATTGATAAAGTCCGATCGCAGCATTTCGGTCTGCTGCAGTTCGGAAGCCATCGTATTGAAACTCCTGGTAAAACTCACAACAGCAGGATGTTTCCCCAGAAGTCCTTTAAAAGATATCCTGACACTGTAATTGCCCGATGCAAGCTGGTTGATCGCATCCATGACCCTGTTGACCGGCTTTAACGGAAATCTGCTTGTGATTGCTGCAAGAACCACCCCGTTGATCACACTCCAGAGAAGAATATTCAGGATCAAAGAGCTGAAATTCAGAGGCGTATCCCCCAGCTGCAGAGAGCCGCGATATACCAGATAGAAGATCACGGCGCTGATGATCACGGCATTGGCTATCAGAAACAAAAGCATGATCCCCGAAAAGGCCAGTGTAAGGGTCAGTCTGTTCTTCTTCTCTTCCGCTTTGTTGTTCATACTTTTCTTACCGCCTTGTACCCGAGGCCGCGCACGGAATCGATCTCAAATTCCGGCCAGTTTTCAAACCGTTTGCGAAGACGACCGACATGAACGGTCACGGTCTCCCAGCCAGTCTCACTTTCCGCACCCCATATCTCGTCCATCAACTGGATTCTGGTGAAGATCTTACCGGGATAAGACAGAAGTTTGTAAAGCAGAAGGAATTCTTTCTGTGGCAATTCCTGTTTCTCTCCGTTTCTGCTTACCGTCATGCTGTCATAATCGAGTGTCACTTCCCCGATTTCAATTTTTCTTTCGCTGACGATCCTGGCCCGGCGCAGCAGAGCCTTGATCCTCAGCAACATCTCTGTTTCATCGATCGGCTTTGTCATATAATCGTCTGTCCCGACCAGAAACCCCTTGTGACGGTCTTCTGGGAGCTGTCTGGCAGACACCATCAGGATCGGCAGATCGCTTTTCCCTTTTCGGAGGGTTTTGGTAAACTCATAACCATCCATCTGCGGCATCATAATATCCAGGACTACCAGATCAATGTATTCCCGATCCATGGCCATAAGCGCATCTTCCCCGTTGACAGCCGTCGTAACCGTATAGTTTTCAGCCTCCAGGATCGCCTGGATATACTTTCTTGTATTTTTATCATCGTCTACGACCAGGATGTGGAACATATCACCATTTCCTCCTCCGGAATCACCTGCATCTGTTATTCACCGATATAAGGATATCCGCAAATAATAAACTCAAAAGAAACTGCGCCTGATCTCATTCGTTTATTTCTTCAGCGACGAATATCCGGCATCCAGCCGAGATGAGCTCGGAGAGTCCGTAAACCTTTATATCATCTGAAAAGCTTTAAATGCCTCTACAATCGCCTCTTCCTTCTCCTTCGGTGTCTCCGGTGACCGGCTGTCCTCGCTTTTCGGCAGATTATAGTTCTGTCGCTCGATGATTCCGCATTTCCGTTTCGTCTTTGCGATATTCAAATGTGTCACATGGAAACCGTATTTCTCCTGCACCCATTCCTGGATCTCTTCGTATGTAGCCTTACTCTCCGCCGCAGTCACATCCAGCTCATCCATATCTACCTGAACGCTGATGTGATGCTTTGCTTCAGAAAGTTTGGACAAAGCGCATACCGTCTCCACGTGCACCGTATGTCCGAACTGGTCCACGGGACGAACCTTCCGCAGCCTGTATCCTCCATCTGTCAAAATCCTGAGATCCCTTGCAAGCGTCGCCGGATCACAGCTGACATATACGACCCTGTCCGGTC
>RHMF01000524.1_pt1 | contig 21914 bp, 19 predicted proteins | sample 5365151 | NCBI WGS metagenome assembly RHMF01 (sample SAMN10266501, study PRJNA497801) | feces metagenome | isolation source: feces | host: Bos taurus | place: China: Prairie of Fairy Mountain | collected 2017-08-14 | reverse complement strand
TCAACACTTCCATCGGTTGAACCACCATCAATAATGACATATTCAATCTTGTCAAAGAATGTCTGGTTTATGACCGATTCAATGGTTCTTTTGAGACCTTCCTTGTTATTGAGGTTAATAGTTACAATTGTTATCATTTATATCAAAACTGTTTTCCTGATTATTCTTATATTCCCTTTCAAGCTTCTCATAGGAATCAGCATATTCAATTGCCATCCCATAACGCTTGTTGGTATCTGAAAGGTTTGCATACATTCTTTGCCTTACCTTGTACTTATAGTCAAGCCCAAAACCTTTATCAATATGCAAATTGAAGCCATTGTTCGAAAGCATTATTGTCATATCTGGCAATGTCTTCACAAAGTGCTGACCCACTGACATTTCAACCTTGTCAGTGACCTTTGTATTGAAGATTGATAACTTTGAATAGTCATCAAAACCCTTCATATGGTTCATTCTTTGCTTATAGAACTTATGGCAAAGTTGATGAAGGTATTTATCTTCGCTGAAAGGTGGTTTAAAGTCCTCACAGAGCGATATAATGGGTGTCATAAGGATATTGTAACCCCCATCGATAAAAGCCTTTGAGACAGCCTTAAAATCATCAAAAAAGAAGACCTCATCCATATCAGTTATAATGATGATGTCATAATCATTCTTATACTCCAGATATGCTTGTTCTTTTACATTCTTATGAATGATGTCATTATGACCATCTGAATCAAAATGCCTTATGGTGACATATGGAATAGATGACAAGTATTCAAGTGAGCCATCGGTGCTACCATTATCATAGACAATAACGTCAGCACTTATTCTTTCCCAGTATTTCCTGACAAATGGAAGTATGTCCATTTCGTTCTTGCATAAAGTTATCCAACATATTTTCATAATATACAATTTTTACTTATAAAAAATAAGAAAAAAATAGAAAATGGGAAGTGTTTGCTTCCCATTTTTTTACAATTACAGATTTTCATTATAATCAATTACCTGTTGAATCTGTTCATCTGTCAAGACATTGAAGGACATGTAAACCCAATAGAAATCACCCTTCCAAAATTCAGCATTTTCTGTTGCATAGTCACAGAACATGGCATTATTGCCATTATAGTCTGAACCATATTGGAAATCACCACTATAACTGCCATTGTTTGTCCAGTCATTCAACTGTTGCTTAACACCACCATTATAACTTATTCTTATGGATGCCGTTATTGGTTGCCCCGTTGTTGATACAAGGTATTTGGGGGTATTATATGATGAACTACCATGCAAGAATATACCGTTTGATGGGTATCTCCACATCCAGTTCATAGTTGTATAACTACCTCTATTGGTCAAAATTGAATAACTGCTTGTAGCATTCGTTGTTCTTACCTTTGAAACAATGGTCATGGTACAACCAGTCTGTGTATTGGTTCTATTAAAATATGGTGTTCCAGAAATAATCATTCTTGTATCGCCAGTGACAGTTATATAACCGTCTGCTGAATGGTCAACGATGTGATAACCATAGCTACATACAGCATCTGAATCTCTCAACTGTCCCTCAGTCTTTGGAAGTTTTCTGTTTGTTGCATCATAGTTCTTGGCATTATAATTCAGTATGAATGGTACATCTGGTAGTCTTGAATCACAATCAGTTGAACCAGCCTCAATCAAGTCTCCCTTTTCATAGACTATTGGGGTTTGATGTGACCAAGTACCGTCAACATTCCTGACCATTTCCTCCATCTTCTCATACTTGTCTCCACTGTAACATATATATTCACCAGACACCTCAAATAAACCATATTTAGTAAGCCATTCATAAGCATCCCCAAAGAGATATGGTGTGTTGTCAATTGTTACATCCATTCCAACCCAAGGACATTCATATGCAAGAGCCTCCTCCATATCCTCGAATACAACATTGTTCTCTGGTTCATCCTTTTCTGTATAGTATTTGGGATAAACTATGATATATGTTGTTTTCGCTTTCCATTCCTTTTCCTTGTCAAGAAGACCAAGAGAGTCTGTTTCGAAGTCATATTCGGTAATGGTCTTTCCTTTTCCTGACAATGCTGTCTGATATGCTGACAATGAGCCTACTGGACAATATACATTTGCAAGTTTTCTATAATTGTTAATATCAGCATTTGCAAGACCAACAGGTGGTGTTGCACTCTGGAAATATGCTTGGGTGAGATAGTCACAATATGCAAAAGTTCCACCTGAAAAAGTCATTATTCTGTCTGGGAAACACATTGGTGTACCACTATGGCTACTATTCATATAGTATGAGTTGTTAAATGAGAACATTTCCATTGTAAGTGTCTCATCGCCACTTAATATCGTCAGACCACTGAGGCTTGTACATCCAGAGAATGTTGCGTTTGTGGGACTGTTGGTATTTCCAATGTGTGTGACATTGCTTGGTATGACAATATCCCTTAAACTGGTACAGCCGACAAATTCACCGTTAACCAATGATGTAAGACCATGAAAATATGCAAGTTCATTGAATGATGTGATTGTAGTCTGCCTTTGAAAAACACTACCAAGAGAGGTTACTTGTTTTGCCTCTCCATAGGTGATTTCACCAGCAACAACATTTCCACCCCAATTGGACACACATATGTTCTTGACAGTGGAATCAGCGAACGGAATGACATAACTATCTGGAACTGAGCTTCCAGACACCTCACCAAGATTGTCCCATTCAGAACCGTCCCATTCATATTCATATCCGTTATCAATGGTAAGTTTGCCCTCATAGTATGTGATGTTCCTACCCTCTCCATATATGCCATATTCCTCATATTGGTCAAGGTTGTTTAACTTATACCACTTTTCAGTTGCCTTGTCATATACATCAACAAACTCTGTGTCTGAATATTGTGAAATATCATCAACAACTGCAAAGCAAGGCTCTTGTGAAGGTGTACCATGTGGAACCTTGTAGTAGCAGATTGCACCGTTCTTGTAAACCTTTATGAGTTCGGCATCGTTGAAATACCACTCATTTATTGTCTTATTGTTTTTCTTAATCATCTTAATTGATGTTTTCAACATTATTATTCTTGGTCACCCCAGTCATCACCATCATCAATTGGGTCATCTAATGGTACTTCACCACCACTGTTTTCACCATCATTTTGTATTGTCCATCCAGTAGGTATACCACTTGTTCCAGTTGTCCAACCACTCATTGATGCTGCTTTGACGAATGTTCCGCTTGCTGCAACATTGGCTACCCAACCAGTTGTACAGTTACTTGCTGGTATGTAAGTTGCAAGACACTTGATGTAGTTAAGGCTTGTGCAACCACTGAACATAAAGTAATAACACTCATTTGCCAATGTGGTGGCTGGTAATTCAGGTGCTGTTGTAAGGCTTGTACAACCATTGAACATAGACCTATAACAACTATTATACAATGTTGTTGCTGGCAATACTAAATTTTCAGCAGATGTGATGTGTGTGCATTGATAAAACAACCCCAAAAATTGGTATTGATTTGAAATTGTCGTTAGTCCAACAAAGTCATCACCATATACAAGGCTCATTACATTACCTTGCACTGATGCGCTGACTGTCGGTTTTAATCTTCCAATACCGTCACTACTATTTGGTGTTAAGCCATATGCCTTGAAAAGGATTGTCTCGCCACTGTTTACTGATGATGTACTTTGGTTGTTTGCAAGGTTATTCCAAGTTGTACCACTATCGGTTGAATATTGAAATACATTTGAATGCGCATCAACCAATTGAATTGTGCAATTATCAGCCTCAGCAACAAATGTCAGATAGTCCTGAGAGTAATCATGTGTAGGTTCTGAACCACCATACACCTGTTCGGTGCCGAGGTAGATTGCCTCCACCTCAGCATCGCCCAAATATATCTTTGTATCGTTACTTCCAAATTTAATCATAACCTAACCTAATAAGTTAAGAGTGTTATCTATAATATAGAGGGTATCAGGGTCAGTCATACCGTCATTCACCAGTTCGTCATAATCAGCCTGTGAAATCCTTTCGAGTTTGAGACCACCAAGTGCGCTTATTGCAGTGTAAGCGTTACTTGCAGCATTGTTCCATGAGGTCTTGTTTCCTGCTGTCACATGCACCGTTGTGTCGGCTGTATGAGCCGTTATTGCGTTGGTGATTGCTGAGTTTGCAACTGGATTGGTAGAACCACTGTCTAATGATGGGTCAACTGTAACTCCACCACCGCCTTGAATATTTATGTTTCCACTTCCAAGGATTGATTCATTGTTGATTGTCTTGATATTTGTTCCACTTACCAATGTTGCTTGCTTTGCATTAAGCAAATTATTGGTTTCAGTCTTGGTGTAGTAATCTGACAAATCACCTTCTGTTGCATCCGTTATGACATATAAGACATCAGGGTCTTTTGTAACCAATGCATCATATTGTGCCTGAGTCAATTCAACAACCTCTGCCTTGCCATCCCATTCTGCTTTCTCTGCTGATGTTACATGGACATTTGTATTTGCAGTGTGTGCTGTAAGAGCATCGTTTACAGCCGTTACAGCACTTGTATCAGCCTTTCCACTGGTTGCAGCATCCACATAAGCCTCAGTTGCAACAGCCTCATCGTTGATTGTTACACCAGTTGGTGTGATTTCGACAGTGGTTGTTTCCTCATTTGCATATACCTCAGCAGATATAATTCCATCTTCCACATTAAGATTTGAGTGTGCATCTGTTTCATCTGAACCAGTCGACTTATCATATCCCATCTGAATACCAGCATCACCAACAGTTGCATATCCATTGTAATGGACATCAGAATCCTCGCTTTCCACATTTAAATCAATAGTGGTACTGTTAAATGTTGCGGTGCTTGTAAAGTCAGTGTCCTCAACAGTTATAACTGCCTCTTTGTTTTCTTTGTCCTCAGTGTAATACTCCAATGCATCTTGCTTTCCACTCAATGCAGTTGCAGTTGCAGCAGTATAGGTATTGAAATCACTTGTTGCAACCTTTGTTGCCACTTGTCCACTTACAGTTTGAACATCATTTGCAACAGCCGTTACAGCAGATGTGTCAGCCTTGTTTCCAAGTGCTGTATCAACCTCTGTCTTGGTATAGGTTGTTGCAGTGTCAGCCTTTGCAGCAAGCAATGCATCAGTCGCAGTCTTGTCATAGTAAAGGTCAGGGTCGAATGTACCACCTGATGCAACCTTTTGGTCAATGGTTGCCTTGTCATATGTGAACCCACTTACATAACTCTGTGTCTGTGCAGTTGTATAGTAGTTTGCAGGGTTGAAGATGTCAGTCAATGGGATTGAGATTGGTTGCTTGCCAGCATCACTGTTGAATGTGATAACAAGGTTTCCATTGACTATCTCAACATTGCTCACCATACCATCCTTGATAAAGTCTGTTGCATCAACATATGCAATGGTCTGTCCAGTTGCATCATGCTTGAAATATTGATTCTTTGAGTTTGTGAATCATACTCAACAGCACCGAACAATGGGGCTACAGCACTTGAAACTTCCTGAGTGACAGCAGATGTATCAGCCTTGCCACTTACAGCACCGTTGACAACACCATCTGTCTCACCTTTTGTGTAATAGTTTGAAAGGTCAGTTGGTGTATATGCGCTTGCATCCAACTTGTTATCAAGAAGGTCATCCGTCTGACCCTTTGTGTAATAGTTTGAAAGGTCTGTAGGTGTATATGCCGAAGCATCCAGCTTGTTATTCCAATTGGTCTTATCCTGTGATGTCACATGGATATTTGAATTGGTTGTATGTGTGGTCAGGGTGGTGTTTATTGGTGATGTTGCTGCCGTTATTGCTTGGTCAACCTCCCTTTTGGTATATGTGTTTGCAAGTGCCTCAGTGTTGTCCTCCACTTGTCCAGAAAGGGCATTGACATCGCTCTTTTCAGCCTTTGTCCTTATTGACCTGTTAATCATGGTCTGGACTTCCTCTTCGGTCATGCCATCGATTTCATCCAGTTTCTTGTCAACCTGCCCCTTTGTGTAATAGTAGTTTGCGTTTGCAAGAACCACTTGAGTGTCACAGCACTCCCACCTTTTCATATCTTCATCTGGGTATATCATAATTTAAAATGTTTTTATTCTGTTATTATAGTTGATACAAGTTATTTGGATATTCCCTCCATCCAGTTGCCAGCCTGTAATCACTAAGAGTCTTTACATATATTCCTGCTGTAGCCCCAGATGAACTTGTGTCAAATGCATGGCTGCTGCTTGGCAATGAAGGTGGAACTGTCGGGTTGATATTGAACCTTGTAACATTTGTCATGCCATAGAAGGCATATTTGCCGATTGATGTAACTGATGAAGGGACTGAAACCGTTCCAGACAATGATGTAAGTCCCCAGAACGCCCCATATTCTATTGTCTCAACACCAGCACATATATTCAATGCAGAAGCCGATGTGCAACCACTGAAAGCAAATCTTCCTATTGTCTTGGTATTGCAGCCAATGTATATTCCGTCAATTCCAGTGCATCCGTTGAAAGCATCTGAACCGATTGTAACAACATTCAGCCCCAATGAGTATATCTTGGTTATTGACGTTATTCCAGAGAATGCAGAACTTCCAATGGTTGTGACACATTCACCTATTGTGATTCCAGTTATTGCAGAATATGGTTCCACATAAATTTCTCCCCCATCAGTCACAACATGGCTTTTCTTGACCTCGCTTTCGGTTATTGCAGATGTAGAATCACATGGAAGGTATACATACCTTCCATCCCTGAAATCAAGTTTTAACTTCCATTCAGTAACAACTGGCTCTTCTCCGAATACAAGTTCACCACCACATGAATATGCCCTTACAATGGTATATCCACTGTAATACATTCCTGTTATGTCATAGTTATTATACTTACTCATGTATCAAATAAAGCACATTTGGGTCTTTAGTTATTAAAGCTTCATATTCAGCCTGAGTCATGCAAGCGAACTTATTGTTGACGATATTGTTCACCTCAGTTTTGGTATATGTGGTTGACTGGTCTGCCTTGCTGTTCCATGTGTTCTTCTCACTTTGTGTCACATGCACAGTTGTGTCTGCGGTATGTGCAGTCAATGCATTGTTGATATTGGTTGTGGTTGCAGTCGTTGCATATCCTGACAATGACTGGTGTTCAGTCAAATAGCCTTGGTTCTCAACCCACTGTTCTGTAGCATATCCTGACAATGACTGATGTTCGGTCAGGTAGCCCTGATTCTCAACCCATTGCTGTGTTGCATATCCGCTTACAGACTGTGTGATTGCACTTTGTGTTTGTGCTGATGTCCAGTATTGTGACAAATCTGTGGGAGTGTATGCCGAAGCGTCCAGTTTATCATCAAGGAGAGAGTTCACCTCGCTCTTGTTGTAATAGCTTGATAAATCAGTTGGTGTATATGCAGATGCATCCAGTTTATCATCCAAAAGGTTATTGGTTTCACCCTTGGTGTAATAGTTGGAAAGGTCAATTGTTCCACCAGTTCCAATCTCAATATTGCCATCACCAATCAGACTGATGTTGTTTATGGTCTTGAGGTGTTGGTGTTCGGTCAGGTAGCCCTGATTCTGAACCCATTGTTCAGTGGCATATCCTGACAAAGACTGATGCTCAGTCAGGTAATGTTTATTCTCAACCCACTGTTCTGTGGCATATCCTGAAAGGCTTGGAATATCGCTCTTGTCAGCCTTGTTCTCCATGTCTGTGGACAGTTGTTCCACCGAACCACTTAAAGCCTCCACAGAGCCTTCTATTGGCTCCACAGAGGCATCTATCATGCTTTGTACTTCACCTGATGTGATACCATCTCCAGATATGACTATTTCTTCAAGTTTTTCATCAACTTCTGACTTGGTGTAGTAGTTATCGGCATTTGCCACAATAGGTGTGCAGCAACCCATTCCGATGTGGTAAGTATTTCCTTCACATTTGCAACTCATAATCCTAAATCTATTTATGTAAACATATTATTCATTCAGCACATTCACTATCGCTCTAACAAAACTATGCGTTTTGTACATTCCAGTTATTTGGAATACCATTAACACCAGTTGTCCATCCTGTCATGCTCGATGCCTTTACAAAGGTACCACTTGATGCAACATTTAATACCCAATAATAAGTACAGTTAGTTGCCGAAATATCAGTTGCAAGACACTTAATGTAGTTAAGACTTGTACAACCTCTGAACATATTACTATAACAACTATCTGCCAATGTGGTAGCAGATAATACTGGTGCTGTGGTTAGACTTGTGCAACCCCAGAACATATATTGGTAACATGCAGTTGTTAATGTAGTTGCAGGCATAATTAGGTTTTCAGCAGATGTTAGTCCAGTACAGCCACTGAATAGAGACGAAAACAAATAAGTATCCGTTAATGCTGTTTGTCCTGAGAAATTATCACCATAAAGCAATGACATTATATTGCCATATATTTCAAATTGCCCAGATGAATTAAATCTGTAATATAAATGAGTCTCATTTGTACCCTTTATCAACACCTTGTCACCAGCATTAAGCGTTGCAATGGTTGTTCCATTTCCACCAGTTGTTGATGTGTATGCAGTCCAAGTAGAACCATTGTCAGTTGACGCAGATATAGTTGCATATGGAATGTCATATGCTTTCAAATATATTGCGTTATTATCTATTTGGCTTTCAAATGTAAGATATTGCGTTGAATAATCGGTTGGAGTTGTACTTTCACACACCCACTTATCTGTAAGCCTCCATTCATAAGTCGGTGTCTCCTCACATATTGTCGAACCTGATTGAATCAATTCAAGTGGTATAATATTTCCCGTGAGGTTCCATGTGCTTCCGTTGTCATATGATATATATTCCTCTTGAACAGACCATTCATCACCTTCAATACAGATTGTATATGCTGAGTTGTACTCCCATTTGGTGATGAAGTCGGAACATCTTGTGTCACCACTCTCTATTAGTTCCCCTGCCCTTCTATCGTCTGTGAGTGTATTGGTTGTGGCTTGTGTTGTTCCAGTGTACCTTGCCTGTTCCTGATATGAGTTTCCTGATTCACAAAGGTAGTTTCCAGTGTTGACCCATCTCTCATAGGTCTTGTCCTGATAGATATGTACCGTTTGTGTAACACCGTTGCAGTCCCTTGCAGTGTAGTTATATGTGGTGGTTGAGGTTGTGCTGTTTCGTGGAACCTGAATAACAAGTTTTCCATTTGTGATTTGATATGTTGTCCTTGTGTCATAACTTGTGATTGTGATTGGACAACTTGGGGAATATGCGAAGTTGACGGTCTGTGAAAGACAGTCAATATTGACATATGACGGTCTCAGGAATGCTGATGCATCATTGACCGAAACATTAATGGTCATTGCGCCTCCCTCAGTTTCAATGGTGAACCATGTTGAATCAACGTCATCCAAATTGTTGCATACCTGAATGGTATATGAGTTTCCACCAGTTCCAGACATGGGTGATACTGTCAACCAGTTTGCATTGACATTCCTTACATTCCAGTCACATTCGCTTGAGAAGGAATAGGAAGAACATCCTGTGCTGTCGAATGAAATATTAAGTGGAATATCTGTGGTTATGTTGCATGAGCCTCCACCACATGCATTGTTGTCGAATAGCTCAGTCTCTTCGAATGTGCCAACAACGTTGAGCATTGAATATTCATCCTCATATCCATCAAGAACCTTGTAGTTGCCAGTTGAAAGACCATTTGCCAAAACCTCCCTCTGGACAAGATATCTTGCCTTTCCTTTGGAAACACATTCCCAACATATGATTTCGCCAACCTTCCTGACCCATACCCATCTTGTCTCAGTTATCTGTTCATCAGACCATCTCAATGAAGATGTCATTCCATTGTCTGACATTTCAACCATGTTTATGATTATTATATCACTTTCACCACTGTTGTCAGAAGTCTGAATTGTGTAATTTGGCTGCAATCCAAAGTTGAAGCCAGCGAATATGGTGTTCTCACTTGACTTTGGCTTGATGATGGCAGCATATCTGTTCTGTGTGAACTCAAGAAGGTTGTATTGCCATGATGTCTTGTAGGAATCGAATGGAATGTTGAATGAAAGGGTATCGGTGCATTTGAAACCATCGAACTGAGACTGGAATGAACATGATTCACCCATGAACTCAACGTCCTTGAATGAAGTGCCATAAGTGGTCACTGACATGTCTCCAGTATCAAGGTCAGCATAGTCCCTCTCAATGAGTTTCAGGCTCTCAACACCGAATGTATTGAAACCAAGGCATGGTGGTGCCACAGCTTCAAAGTTTTCATCAAGCCTCAACGTTGGGAAGTTGGAATATGATGTCAGTGTGAAGTCCGTCTGATATGTGTTGTTTGACAGATTGAAGGTATATGTGACCCTTGAAGGGAAGTCAACATTGACCATCCAGAACGTTCCGTCCATGCTCTCAAGAATGACATAGAATCTTCCACCAAAAACTGTCTTGTCCACATAACCATGCATTGAAAGGGTGACAGTCTTGGTGAAAAGGTATCTTTCATCAAGCGATGTCTCCTCATTGAACCTTATATCGAAGCCGTTCAACCTCAATGGAAGTTGTGTTAGACCGTCAATATGACCGTTATACCCTTCACAGTAGATATTCTTCACATGGTCTTCACTGACAAGGTATATGACCTTTTTCAGCTTGTCATATGTGTATTTGCATTTGTCCTGATTGTAATCTGTTATCATATAGTTTGAATTGTAATGATTATGTGTAATAAATTACTTGAATTGTTCTCGCTGTATTGTATAACGGTCTTCCACAATAATTCTTGATTCTTATAGTATGGTCACCAAGTGGTATATTATCAACAGTTACATAACTTATGCCATAGTCAGCAGTTGTGTGTGATGGTCTTGGTGATGTACCGATGACCGTTGTATCGCTATCTATGTCCATGACTGCAAGATAATTGGCTCGTTGTCCTTGATACTGAGAAGTTAACTTGAAATCAACTCTTGTACAGTTGTGAATGCTAAACACCAAATCATTTCCATTGCCAGCATCAACACTATATGTATAACCACTCTTTCTCCAACCATTGACTGGCATATCATCAGTGAGTGTTGGATAATTGGTGTTATATTCACATTCAAAGTCTATTGCAGCAGCCAATGCATCATTTCCTCCACCTTTTTGATATATGCGAACAGGAATTTTATGCGTTCCACCTCCTATGTCAAGAAACACTGCTCTGCTATCAGATGTAACGTCTGTACAATAAATCGGTTTAGATTCCATATTAACATCATCAAGCCCATATATATCCATTCTGTAACAAACTCCACCTTGTGGGGGATAAATAAACTTAAAGTTAAAATCAAAGGTATTAAGGTCTTTAATGGTAATCATGTAAACCAAATCCATACCACGATAACAACCTACTTCCCATGTCTTGCATCCTCCACCTCTATCAGTCAGATGTGTTACACCATCACCGTCAACAGATTCAATTATTACATTTGGTGTAATCTCATAACAAGTGCCCTCACATGAACATTCATAATTGTACACTTCAATAACATCACCTTTTGCCCTTACCTCTCCAGTGTCAGTCCATGTCCTTCCATTATCAGTTGACACTTGTTGCTTTTCACCTCTATATTTATACCACATTATTATAATATATAAATTCAGTTATTTTCATTACATTCTTCTGAATCCTCTTCAACAATGGTTGTTGAAGGTTCTCCATAATCATACCATGTCTGTCCACTGTCAGGACTTATTTGACTTTGTGTGTCCACGACCAAATCGCTTCCGTCACAATATGGTGTTCCTGATACCGTCCTGTACTGAGCATCACCACCTTCAACACACACATAATCTTCTGTGTCAACCCATCTATACATGATTGGAATAAATCCACAATCCGTTGAGTTATATTCAATGACGGTGCTTCCTGACACACCAGTGTTTTGCCATGTCTGTCCTCCGTCATAGGACACCTGATTGTATGTGTCAACCATCTTTATATAGCCGTTACAGTATGGTGAACCTGATACAGTTCTGTACTGAGGCTGTACATATCCACAATCCTCTGAATTATACTCAATCACTGTTCCAGCCCTGTAGTTTCCAGTGTCCGTCCATGTTACACCAAAGTCATCAGACCTTTGTTCCTTCTCCTTCTGGCATTTCGTTGTTCCAGAACACATGTAATCACCTGAAACAATCACCCACTGGTATCTTACTGGGTCAACAGTTTCACAATTGGGGTCATTCTCCATCTTAACGACCTTCTGCATGGTTCCATTTCCATCAACTGAATATTCTATTGGATATGCTGGGTGAAATGGCTGATTTCCCCTTTTCTCATATTTCTGATATAAGTAATAGCTGTTTCCCATGTTAATCATTTATATAAACATATGTTCAAACAAAAAAATTGGGGATATATCAAATATCCCCAATCTCTTTATTGATTTAGCTTGAAATTCAATTACTCACCCTTGACAACGGCAATGGCAGCATCATTCAGAGGAATGGCTGATTCGGTAACGTTGGCTGAAAGGGTAACACTCACACCGTTGGTATCACCACCACCAGAAAGGGTAGCAGCAGAAGCCTCAAGACCAGTCAAACGACCAAGGGCAAGCCACTGGCCGTCCGCAGTGACGACTACAGAAAAATAGCGGCCCAACGAAAGAGCATCAAGTGCATCCCTCATGCAAGCGTCATACTTACCACTGACATTGAAGGTAAGGGTCTGTGTGCGATACTTGTTACCGTTGTCCTCCACAACAAGCTCATCGGTGAAGGTCACAGAATCCTTTGCTGGCTCAATGTGATAGAAAGAAGTACCACTTGCCAATGTGATTGCGGTAACCTCTGCACAGTCTCCAGAATCCACAGCAGAAGATGTAACGTCAACGAAGTTGGCAAGGTAAATATCCTTCACCTCTGGAAGTGAATAACCACAAGAACTGGTGCGAAGCAAATCTCTATTTAAAACACAATTCATAGTAATTCCTTATATTTTGTTTTTTTGATTATTTTAGTATATTTGGTGGACACCTTGAAAGTGTCCACCATGTGAGATATGTTATATGTTATTCGCCCTCACTGTAAGCAAACAACTCAGGAACGATAACACCGACTGCGATGTTGCTGATTGCAAGCACTCTGAACATGTTGTCACCAGTGGTATTTCTCATGTCGATGAGTTTGTACTCAAGATGACTGTCGAAGGTGTCATAGCCTAAGACAAGGTTCCTTGCAGGGCCGAAGAGGATGAAGTTTCTGCTCTGCATGGTAGGTACAACTTCGAAGCCCATGACGAAGATGCGACCATTCTCCCTTGCATAGTTGGCGAACACAGCGGTAGTGCTATTTGGGCAACACTCCTTGCCGAGAGCAACCTCTAAGAGGCGAACATCGTTATGGTTCATGAAAATCTTGAAGCCTTCGGTATCAACCTCAGCGTCAGCTGCCTGATTAAGACCTGCCATAACAACAGCCTCAACCTGAGCGATGATGTTGTCAACAGAAAGGTTTGCACCTGAAACGCTTTCAGCACCACTGTCCTTAATTATCTTCTCAACACCGTCAGTAGCTGCGATGTAAGCCTTGGTTGAGCCACTGTAGTCCTCATCACCCTTCCAGAAAATCTCCTGATATTCAGCACTCATCTTCTTGCGAAGCTTGTTGAAATACCACTCAGCGAAAGTCTGAGGAATGCCACCACGAAGGCTGATTTCGGTCTGGTCTACCAAAAAGGTGTTCCAGAATGTGTCATAACAGTTTTCCTGATTGACCTTGATAGCTGCTGGCTCAATGAAAGCCTCAGCAAGCGATGCCTCACCAGCAGGAGTGAAAGGACAGGTGTACAACTGAAAAGCATCACCAATGGCCCCAGAATACATCTTCATCTTGCCCTTGACACCGTCCATAAATGTGATGCCATACTGCCTCAAATCGATGTCATATATGTCCTGTGCAAAGATGTCCTGAGCCTCCTTACCACAATAGGTAAGATTGTCTAAATCAATGAAATTTGCAATGTCTGCCATAGTAATTAATTATTTATTATTTTTGTTATTTTACAATTATTTGTTATGTTTCGATATAAACATATTTTAATTTTCGTTGATGTTTTTTTGGATTTTTGGAATATTTTGAATATCTTTGCTAAAAAAGATTTGTATGGGAGTAATTTATTTGAGAACGAATTGTGTGAATGGAATGCAATATGTTGGACAGACGAAGAACATTGACAAAAGGAATGCAAGTTGGAAAAACCTTAAAAAGAACTATTCAAATCCATTTATATCGGAAGAGAGAAGAAAATATGGCCTTGATTCCTTTGCGTTTACAATCCTTAAAGAATGCGATGACTCTGAAATGGATGATTTGGAAAGGTATTACATAAAGACACTGAACACCCGTTACCCTAATGGATATAACATGTGCGATGGTGGAAAAGGCTGTAGCGGATGGGTAATGCCAGAGAAGAATAAGCAAAACCTGTCAGAGAAAAGGAAGGGAGTAAACAACCCAATGTTCGGTGTAAAGCCTTGGAATACTGGAAAAGAATGGTCTGATGAGAATAAGAAGAAAATATCAGACGGTCTGAAAGGAAAAATGAAAGGTGTTCCCAAATCAGAGGAACACAAAAGGAAGATAGGGCTTGCCCATTCAAAGCCAGTGATACAAATATTTACTGATGGAACTGTAAAGGAATGGGAAAGTGCTGCCGATGCTGGAAGAAACGGTTTCAATTTCAGTCATATCTGTGCTTGTTGCAGGGGTGAACGGAATAAACACAAAGGCTCTAAATGGGTGTATAAAGACGAATATGAAAAAATGCTGGGAAACTAAATCCCAGCATTTATTTTATCACATCATTTGTCTCATCTTATCCCTCCATGTCTGAAAAGCTGGATTTTTCACACCTTCCGTTGGTGCTGCTCCATTTCCAGCGTTGGTATTGATTGGTTTTGTGGAAGGTTCCTTGCTTATTTCGCCAATCTTGTTGACAAGTGTCTCATTGTTCTTCTTCAACTCCTCAATCTCAGCCCTTAGGTTCTTCACAACCTCTTCCAATGGATTTGGCTGTGGCTCAGGCTTCGTTTCAGGCTCTGCAACTGGCTCTGGTTCAGGTTCTGGTGTGTTTTTAACCTCAGGTTCTTTCGGCTCCTCTGGTGCAATTTCTGTCGGTTTTTCAACCTCTTTTGCATCACCACCGTTGATGAGTGCCAGAATCTTGTCAAGGATGCCCTTGTTGTCCTTCTGTGGCTCTTGAACTGGTGCTGGTTCTGGTGTTGGTTCCTGAACTGGTTCTGGTGCAGGTTCATCGGCATTGAACTTTAGCTCATTCACCTCAATGATGCTTTCAACGCTGAAGCCTTTCAATTCACCACTCTTGACCCTCTCCCATACATCAACATCGTTCACCTTGAAGCCTCCTATCCATGTGCCAACTGGCAATTCAGGATTCAATCCAAGTGCCACTGACTTGTCCTTTTCCATATCGGCTTTAATCCAGCTCTCAACAAGCACCACATTGTCGGCAACCTCGTCATGTTGCAGGGTGACATTGTCCTGTCTCTTGAACTTGAGATAGTTCTGTGACATCTTCTCAATGCTCTCCTTTGAGAAGGTGATTGTGTATTCACCATTTTCGTCATTCCTGTATATTTCCTTGTCAGGTACAAGAATGGCTCCGAAGCACATGTGTTTTTCATTGGTTGAAAGATACACCATGTCTTCCTTCTGTTTCTTCAATGCAACAAAGCATTCCTCTATTGCTGGCTCCGTGACGAATGAGACCGCAAGAGTCTCACTGTCAAGACCTACCTGATATTTCTTCAATTTCTTTTTATTCATAGTGAAATCCTGTTTAAATAAACATATTCAGAAATTATAATTTGCAGAAACACCAATCCATATGTCCAATTTGCGGTTGATAACACCATATCCAGCACCAATTGATGGTGATACTGACCACTTTCTATTCTTCCATTTCACCACTTCCTTGGTAATGATTTTATCATTATGTGCAACATCAAACCATAAGGTGTCAAGACTTTGCCTGTAACCGCTAATACTTGCCCTGTAATGGACTTTTGTGCCATCATTGGACAATGTATCAGCCTCATATTTTTTAACGCTCAGAGGCACTTCCACTGGAACGAATACAGAATCCGTTGTTTTGAGTGTATCAACCACCTTTTTGTACTTAATTTCAGTATATGGTTTGATGTTTGTGAGTATAATGGTGTCCCTCTTTTCAGTTATTACTGTATCAACCTTTATTTCCGTCTTTGGTTTGTCCTTATATATCTCAATAATCTTTGGTAAACTTTGACCAATTGCCCATATGAGCAATGCAACAGTGAATAATGTTGCCAATGTTATTAGTAAATTCTTCATAATGTCATATAAATTAAAAACGAGGGAGATTCGCCTTCTCCCTCTTATTACACAGTCCTTTTCTTTCAGGTAGCGTCCCAGTAGTTAAACGGTGTAGTTTCTCTGAATGTCAATCGTTATATCATTCGACCCCTTCTGCTGTAATCTCTTGAACAGGGCTTCATATGTCTTCCTGCTTTCTGTAAGTCTTCCAACAATGGTGTTTTTACCAACCAACAGGCATCCTTCGGTGTCCTTTGCACTGTTTCCGCTGTGTATTCTTATTCCTGAATATCCCTTTACATTTGTAATAAGTGGCATAACCTTCTTGTATTTGGGAGAATAGTTGAGAATAACCTTGTATATACCCACTGGTATCGCTGTTTCTCCCTTTATCTTCATTTTCCTTAATTCTTCCTCACTCATGGCTGAGTTAAGTCCCCTATCTGTGTCCTCAAGTGTATCACAAAAGTATTTTCCGTTGATGTACAGTTTACCTATACAATATGTGGGTCTATTCGCTATCCTTCTCAGTGTCAGTCTCATCCTTCTTTACAATATAGTGATTAGTTAATGGCTCTTGTCCATAAATGTGGTTTCCCCAATTGTATCCATTGCTTTCAAAATGGTAGCCCTCTGGCAATTCATAGTCATAAATTGTCGGATATGTCTCTTTCTTCTGTATCTGTATATTCTGATAGTTGGTTATCATCTACTTCCTCCCCTCTGTCTTTCATATATCTTATTACTTTATACTTGTATGTATAATCGATGCCGATGAGGGCACCTGCAAATGTGAACACCTCACCAACGGCTGCAAGAACCGATGAATCTATAATACCCATTGGGTGAACAAAGAATGAACACCAAAGCAATGCCACACCTACAATAACAAGGCATACTCCAAGCCATAGTTGAATGGTCATTTTTTGATGCAAACTCAGTGGTTTTATCTTTCTTTTTTCCATTTCATTCAAAATTTTCCCTTCACAGTAAACATATGTTGTGAATTATTAAAAAGGGGATAAACTGCAATTTTATACAGGTTATACCCCTTTTTTGATGTTAATTATTGATATAATACAAGTTATATCAGTCCTGCAAGAACTTGTGTGCGTTTAACGTCTTCCGTCTTGTTGATAATGTCCACCACTTCAACAACCGTTGGGCGTTCAGCATATCTTTCCATTGTGTTGATAAGCCTGTCATTAAGAGTTATATCAGTCCTTAGCGTTGGCAATTGACCACCATCCTCGAATCTTGACCTTAATGATGAAACGCTCTTTCCAACTTTTGAACCTTTTGAATAGAAATCAATGAAATCATCAAGTGTCATCCTTCTCTTCTTTGAATTTATCAGGTCAAGCATGTCCAAATTCTGCATGCTTGTCCTCTTGTTGATGATATATTCATGTCCTTCAACCTCAATTCCAGTGTTTCCAACTGGTATTCCACCTTGTCTGTGAGATTTGCCTTGAAGGAGACCACCATCAGCATACTTTCTGGGCTTGTTTGCAATGATTGCTGCCATCTGTGCTGCACCAACTGCCGTTGCTGCTGCAATCATTGGAACCGCTGGAATCGGCCAGTTGTTAACGGCTGCTGCCGATATTGCAAGGGCTGCATTGATTGCTGCCGTCAGCTTGCTCTGGTTCCACTTCCTCATTTCATTATCATATTCCAGTTTCTTCCTTCTTTCATCAAGCTTCTCTTGTTCCTTTTCAATTCTCTTTTCCTGAGCAAGGCTTTCCCTTTGAGCTGCCATCTGAGCATTAAGTTGGTCAATGAGGTGTTGTCTTCTGTCTCCCCTTGAATTTGCAAGCTCGTCCTCGATTGAATCAACATCATCCTTGTACTTTTGGGTCAAATCCCTTTGCTTGTCAAGTTGCTTTTCAAGTTCCTCAGTCTGTCTCTCAATTGCTTCAAGCTGTTTCTCGAATGCTGCCTCGTTGATATCACCGATGGACTGGATAATTTGTGTTGCAGCCTGACCAACAATCTGGAATACCTCCTGAATTTGTTTTGCAAGGTCAAGTGGTAATTCTTTCAGCTTTCCCTTTACACTGTCAAGTCTGGTGTTGATTGATATTTCAAGACTGTTAAGGTCTCGTTCCATCTCAACCCTTGCCTCTGGTGATATAAGACCTTCCTCAAAATCACTTTCCAGTTTTCTTCTGAACACTTCAAGGTATTCGTGTAGATTTTCTCCAGCGTTCTTGATTTCCTCGAATTGTTTCTTTGTCTCCTTCACATTAATGAAACCTAACTTGTCATATGTCGGTTGTTTGCTTTCAAGCTTGTCCATCTCTGTCAGGTAGTCCCACATATTGTTGGTGAAGCTCTCAAAGCTCTTCTCAGTTATATCCCTGATTGTGTCGTTTGTCTGGCGTTCAATTGCAATTAACTTGTTCTTGAATTCCTCTGCAAGGATTGACTGTTCATCGAGCAATGCCTGATACCTTATGGAAAGTGCATTTATCTGCTCGTCAAGTGCTTTAATATCATCTTCATTGGTTGTCTCGCTCTTCTTTTTCTTCAATTCTTCAATTTCGGTCTCAAGCTGGTTGGTTTGTATTACAATACTTTCATTCCTTACCCTCTGTTCTTCACTTGCAGCCTTTTGTTCAAGTTTGAGTCTATCCTTGATATATCCCTCCTTGAGTTTAAGCATGATTTCATTATATGTTAACTCATTGTTCATCCTTGCATCAAGTGACTTTGAGAGGACTTGTGTTGTATCTTCCTCCAATGTCTCAAAGATATCACCATATCTCATTGCAAGACCATATACATCGTCATAATAGTTCTTCCAAAGGCTTTCAGCATATTCAAACGCCTTCTCAACATCCTCCTTGTCACCAGACCCATACATTCCAAGGAACTTGTCCATCTCTTCGGTTCCCATGTAATTGTTTCTCATGAAGTCGATAAGGTTCTGGAAATATTTTGTATAGTCATTGGTTGCTGATGCGATTTCCTTCTCCCTTACAGCGTCCATGACAGTTGAAATCCTTTCAAGCTTGTCCTTTAATTCAGCTTCTGATAATCTGCCGAAACCAAGGATATTCTCCAATCCAGATGAAGACACTGGCTGGACGAACACTGGTCTTGTCCTCAACTCGTCCTCAATTGTCCTGTTAAGGCGTTCAATCTCGACCTCGACCTCCCTTATTGTGTTATCATCAATGATGTTCTGTGTCTCCTTCCTGTAATCATCGAATATCTTCTTCCTTTGCTCCGCATATATCTTTGCCTGCAATGAAAGCTGTTCCTCGACCTTCTGACCGTTCTTCTTTATCTTGTCAATCTCCCTCCTGTTTTCCTCGTCAAGCTGGACAAGCTGCTTTGCAAGACCGTCCCTCATGAGTTTAAGCTTAAGGTCGTTGATATTGTTCTGAGCTTGTCTTACAGCATCCTCAATCTTCTTTCCATCGTCCTTAATCTTGTTCTTTGTCTGAGTGGTAGCCTGTGGGGAATACATGTTGATTTGATGTTTCTTGTTGTTATCATCAATCTTCTTCGCCATATCAGTGACCGCATCCTCCAGTTCCTTAACCACTTGGTCTGCCTGAGCCTTTACCCTTGTCCTGACAGCACCAGCACCCTCGAAAAGTCCTTCCCAGAATCCAACTTGATAATTCTGTGCCTCTCTCTGCTTTATATATGCATCCTCAAGCTGTTTGAGCAATGACTGCATCTGTGCTTCAAGTTTCAGGCTCTCGATATATGCATCTGTCTTCTGCTTCAATACATCCTTCCACTCAGCAATTGTCTTATATGTTCCCAATGCCTGACCATATTTTGAGTTAAGGTCTTTGACAATTGCCTGTTCCTCCTTCTGTGACCCGTTGAATCTTTCAAGTGTTGTCAGGGTGTTCTGCAACTGCACCTTTTGCACTTGCAATGTTGCATTCAGCTTGTTTTCCTCTTTTCTTAATTCCTCAGCCTTTTTCTTTGCCTCTTCTTGTTTTTCAACCCAGTCTGATATCTTTGTAACAAGCAATGAGACTGCTGCAATAACCAGTCCTATGCCTATTCCCTTCAATGCCGTTGACAATGCCTTGACAGCGATTGTTGCACCCTTTGATGCGGTTCCAACACCAACTATTGACTTAACAAGGGAATCAACAGCCTTATTGCCTCTTGAAAGCAACATTCCGATACCTTCTTGTGTCTGCATCTGCTTCCTTATGGTTTCCAGACCTTGAAGTACATTTTGTAGTGCAACCAGTTTCTGGATGCTCTTTTCAATTTCAGTATCGTCCAATCCGAACAATGCTGCAAGTCCCTGACCTGCCGATGCAATTGCTGTAAGACCTTGCATTGTATCAAGCAAGTTGTCCATTGCCACTGATGATTTCTCAACGTCCTTCAATGTGCTGTTCATCTCTTTCACAGCATCGTTCAGGTCTTTGTATTCCTGAGTGTTCTGCTGACCGTTAAGAGCCATGTTCTTGAGTTCCATATTGAGCGTTCTTGATGCCTCCCTTGCATTGTTGAACTCTCGTTCTGTCTCTCCCACCTTGATGACAATCTTTGACATTCCCTCAGCAACGCCATTTGCATAGTTACCGACATTCCTGCCGAATACACCATATCCCTGCTCAATCTCCTTTAACTTGGTATTGAGTTCATTGGCTTCCTGTTGCAATTGCTTGAATTTGTCACTTTCAACGTCCAGTGTCTGCATTGCTGCCTTGATGTCATGAAGTTGTGCCTTCATGCCTTGCATGGTCTTGGTATTATTTATACCTTGGTCAAGATTGGTTTGTGCTGCAATGGACTTTGCAATGGTCTGGTATTCCTTCAATTCCTCCTTTGCATGAAGCAATTCCTGATATTCAGCCTTTTCACTGGCTGCAACCTTCTGATGAAGCTCATTGATTTTCTGCAACATCTTTGCCTCTTCATCCAGTGCTGCCCTATTGCCACCACCAGATGATGATATATTGATGTTCTTCTTTGCAAGTGCATCAATTCTCTTCTCCAATGCATTAAGTTGCTTGTTAAGGCTGTCAACGGCATCAATGCTTTGTTGAATGCCGTTGATTTCAATTAAATATTGGCGTTTTCCGTCCATTTTAATCTATTTTTTTAATCATCTTTATTTTTGTTGGATTGTAGCCACTGGCATCATATCCCTGTAGTTCTGATACATAATACAAGTCCTCGTCAAAGTGTACCATTGCACCGTTCTTGAGGTCATTGTATTCCTGTGGGTTGAGATATGCTTCAACCTCCACATAGTTGCTTGCAAGATATGCCTTTGTGTTGAAGTATCTCAAAAGGCTCTTTTCAGTTGTTTTATATGAAAGGTTAAGTCCGTCAGTGTTCTCATTCACTGGAAGGTATATCTGTATTCTTTCAGATGGCTGTGAGTCAAGCCACACAAATGCAGTGTCATAGACTGGTCTGAACCAGAACCTTTGCGGTAATGAGTAGCCGTCGTGCTGCATGGACTCATCATAGTCATATCCGTCAATCATATATGTGAATTTTGACAGTACTGGCATTCTCAGGCTGTGCTGGTTT
>RHMF01000742.1_pt1 | contig 21955 bp, 21 predicted proteins | sample 5365151 | NCBI WGS metagenome assembly RHMF01 (sample SAMN10266501, study PRJNA497801) | feces metagenome | isolation source: feces | host: Bos taurus | place: China: Prairie of Fairy Mountain | collected 2017-08-14 | reverse complement strand
TATGCTGCAGAAGGTATTCTGGAAGTATGGAAGGAGAAGACAGGAAGAGATGATCTATATGTTATGGGATCTGATTGTGAAACTGAGTTTTATATTTGTGGTTAAGGATATGACAAGAGAAGAGATTAAGGCCGCCGCTATGAAGGCGAGCAAGGATTATGGCTATAACTGGGTTATGGCTGACTTTGAGTGGGAGGATGGTGATGAAGTCCTGGATGCTATGATGGAAGAGATGGATGAGAGTGGCAAGTATCAGGTATGTATCTTTGATGGTGAGGAACCTTACTACGCTATGGACTGGGCCCATGTGGATGGTGTCGATCTGGTTGAGGAGATGAATGATGGAGATGTCTTCAATGAGAACAAGGTGTATGATTGGATTACGCTGGGAAGGATTGACGCTTGGAAGGAGGTCTTCAAGATGGAGAAGGTTGGTTATTTCTGCGATGGTTACAGGGCGTATGTGTTCGATCCTAAGAAGGTGAATGTTTATATGCTGAAGCAGCATGGTGAAGTGGTGGTGGCGTAACGCCCGCCCATAAAAAAATTTCTGAAAAAAGCAAGGATTTTTTTTGGAAATGTGAAAAAAAATTGTTATATTTGTAATAGAAAGAGACAAGAAGATATAAGAACAATAATAATAAAAAAAATTAAAAACTATGAGCAAGAAGAATTACAAAGCGATTGTTGAGACCTATAAGTATGATGTGGTCTATGAGTCTAATGAGTTTGATGAGACTAAGGAAGTCCTTGGTGAGTACAGCAGCAAGGAAGAGGCCAGGAAGAAGATCCAGGAGTGGTTTGATGGGCTGGTGAGTGAGTTTGAAGGATGTGAAGAGGGTGAGGATTACAGGATTGAGCAGGATGAGAATGGATGTTGGATGTGGGATTATACTGAGTCTGATGGAGAAGGGTATGTGAAGAAGTATTGCTGTTATGTGGACTATAAGAGAGATTATAAGTTCAAGATCAAGACAGCTGATGATCCTGCAGAATATTATGAGACTGAGGAAGAGTACAGGAAGGGTCTGGACATGTTGACCAGGACTGAGGAGAAGTGGTTTGGAGAGTTGAAGGGATGGAAGAAGGTGAGTGGAAAGTGGGTGTTGATTCATGAAGAAGAGTGGGAGAGAGCAGCAGATGGTGGTTGGAAGAATGTGAAGATGTTTGATGAGAAATAAGGTTTTTAAAGCATAATGATTTTTGGATCCAGGTCAGCAGTGATGCTCACCTGGATTTTTTATTTTTGTTATCGCCAGATGCAAGGTCTGCCGAGACTTTGTTATATTTGAAGTATGATAAGGTTTATGGAGAACGCCAGGGTCTACAACACGGAGACCGGATTGCTGTTGAAGGAGAACGTCTCGATCGAGGAGTTGGAGGACGGATGGACCCGTTATGTGATCAGGTGTATCTATTTGAGGGGTAAGAAGGACGGTTACTGGATGCATGTACAGAAGGTGGTGGTTGACCGTCATGCGAGGTTGGTGGACAAGCAGGACTACGGTTATGTGGTTGATGAGGAGTATGTAAAAAATTTTAATAAGTACAGTGAGACATAAATAAAGTGAACTCATAGTTTTTCATATTTGTAACATAGTTTTTTTCCCGGCCGGCCGTGATGGTCCGCCGGGTTTTTTTCTGCGGTCCGGACCGCAACCGCAGATCGCAACGGTCTTCGTGTATGAAATGTGTATCACCGTTACAACGCATGTGACATATTACACATAAAGTTTGGAGATGTCGGAAGTATTGTTTATCTTCGCCGCATGAAGTGTTTAGTTATGGTGAGGGTCAGTACCGAGGCCCAGAAGCTGGAAGACCAGCATAATGAGATGGTGTCCTTCTGCCGTCAGGAGGGGTATGATGAGATAGTGTTTGTAGAGGACAGGGGTGCGTCCGCGATTAAGATGGATGACCAGTACAGGTTGATGATGCGTCAGGTGAGGGAGGAGATTGAGAAGGACCCGGAGATACGGTGTTTCGCCGTGTGGGAGTTGAGCCGTGCGTTCCGTAACGAGCTTGTGTTCCAGGAGGTCAAGCAGTTCCTGGTTGAACGCAGGATACAGTTCCTGGTGAAGAATCCGTACCTGAAGTTGCTGAATCCGGACGGCGCGGTGAATCCGGGTATGGAGATTGCGGTGACGCTGATGGCGACGTTGGCGAAGCAGGAGATGGAGTTGAAGAAGGAGAGGTTCCGCAGGGCGAAGTCGGCGATGAGGGCGCAGGGTCGGTTCACCGGCGGGTCGGTGAGGTTCGGATACCGGGTGGGTAAGGACGGATACATTGAGATAGATGAGGAGAAGGCGAAGGTGGTGAGGTTGGTGTTTGAATTGTATGCGACCGGCCGTTATTCCATTATGGATGTGTATGAGGAGTTGAGGTCCAGGGGGTATGACGTTAAGTATTCCTATCTGAACCGGATGGTCTCCGAGAGGGTGTATGTGGATCCGCCGTACCCCCAGATGATAAGCGAGGAGTTATGGAGGCGATGTGAGGAGGTGAGGAAGAGTCACGTCATTTCCGTTCCGAGGGGTAAGAGGAATTGTTTCGGGACCGGGATATTCAGGTGTAGTGTATGTGGACGGAAGATGGTCGCCGAGGGAGACCAGTACCGGTGTTGGCATCACAACCGTGCGTCCGCGCCGCCCCATTGTCCAAACGGTCTCACCGTCCGGGTGGAGAACCTTGACGGACTGTTATGGTTTGTCGCGGTCCAGGAGGAGACCAAGTATCGTTTCCGTCTGGAGGGGGAGAGGAGGACGGAGTTTGAGAGGGAGATAGAGGTGATGAGGGAGAAGGTTGAGACGGCGAAGAAGAGGCTGTCATCGCTGTCGGAGAAGAGGGCGAGAATCGCCGAATTGTATGAGGAGGGAGACATCACCAGGGAGGAGATGAAAAAACGGCGAAATAAGACGCTTTCTGACGCCAAGATGTATAATGATACCATTTTGGAATTAGAAGAGAAAATAGAGGGGTTTTTGGGGGCGCTACGGGCAAATACCGAGGACGTTCCGAGTCCGCAGTTTATGGGTGATGTTTACACGTCCGTTTTAAGGGAGTCGGAAATCGCCGAGATGGACAGGATAGTGAAGCGTCAGATACGGTCGGTGACTGCGGTTGCGATCGCGGACCGCAACCGCGGACCGCAGACGGAATTGGCGAAGAGGAAGAGCGCGCAGGTCATCACGGTTGAGACGGTCTATTCAGGGGTGAAGGAGTTCATCTACGTCGCCAGGAAGTACAACGGCCATTACTTTTTCCTGATGGACGGGACCCCTCTGCGGACGGTGAGGAAGATAGTCCGGCCGCCGTTGGGGGAGAAGAGTCCGAGGGCGTTCAAGAAATTGAAGGATTGGTAGTTTTGTTATATTTACAGTAGAATCTTCATCCATAATATTCATCATTACGATAAGGAGGTCATCCGGGATGGGTGGTCTCCTTATTTTCATAAATATCATATAATTTATTAGTTAAGAGAGATACTATGAAAGAAACGTTCAAACCTATTATCGGCCGTCCTGGTTACATGGTGAGTGACCTGGGCCGAGTTTTGTCATTGAAGAGGCGCGAGCCGACCCTTCTGTCCATCAGGAGGAACAGGACCGGATACGCCGAGGCCGAGGTCTTCTGCAACCAGAAGATGAGTTTCATCAATATCGGCCGCGAGGTGTTGGCCGCCTTTGTCGGATATCCGGCGGAACCCTGGCTGTGCGTCGCCAAGCACCTGAACGGCGACCTGATGGACTGCCGTCTGGAGAACCTGGAATGGGTCATCTGCGAGACGGACAGCACGTACGATCCCACGCAGTCCAAGCGTAGGGGTGTGTTGAAACCGGACCATACGAAAGACCGCATGACGGAGGCGAAGTACAATCAGAGTGAGGAGACCATCAGGAAGGCGGTGATGTCCAGGAAGAACACGGTTGAGCTGCGGAAGATTTACAAGAAGGTCAATCCCCAGGACCCCCTCCCGGACAGCAGGCTGGATGAGATCCACGAGGTATATGTTGAAATGAGGAAGTTGAATGGGAAGTGATGCGAGACACAAGGAACGGCAGGCCCTATATCAGAGCAAGAGGTGGAAGGACCTGAGGGAGTATATGGTGATGACGCACCCCCTTTGCGAGGACTGTCTGAAGGAGGGGAGGATTACGCCGACAACGGAGATTCATCATATCAAGAGTCCGTTCCAGAGGGGTATAACGGAGGAGGAGAAGGCGAGGCGTGCGTACGATGAGGACAACCTGGTCGCGCTGTGCCGTGACTGTCACATCAAGCGTCACCATCCGGACGGTACGATACAAGATAAATTATTAAAATACAGTGACTAATATGAGATTTTCAGAGAGAACGGAGATTTACATCAGCACCATCACGAAGGAGATGGAGTCCATCGGAGTGTTGGAGGAGGCGGACAAGGAGAACCTGGGGCTGTTGAAGACCCAGTATGAATTATACGTCCGCGCCCTGGATGACATTGAGAAGAACGGTCTTACTTACATTGACAAGTATGACCACAAGCACACGAACCCTGCGTTCAGCGTCCAGAGGTCGGCGATGCAGAACATCACGGCGCTGTTGAGGGAGCTGTCCATTTCGGCGCGACAGAGACGTTTCCTGACCAAGGACGCCATCGTACAGACGGAAGACCCTATGGATGAGTTCCTGAACAGCATGAGGGGATGATTAAGGGAGTGAGATACGCCGAGGACGTAGTGTCCGGTAAGATTGTCGCATGTCAGTGGGTGAAGCTCGCATGCCGGAGATTCCTGGATGACCTGCGTTCGCCGGACTATTACCTGGATGAGGTCAAGTACAAGACCATAACGGCGTTTATGGGGGTGTTGAAGCACTACGCTTCGGAGGCCGCCGGGACTCCGTTCATCCTTGAACCGTGGGAGGATTTCATTGTGTTGAACCTCTTCTGTCTATACAGGACGGACACAAGGAAGCGCAAGTACAAGAGCGCCCATATATCGGTAGCCAGGAAGAACGGCAAGACCAGTTTGGCGTCGGCGTTAGGACTTTTCGGTCTCATCGGTGACGGTGAGCCTGCGGCGAGTGTCATTATGGCGGCGAACAGCCGGGAGCAGGCGCACATTGACTATGACGCCGCCAGCGCCTTCGCAAGACAGCTGGACCCGAAGAGGAAGAACCTGAAGGTGTACAGGAATGAGATCCGTTTCCAGAAGAACAACGGTAGTTTGAAGGTCATCAGCGCGGACGCGAGCACCGGTGACGGTCTGAATCCGTCTATGGTCATCCTGGATGAGCTCCACGAAGCGAAGGATTCCAAGCTCTTTGATGTCCTGCGTTCAGGTATGGGATTCCGTCAGCAGCCGTTGATGCTGTCCATTACAACCGCAGGATACAACGTGACCGGTTTCTGCCACGAATATGAGGACTATTGCAAGGAGGTCTTGTCAGGTCAGAAGATGGATGACTCATTGTTCGCGCTGTTATACACGCTGGATGACGGTGATGACTGGACAAACGAGAAGAACTACATAAAGTCCAATCCTAACTGGGGTGTCACCGTCCGCAAGGACTGGTTGAACGAGGAGGTGAACAAGGCGAGGAACAGCCCGTCATTGGAGGTCGGCGTCAGGACCAAGAACCTGAACCAGTGGGTGAGCAGCAGTATGGTATGGATACCGGAGCAGTACATCAGGAGGACGTTGAAGAAACTGGACTTGACGGATTTTATCCACAAGAACAACTATTTGGTGTACGTTGGTTTTGACCTCGCCGCGGTGTCCGATTTGACCTGCGTGACTTTCCTCTTCATCGATCCGGAGACGGAGGAGTATTTCTTCAAGAATTACTATTACCTGCCGAAGACCGCGCTGGAAGGGAAGTACAACAGCCAGTTATATGACATGTGGGCGAAGAAGGGATACCTCGTTTTGACGGACAGTGAGACAACCGATTACAACTACATCAAGAACCAGATATTGTATTGGTACGGTCACCTGGATGTCCAGGGTGTCTTCTATGACAGCTGGAATGCGACGCAGTTGATTAATGACCTGACAAATGAGGGTCTTCCGATGCAGGCGTACAGTCAGAGTATCGGCAATTTCAATCGGCCGACAAAGGAGATTGAGAGATTGATTTTATCCGGGAAGGTGACCATTGATGACAATCCGATCAACCGGTGGTGTTTTGACAACGTTGAGTTGAAGGTGGACTTGAACGGTAACTGCAAACCGATAGGAGACCACGATAAGAGGAAGGTTGACGGAGTGATAAGCATGTTGAACGCGCTGGGCGGTTACCTTGCGACGGTCTACGGAACGCAGACTCCGTTTGTCATTCCGTTGAACAACACATAAATATAGTGTATTAGATAGTTGCCATAATTTTGTTTCTATTTACTCGCCAGGACCCGCCGTGATGGTGCGTCCTGGTTTCTTTTTTCCCATAAATATTGGAAAGAAAATCAATAATATGGGACTTTTTTCAAGGAAGAAACCCGATGTCATCCAGCCCGTTGAACAGAGGTCAAACGAGGTGAGTGAGAACGTTTTTGGACTTGCGTTGAATTACAACGGTTACAGTACGTACAAAACCTCGCTTGCGTTGACGTTGAGTGCGGTGTACAGATGTGTCGAGGTCATTACAAACGGAGTTGCGTCCTTGCCGGTGAAGTTATACAGGGTGGACGGAGACGGTTACAAGTACGAATTGAACAGCGGTCTTTCGTACGTTTTATCAAAGAAGCCATCAGATAAGGTCAACGCATTCACCTTTTACAAGCTGATTGTCAAGGACATATTGATGAGTGGTAACGCTTACGCCCTCATTGTGAGGGAGAAAGGAGAGGTCAGGGAGTTGAGGTACGTCCCGGCCGGACTGGTCTCGCCGATAGACAGGATAGACCATATTGAGTATATGGTGACAGGATTGAAAAGTCCTGTTTCACAGAAGGATATCCTTCATTTTATGAACTATACCGACAACGGAGTATTCGGTATTTCCGTCCTCACCTATGCTCGCAGGACATTGGGAATCGCCGATGGAGGTGAGAAGTCCGCCGAAAACTTCTATAAATCAGGTAGTTGCACATCTGGATTCTTGAAGTTTGACGGCCCGTCATCAGGTAAGCAGAGGGAGGAGATTCTGTCGGCATGGAACCAGGCCACCGGCGGTCCTAATTCGGGACCTAACGGTATCGCCGTATTGCCGGCGAACGTCAGTTACACGCAGTTGAGTATCGATCCTGCGGACGCGCAGCTGTTGGAGTCCAGGCAGTTTTCGGTGGTGGAGATATGCCGATTCTTCGGGGTCTCGCCGACCAAGTGTTTTGATTTGACGCATGCGTCTTACAACAACAGTGAGATGAGTGAGCTCGCTTTCCTGAATGACACATTGAGACCGTTGCTCACAAAGATTGAGATGGAGTTGGAGACCAAGCTCTTCCCCGGCCAGACGGAGTATGACATCAAGTTTGATGTCGCCGAGCTCCTGAGGACGGACAAGAAGTCGCAGGCCGAGTATTTCACGAAGATGTTCAATTTAGGTGTGTTGAGTCCGAATGACATCAGGCGCGAGCTTGATATGACTCCGGTTGACGGTGGTGACATCCACGTCGCCCAGGTGAACCTGACCTCCATCAAGAACCATAAACGCCACCGCTGACAACCGTCAGAAGGAGGAGGAGTTGAGACCAGATAACGAAAATAACGATACAGACAATGATCAGGAGAATAAGCAGGAATAATGACCTTAAGGATTTGATTAAGTCTTGTCCATCAGGAGTGATTGATGACATCTACAAGATCGAGTATTACATCCAGGGGTATAACACATTGATTGAGTGTAGTTTCACGAAAGTCGGCAACCAGCTTGTGGTCATTCTGCCGACCAGTCTTTTGGAGACTCTTCCTAACGGTATCCTTATGAGAAGGGCATATTACAAGGTGACGGACTCCTCTTACCCGGACGGTTACTACAACCTGGAGTTTGAGGATTGTATGAACATCTGGTTGGGTGAGAATGAGAGTGAGGAGCCGGTCATCCCGGAGTATGTGACGGAGGATGAGCTTGCGGAGACGTTGAGTTCGTATGCTACGCAGGAGTGGGTATCTGACCAGGGTTTTGTAACGGCCAGCACCATGCCGAGTGACATCGCCACACAGGAGTGGGTCCAGGGTCAGGGTTACCTGACAAGCGTCGCATTGTCCGGTTACGCCACTACGCAGCAGTTGGAAGACCTTTCCTCTTCCGTTCAGTCCTCATTGAGTTCTTACGCTACGCAGAGTTGGGTCGGTGAACAGGGATACATCACCAGCAGCGCGTTGAGTGGTTACGCCACGCAGGATTGGGTCCAGGAGCAGGGATACCTTACAGAACACCAGGATTTAAGTTCTTATGCTACAATGAGTTGGGTTGAGAACCAGGGTTACATTACCAGCAGTGCGTTGAGTGGTTACGCCACGGAGACCTGGGTGAGTCAGCAGGGATTTGCGTCCGAAACGGATTTGTCTTCACTTGCGTCCAGAGTGAGTGACCTGGAGACCAATTACGGAGACGCCATCACTATATCTAATAACATATTGTCTTGATTATGAGTCAGTTAACGGATAATCTAAATACAATCGCCAGCATAAAGGGTGACATCAGGGATGCCATTCAGGCGAAGGGTGTAGATATGTCAGGGGTCGCTTTTTCCGGGTTTGCGTCAAAGATAGGTGAGATACAGACAGGCGGAGGTCAGAAACCGGAGGATACCCTTGCCGAGACCATCAGGTCAAACGGAACTTATAATTATACTCCGCAGGCCGGTCACGTTTTCAGCAGCGTCGCGCTGAATGTTAGTGTCGCGTTTCCCGTTCAGGTTTACCAGTCCACATATACAACAAACGGACGGCATTCTTTTGTCGGTCAGTACAGCGCAGGAATGATTGACGTTGACGTTCATCCGAGCACATCTTTGTCGGAGACTTATACAGCGAACGGCACATATGCTGTTTCAGGTGAGTTCAGCGGTGGTCAGGTAGTGGTGAGTGTACCGCAGTTTACAAATACGAACGTGATATATTATACAAGTAGGGATAACAACGTGATAACTCCGGTTTATAATTCAGGAGAGACAGATGTTACAGAGTTCGGAGCTAACATTGTTTCAAATATCTATACAGGTGGACAGGGAGTCATTACTTTTGATGGACCAGTAACAAAGGTTGGAGGACGTTGGAGGGGGACATATGATGACAGGTTGACTTCAATAGATATACCGGATTCAGTTACAGTTTTGAAGGACGGTGTATTTAGTAATTGTGACTATTTGAAGGTTTTGAAAATACCGCCATTTGTGACAAAAATCGGTACAAAAGATACTGGAGGTAGTATATGTTCAAATTCAGATGGATTGACCGCGGTAGAGATTCCTCCTTCCGTAACCGAGATATATGTTGAGAGTTTCGCTTTTTGTATAGGTCTTGTTTATGTTAAGTTATCACCAAATTTGACTCATATAGGAGATTATGTGTTTCATGGATGCTCTGCTTTGGAGTATGTGGAAATACCTGATGGATTGACAGAGATAGGTGCCGGAATGTTCAAAAATTGTGGATTGACTTCAATATATATACCTGCGTCCGTTACGGATATTCATATATCAGCGTTTGAAGGATGCTCTTATGCAGCAATCATCAGCGTTGATAGTAACAACCAGTTTTATGATAGTAGAAATAATTGTAACGCTATAATAGAGACATCCACGAATAGTTTGATATGTGGTTTTGCGTTGACAACAATACCGTCATCAGTGACGGAGATTTATGATTCTGCGTTCAGAGGTATAACAACTTTGACATCTATAACTATACCGTCATCAGTGAATGATATTGGATATTATGCATTCGGTGATTGTACGAATTTGACTGAGGTCATTGTGAACGCGACTACTCCGCCGACATTACAGGGGAATGGATCTACAGTCTTTTACAACAACGCTTCAGGCCGTCTAATCAAAGTCCCGGCAGCGTCATTGTCAGCATATCAGACGGCCCCAGGATGGTCAGATTACGCTTCATCGATCGTCGCGCAGTAGGCGCGAAATCCCATAAATATCTAAAAGAATTCTTTTCAAAATGATCGAGATTAACAGATACAAATTGTGTCCCGGAGTGGAGGTCAGCGCTTATTGGGGATCCATTACCGGAGACATCACCGACCAGTCAGATTTGGTTGAGTACATAAACGAGCACGGCGGAGGTTCGGAGGCCGTCTGGGGCTCCATTACCGGCGACATCACCGACCAGAGTGACTTGACGGATTATGTGAGCAGCGCGTTGAGTCAGTACGCCACCAGACAGTGGGTGACCGGCAGGGGTTACATCACCAGTTCAGACCTTTCCGGATACGCTACAGAAGATTATGTGACTGCGGCGCTTTCAGGATATGCTACGGAGTCCTGGGTCGGAGAGCAGGGATACATCACCAGCAGCGCGTTGAGTGGATATGCAACGGAGTCTTGGGTCACCGCTCAGAGTTATTTGACTTCTTCTTCATTGAAGACCGTCAACAACCAGTCATTGGTCGGAAGCGGAGACATTGAGATAGGTGGTCTCACCCCGGCCCAGGAAGAGGCCATCGCACCGTTGGAAGAGACCAGCGAAGGAATGTTATATACTCTTGAGTTGAAGCACTATATAGAAAATAGAATGATTTGTAATGATTTTACAAGTAATGAATATAGTGGATATTTGTATAATTTGGGTGGTGACATTTATTTTATGCAGTATAGTTACTTGTATAAGATGAATCCGGTATCGTTTTTATTTGAACAAATAAGCGAGTATATTCAAGGAGACCGTAACGGAACTCCATTGTGGATGGACAAGACAGGAAGGATTTACAGCGGTGTGGGTTTACAGCTTGACTTGACCAATTCCGAGTTTGATTCAGTAGACCTTTCAGCGGTTGATTATAGTTATAACTGGGGTTCACACTTGCAAACTATTTGGAACGGTCAGTACGGGGTCTATAATCTCGCTGGTAATACTCCGCAGAAGTTTGATGAGGAGACGCAGAAGTTTGTTGTCATCCCTGTTACAATTACACAGGGATATGATTTACAATCAATCATATATAGGTTCGCGTATTGGGGAGTATGGTATGACGGTCATTTCTTGATGTATGACTATACTAATATGTTTGAGCTCACAGAGTATGAGGATCATCTTGAAGTTACGCTTGTTGACGATCCGTATTTCCCGCCGGAAATAGATGGAGTATCTGTTGATCCTGGATTCTTTTTCAATGTATGTGGAGACCTTTATTATTTGAAAGAAACGAACACATATAAGCTCGTTGACGGTGTATGGGAGCATGTGGACATCAGGAATTATTATGGAGGTGAGTTTTATTTCAATTATCTTTCAGGACGCGGAGTCATATATGATGACCGGTATCTTATAGGATTCGAGACGAATTTTGAACAAGGCATATATTCTGTTATCAATATGGGGTCTTCCGATAAGTTCACTTATTGGAGTCAAGTCAGTAACAATGCCGTTGATTTGCTTGGTAGTCAATACGTTCACGGACAGAAGACTTTTGATTATATACAGTCCGAAGAAATCATATTACACACAATGGGGAGTCGTGGTGGCAGTACTATTTTCAATCTTGGTAAAAATACCACTAACGCCGTCAAAATTGACTTCAACATTTCTACCAGTTTCAATTTGAACAATAAACCTGTAGCCACATTGGAAGATTGTATTGTGAACAAAACAATTATTGGTTACGGTTCAAAGGTGGAGAATGTCATTTCTAATGACAGGTCACCTGACATTTATAATAACTGGATGACACATACAGGAAGACTTTTCCACAGCAATGGATATGAATTCAACGGTACTACATGGGTACAAGCTGGTCCATTTCTTCCTGATAATATGTCAGTATATGGTTCATATGTGGTACAGGCCGGTAACAGCACGTTCTATGTGAACGGAAAGACTTATCTATGGGATGACGCTAACAGTGAGTTCGTGGAGATAGTGAATTCTGCACCGAATTATGGATGGAATATATGGCCGTGCGGAGACGGAGAGTTGAGAGCAGGCGGTGATTACAAGCTCGTGAACAACGGTGGAACGTGGTCCTGGGAGTCAGATACCGTACAGGATTACAAGTATGGAATGACTTATTACATTGACGGTCACGTCTATGTGTTGGGTCTGGAAAACGGAGGCGTCTATGAGTACGTTGAGTCAACGAAGACTTATACTAAACTTGGAAGGTATAGCCAGTGGACAGACGCGTCATTCGTTAGTTGCGGGAAGATATTCTTCCCTTGGAACGCCGAATCGATATATATGATTGATTTTGATTTGGTCGATCCGCAGAATCCGGACAGGATAATAAGTGTCATTACTGATATACCTTACAGTAATTATAGTTGGTTCTACGGTGAGTATGACGGTTATACTTATTTCTATCCTGATTGGTATAACTTCGGTTACTGTTACGATGTTCAGTACGATTTACCGGCCGTCCCGTCCACAAACGGAACGTACACCCTTCAGGCAACCAGGACCGGTGATACAGTCACCTATGAATGGGTATCAAATGTGATTTAACAAGACGGAATTGCGGTTGCGATCTGCGGTGCGGACCGCAACCGCAAGCTCATAAATACAAAAGACAAAACAACACATGACAATGGAAAAACAGAAGGGGGGCAACCCCGTCATCTTCTTGATCATCTTCTTCACGGCCGTAGGGTTCGGCGTATGGGGTATGCTTACTCCGCCTCCCGGAGAGGTCAGCAATTCACTCCTGATCCTCATCGCCCAGTTCCTTGTCCTGGCGGCCGGCATCTACGGTTTCAACATCCATTTTGACCTGCACAAGGGGAAGTTCCACGCAGGACACAGGCATGTGGAGGAGGAAGATGAAGACTCATAAATATCTAAAAGACAGTTTATATGGACAAGAATATAGAGGTAAGAAGTTTTAACGTGGAGTTCCGTAACGATCCGGAGAACCGTCACATTGAGGGTTACGCCAGCGTCTTCAACAAGCGCTCGCTGGACCTGGGCGGATTCCAGGAGGTCATCGCACCCGGCGCTTTTGACGGCGTGATTGAGAACTCCGATGTGAAGGCGCTTCTTGACCATAATCCCCAGAGGGGTATCCTCGCAAGGTCCCGTAACGGAGAGGGTTCACTCACATTGACCGTTGACGGCGAGGGGTTGAGATACTCTTTTGACGCACCGCACACTGCCCTTGGGGATGAGGTGATCGAGGGATTGGTCAGAGGTGATTACAGTCAGTCCTCATTCGCATTCACCGTCCAGGATGAGTCCTGGGTGAAGGAGGAGGACGGCCGTTACCTGCGTACGATTCAGAGGGTCGGAAGGTTATATGACGTTTCCATCGTGGCCGACCCCGCCTATCCGGACACCAGCGTCGCCATGCGGTCATTGGACGCATTCAAGGAGACGGAGAAAGTGGAGGAAGTGAAGGATGATTGCGGTTGCGGTCCGGACCGCAGCGCAGAGGAAGTCGCCGCAGAGACTCCGGTGGAGGAGACTCCGGCAGAAGAGAGAAATGAACCAGAGGTACAGGAAGAATCTGAACCAAAGGAAGTTAGACACAATACAATCAATAAAATCAATATGAAGAATTTTTCATTAATCAAAGCTATCAATGATGTGGTTAACAACCGTAACATCAATGAGGACGCCCTGAACGTGATCGAGATGGGCGCTATGGAGATGAGGAAGTCCGGTCTTTCATACAGCGGTCAGATTCAGCTCCCAGTGGAAGAGAGGGCAGCCGCAACTGACGGAGCCATCGTCGCCACCGCAGAGACCCAGGGTCAGGAAATTGTTGAGACAGAGAAGCTTGACATCCTCGGACCCCTCAGAGGCAAGTCAATCCTCGCCGAGGCAGGCTGCACATTCCTGACCGGTTTGGTCGGTAACATTTCTATCCCTATGTACAGCGGCAGCACATGCGGTTGGAAGGGTGAGATGGTCGCAGCCGACAACGGCATGGGTGAGTTTGACACCGTTGAACTCAGTCCTAAGAGACTCACCGCTTACATTGACATCAGCAAGCAGTTCCTGGTCCAGGATTCAGTCGGCGCTGAAGAGATGTTGAGAAGCGACATCGTGAACGCGCTGGTCGCAAAGTTGGAGCAGACCATCTTCGGCGACGCCCAGGGTGACTCCACAAAACCAGAGGGTATCGTCTACAACGCAGATGAGCAGGATCCAGCATACAGCGCCGTTTGCGACGCCGAGGCGGACCTCACCGATTATCTTGGTGACAAGAGGTTCGTGATGAGCCCTTCAGCAAAGTCAGCATTCAAGCAGACTACCATCAGCGGTAACCTCAGTGATTTGAGACTCCTCATGCAGGGCAACGAAGTTGACGGTTATCCAGTGAGCGCTTCTTCAAACGTCACAGCCGGTGGTTGGGCATTCGGTGATTTCCGTGAGCTGGTGGTCGCACAGTGGGGCGCTATTGACATCGTGGTCGATCCTTACACCCTCGCCACAAAGAACGCTATCCGCTTGGTTATCAATGCATTCTTCGATGCAAAGGTAAGACGTGACGGCGCTATCAAGGCATACGTCATCGGCGGATCTGAATAATCCATAACTTTTTCTTCTTCCGGGCCGGGTGGGGTCACACCCATCCGGTCCTTCTATATATCTAAACTGAACGCAGAATGTATCTTGACTTACAGCAGGTGAAACAGCACCTCATCATCGATCATAACGAGGATGACCAGTATCTGGCAGACCTCATCACCGTCGCCGAGGACGCCGTTAGGAGAGACCTCAACCTATACTCATTGAAGGAGATTGAGGACTGCACCGGCATGCTCCCCGCTTCCGTCATCCAGGCGATGCTGTTATTGGTAGGTACATTATACGCCAACAGGGAGACGGTGACGTACGGAAACGTACCTCACATCGTACCGCATGCGTACGATTACCTCATCGCCCTGGCGCGGAACTATACAAACAAAGCGTAAACGGAGATGCTCGCAGGCAGATTGACAGAGAGAATAGTTTTCCTGAAACTGGAGAAGGTGAAGACGGAGACAGGCAGCGAGGACAACACCTACGTCGCCGAGCACAACTGTAGGGCGAGGGTATCATACTCAGGAGGTACAAGGGAGAATGAGAACGGAGACATCTTCTACTCGCACTTCATCAATTTTGAGATACGTCAGGGTCTGGATTTCAATGAGTTATATAGGATTGAGTGGAAGGGAAGGCAGTACAGGATATTGTACATTGAGGATGACCGCAGGAACATGAGCACCCGGATTACAACGGAACTCATAAACGATTGATATGGACGGAGTTAAGGTAGATGACAGGCAGGTGATATGGGCCCTTTCCAGGCTGTCCTTCAAGCAGATGAACAAGGCGTACAGGACAGGGATGAAGAAGGCGCTGGACCCGATACTGAAGCAGACCAAGGCGAACCTGCGGACATCCGGTATCAGGAACGTCACCAGGCCGTACATCAGCAGGGTCAACGGAAAGAAGTACATGTCCATGGTCCAGGGGGTGAAGACATCGGTATATGTGGGGAAGACGGAGGACAGTTACGGTAAGGTACACATAATGAAGGAGTTCCGGTTGAAGTGGTTTGAGAAGGGAACGCAGGTGAGGAAGACAAGCAAGGGATACAACCGTGGATCCATAAAGCCCAGGTGGTTTTTCAGAAGCGCGGTCGCGCAGAAGAGCGCCGAGGCGGAGAAGAACCTGGATGACAACATCAGGGCCGCTATACAAAAAGCATGGGAGAACAGGAAATGATAGACATCAATATAGGAAAGCTCATATACCCGAAGCTGAGGCAGGTCGCCTCCACATACCCGCTGGTCGCGGAGAACACTACGAAGTTTCCGTTCATCATATACAGGACAACGGCGACAAGACCGGAGCTGTCCAAGGACGGAATATATGACTGGATTTACAACATACAGGTGAATGTGGTCAGCGAGAAGTACGATACCGTTTGTGACTTATGCAACCAGACGCTGGACAAACTGATGGAGTTGGAGACCGTCCTGGACATAAATATAGAAAGCGTCAGCGAGGATTTTCAGGAGGACGCATACATCAAAGAAATACAAATAATAATCAAGAGATAATACCATGGGAATAATCAAAGGAAAAAAGTTGATGCTCTTCATCAAGAAGTCAAGTAGTTATGTATCAGTTGGTTACGCAACTAATCATACTCTTTCTACTTCTGCGAGCACCATTTCAGTGAGTCACAAGGACTTGGCCGACGCCGGCAGTGGCAAGTGGGATGACCAGGATCTGGACACCCTGACCTGGACAATCACAACCGAGAACTTCTACGCCGATGACGCACAGGGTATCACCTTCACCGATTTGTTCGGTTATTACAGCGCCGGCACGGAGCTTGACATCAAGTTCAGCGTCGCGGCCAACAGCACATCAGGAGTTCCTACCGGTGGCTGGGTAGCACCGACCGCACAAGGCACTTATGTCATGTCAGGTAAGGTGGTCATCACAAGTATTGATATCAACGCACCGGTGGATGACAACGCTTCATTCAGCATCACCTTCACCGGCAAGGGAGCACTCACAGCACAGACATTGAGTCAATAAGTTGCGGTTGCGGTCCGCGATCGCAGCGCAGTCAAGAACTGAAAAAACACTATGAGAGTGGACGTTTTCGGACGTTCACTCTTTTTTTGACCCATAAATATCATATAAATCAATCAGTAAAGTTATGGAAATCAACGGTAAAAACGTAGTTCTCAAGTACGGCCTGCGTCCGATGTTCATCTTTGAATCTATGACGGACAAGCCGTTTTCAATCACCACATTATTTGACACATACGTCTTCTTCTACGCTTGCGTGGTCGCCAATCCGGAGAACCCGGAGATAGAGTTCAGCGACTTCCTGGACTATTGCGATGAGAACCCGGAGGTCATCACCGAGTTCAACGCATTCCTGGAAGCGGAGAGGAGGAAGAAGGAAACCTTGTCACCTAAAAAAAAAGGGAATCCGGGGAGACCGAAAAAGAACTGACAATCAGTGAGATATACTCCATTCTTGTATTACAATGCGGCGTCGCGCCGGATTACGTCCTGGACCGGATGCCGTTTTATGAGATGGAGACATTGATCGAGAACAGGTGGATGAAGGACGTTGAATCCTGGGAGCAGGCGCGGACGGTGGCGTACATCACCGCACAATGTCAATCCACGAAGCACATCGATCCGAAGAAGATACTGCCGTTCCCCTGGGACAGGGTGAAGACGGAGAAGGTGGAGGACACGCAGGAGGAGAGGGATGCCGTATACAGGGAGATGAAGGAGATGGAAGAAAGGATGAATAGAAAATAACTCATTATAAATGAACAATTTAGTAGTACAGTTACTCTTGAAGACCGGTACGTTCAGCACCGACCTGAAGAAGGCCGGAGGTCAGGTCCAGCAGTTCAAGAAGGGATGTGACACGGCCGGTAAATCGGTGTCGGCATTCGGCAAGGCGCTGGGCGTAGATGTCGGCGCTCTGACCAAGTTCGGCGGCGCTGTCGGCGCGGCCGTGGTGGCAGGTAAGGCGATGAAGGCGATGATTGATTCAAACCAGACCTCCGCCGATGCATTCCAGGGTGTATTATATGGATGTAAAACGGCCGTAGGCGAGTTCGCTTACGCCATCAGTACGTTTGACTTCACCAACTTCAATGACGGTCTTTCAGGACTTATTAAAAGGGCAAGGGACGCTTACAAGGAGATAGACCAGCTCGCCGACACTTTGAGGGGTTACAGCGTATTGGAGGCGAAGGCGGCGGCCGCCGTCGCACATGCGAGGAAGGTTGCCCGTGACTCAAACGCAAGCAAGGCGGATAAAGAGGCCGCCAACCAGGCGGCAAGGGAGGCCGTTGAGGCCGCCAGGGATGGAGCCAAAGAGGCCGCAGACCAATATGTGGCGACACTCGCCGCAGAATTAAGGGCGAAAGGCGCGAATGTGACCAATGAGGAAACACTTGGTCTTGTGGAGAATGCAATCATGCTGAACGCAAAGGCGGGCCGTGAGGCCGGTAAGGCGAGAGCAGAGGCGGAGTACGATGAATATAAAAAGAAGATGGCGTCACTGGACAGGGAGTTCGGTGGAACGTCGCAGACCTATTCCACAAACTACGGAACTTTCCAATACAATAATGAACAGTACAAGCAGAACCCGGAGTATCAGAGAAGGGCCGCAGAACTCGCCGAGATATACAAGGAAGGAATAGTATATAACGATGTCCTGATCAAGCAGAACGATGAACAACTGAACCAGACAACACAGATGATCACTTCAGTTTACAGACTGAATGAACAGGTGGACACAATGGACAGCAGACTGGAGGGCATAGAGAACAAGACCAATAACGTCACCGGCGCGACAAAGAAACAGGAGGAGGCCGTCAAGGGGTCGCTGGAATCCTGGACCAAGGTCGCCGCCGAGGCGAAGAAGACCAGGGACAGTCTGGAGTTCGGAACAACGGAATGGACATACTGGAACACACAACTGGTTCTTGCGGAGGGCATGCTGGAGAAGATAAATGAGCAGATGGACAAACTCTTCAGGAAGCAGCAGCAGGAGAAATACAAGGACTACCAGACTCCGATGCCGAAGAGCAACCTGAAACTTCCTGGGGTCACCGACACAACCAACGGTGGTGGTCTCGCCGGAACGCAGAAGAAGAAGACAGAGAACCAGCTGAAACATGAACTGGAGTTATTGTATAAGAACCGTGGAAACATGTCGGAGGATGACAAGAACCTACCAAAGGTCAACCAGAGAATAGAAGAGGTCACGAAGTCACTCACAAAGTTACAGAACCTGGGACTCCCCAATCTGTCCGCAGACAAGAAGGCCGCAGACTCCTGGGACTACGTAAACGAAGCCCTGGAACACACAAGCACCATAATGACCAACCTGATGGACACGTTCAAGGAGGGTACGGAGGTAACGGCGTCATCCATATTGAGAATGGTATCTACTTCATTACCAGCGGTTTATCAATTGGCGACAGCCATTATGGCGCTCGCCGGTATTGAGGCGACGGAGAAGGCGGTAGAGACATCAAAGCACTGGATAGAGGCCATCGCAGCCGTGGCGGCCCTGGGTTCGGTGGTGACCGCGGCACTTTCAACGGCGAAGTCACAGAAGTTCGCAGGTGGTGGTATAGTCGGAGGCAATTCATACACCGGCGACAGGGTGACCGCGCAGGTCAACTCCGGTGAGATGATATTGAACAAGGCCCAGCAGGCCAACCTCTTCAAGATGATAAACAACGGAGTATCAGGAAGTAACCAGGTGGAATTCCATATATCAGGAACAGATTTGGTGGGTGTATTGAACAACCAGACAAGAAAGAGCAATTTGATTAGATAATGGCAGAGAACATTTTACATTCAGGAAGTTTTTGTGACAGGAACAACAACGAGATAACCGTCATCTTCTACAAGAAGTCATCGCATGCGGTGATGTACACTGAACCAACGGCGCTGGATTTCGGCAGTTCGGCCCAGACCATCCGTTTGAAGGTTTACAACAGTTCAGGCACTCTTTCGGTGAGCAAGTCGGCGGGCGCTACCTGGGTTTCCTATTCGGGTGGTTCGGCGTCCGGGTACAAATACTATGACGTGACCGTCACCGCCAACACCAATTCATATATCAGGTCGGCGGTCTTATCATTGACGGACAGTTACAATACAATCACCGTCAACGTTTCGCAGGCCGCACAAGTGAGCAGCATATCGGTGAGTCCTAACTCATTGGAATTCAATAGTTCAGGTGAGACCAGGACCGCAACGGTGACCTGGGAGGGAGGTACAACTCCGACCTATACAGGAACTCCAAACTGGACATCCATATCGGCGAGCACATCAGGTAATACTATGACGTTGACCATCAACGCAGGACCGAATTCAACCGGTTCAACCAGGACCGCCACACTGGTGATAACAAACGGCATATCAACTACTTCACTGTCATTGTCACAGAACGCAGTACATCAGGTAAGCGTATCACCGAGGGACTTCTATGATATGTCGGCGACAGGTGAGACCAGGACATTGACGGTGAGTAACATTGAGGGCACTCCGGAGATTACCTGCACAGGTGACGGTTTGTCGGTGACAAGGACTTATTTCTCAGGTGGTATCGCGCTATACAGCGTGACCTACGCCGCCAATCCGGTTGCGGCGACAAGGACAGGACAGATAAAGGTCAAGGACTCCAACAGTGACTGGGTGGAAATACCTACGTCTCAGGTGGCGAGCAGCGAGACCTTCGCCGTATCGCCGACATCGTTTGAGTACGCAGGTTCAGGAAGCACCAACACCTTCACCTTCAGCGGAGTACCGGCCGGAGGCATGAGTTACAGTATACCAGCCGCCGCGGAGGACTGGGTGACCATATCTAATTTCAGTAACAGTTCGGTGGACATCACTACGGCCGCTAATCCATATGTCACTTCAAGGACTACAACGGTGACCTTCTATGACCAGGATGATCCATCCAACTATGTCACAGTGACGGTGAACCAGGCGGCGGGTCAGTCTTCCTTGACGGTATCACCGACATCCATCACCTATCTGCCGAGTGGAGGCACATACGGCGTAGATGTGACCTGGACCGCCGGAAACACACCGACAGCGACCATCACCTATGTCCAGGGGGCTGGGGGCTGGTTGACACAGCACAGCACAACTCCGTCAGGAGGGTCAATGTCCTTCGCCTGGACGGCGACATCCAACTATGACAGTTCATCAAGGACGGCGCTCATAAGCATCACCAACGGTTACCAGACGGAGCAGGTGACGGTGAGTCAGTCAAGCGCACCTTCACCGGCGGTATTCAGCGTATCACCAACATCCATAACCAACGGTACGGCGTCCGGAGACACATATACCGTGACATTCAGCAACGCACCGTCAACGGTGGACTATTCTATATCATATGATTCAGGAACTAACTGGATAACAGTGAGTAACCTATCTTCAAGCGGCGCTACCATCACTACCAGTTTGAACGCAGGATCATCTTCAAGGTCGGCGTCGGTGATGTTCATTGATGATTCGGACCCGACCAATTACGTCAGCGTATCGGTAAGTCAGGAGGGTGATGTCACTCCGGCTCTTTCGGTCCAATCGGTGAACATGTCATTCGTGGCGGCCGGTGAGAGGAAGGACAACGTGGTCACCAATATCGTGGGTACATTGACGCACACCGAGCCGAACTGGATCACCATCAGCGAGTCAGGGTCTGGCGGATCCAGGCTCATCGGAGTGACCGCCGCAAGCAACGCATCCTCAGCGGGAAGGTCAGGTTCGCTTGTATTTGATGATGACAGGAACAATCCGGTGACCGTGGCGCTGAGTCAGGAAGGGGTGGTATTGCCGTTGACAATGACTCCTTCATCTATTGCGACAGATCACAACCTTAGTACAACAGGCGTCAGGATAACCTATCCTACGTCAGGTACAGTTAGCGCATCATATGACGCCGCATGGGTGAGTTTAAGCAGGAACACAAGTTCACTTGTAAGTTACACTTTCTATGTGTATTTGAGTGCCTATACTCCTGATAATCTGCCGATTACAAGCGACACTTCAAGAAGCACTTCAATTACGGTGACAAGAGGTTCAGACACCGGTATACTTCCGGTATCGCAGACGGCGACGGTGATGACGGTAAATCCGTCAACCATCGCAGTGAGCGCCGCCAGTCAGTCGGCGGTATTTGAGTACACGCACTGGACATATCAATTGATGAGTGGAGTCATCGCTTCAACTCTTCCGTCCTGGATAACGAAGTCCGGACCGAAGGCCGTTGGTTCTTCAACCATAATGACGCTGAACATTTCGGCGAACACAAGTACATCAGCAAGGACGGCGACCATCACCGCATGCGAGTACACGGGCAA
>RHMF01000260.1_pt1 | contig 21956 bp, 10 predicted proteins | sample 5365151 | NCBI WGS metagenome assembly RHMF01 (sample SAMN10266501, study PRJNA497801) | feces metagenome | isolation source: feces | host: Bos taurus | place: China: Prairie of Fairy Mountain | collected 2017-08-14 | reverse complement strand
GCCCCACACCGCCACTGCAAGAACGGCAGCTATAGCCAGTACGGCACATGTATGCTCCAGAGTCATGTCTCCAAGCTGCAGACATACCACAGCCGGAAGGAAGAGGAAAGGTATCCAGAACAGTCTGTCAGAGTCTTTGAACAGCCTCTTCACGATGCTCCAGATGCAAAGGATAATCAATACTGCCAATGCAGCCTGTATGGCCGCACCTATAAGAGGCCACGAGTAGAACTGCAGGAGAAACGCTCCGCAGTAGCGGAAGATTTCTGATGGAAAATGGAAGTGGACACCGGCATAATCAGGCAATGTAGAAAAGAAGCTGGCTCCTTCAAACCACCTCAACATGTAAGGATAGCAGATAAACCATCCCATCCACAGAACTGCATACACTATTATTGTAATCAGCTTTTTCATTTCGTACGGAATAGTTTTTCAGCCTCCTTCGGAAGCTTCACTTCTGCATTTATGAATTCGGGCACATTGAATGACTTCAGGCGCCAGTAATTGTATCTCGGATCCTCCTGCGGGAGCAGGAAAGGCTTATGAGGCTTACCGTCTGCATCGAAATGCGCTATATAAAGACGGGTATATCTTCCGTCAAGCCTGCGGCTTCCGAACATCACCCACCTGCCGTTTGATGACCATGAGTGATAGCTGTCAGCCTCTTCGGCGCAGTTCCATCTGCAAAGGTCAACAGTTTCCATTGTCTCAAGGTCTATCATATGAAGGTCAGCCTCGCGATGCCAGATCGGGAATGTGCCGTAATCAGACCTTGTATAGAGCAGATGACGTCCGTCCGGAGAGATGCGTGGATATGAAGCACTTCCGCCCTGTATGTCCGCGTTGTACAGTGTGTCGATCTTCTCGCCGAACCTGTTGTTGACAGGATCGAACTCTACCCTGAGCAGATCGTAATTCATGTCATAAGAGAGCTCTACCGGCAGACGGTCCGATGTATATGAAGCAAAATAAAGATATTTTCCGTCCGGAGACCATGCCGGGAATGTCTCGAGGGATTCGGCTGTCAGGAATCTCGGATCAGTCATGACTTCATCCATAACCACGTCATATACAACAAGATCAGAAGCCGTATCAAAGACCTCGATAGGCTGGCTTCCCTCGGCGAAGAAGACCTGATGGGTCGTATTTGACGAGAACGCGATGTACCTGCCTTCCGGATGCCATGCAGGATAGGTCACGGACTTGAACTGGGATATCTTTCCGAAATCGACCTTGTATGTCTTGCCGTCATGATGGATTATAGTGCCTCCGTTTGCCCCACGTGCATGGAACATCATGCTGCCTGCCGAATATGATGGGAAATGATGACAGTTAAGACATGTCGTGGTATTCGAGTGGTTGGTCACTATTGCGGATTCATCAAAGGACGTAAGGTCACGCTGGTAAAGACCCAGCTGACGCCAGCTCACATATCCCGGCTCGATCAGTCTGTAGGCGGCCCAGCCGTCAATTTCGTCTGCTGACACATTGATGACGAACGGTCTGTATGAAACTCCTTCAGGATACCCATCACTCCATGAACACACCTCCACCTGCAATTCACCGCCTTTCGCAGAAGCCAGCAGCTCGCGCCATTTGCGGAGAGGAATGTCTATGACGCCGTCACTATCAGCTACAGTCAGCACGATCTGTCCCTTGCTTGAGGTAAATCGGGCCTGGATCCGGTCCGAGCCTTCGATCATGAAATTCAGCGGAGCGATATTGCATGGAATGGTAACACCCTTATAATCAGGAAATACCGGAGCATCAGCATCTGCTGTCACTTGGGCATCCTTCCATGAGGTACAGCCGGTCAGCAACAGGAACAGACCGGTCAGGACAAGCATATGAAGGCTAGTCTTCATTAATTCGCTTTATATGAATAAGCCCAATATGTATCGGCATATTTCCGGAGCGCAAGAGTCGATTTTCCGGCATTCATAAGCGACACATAGTCGGCAAAGCGCTGCTGCGTCTCTTCGCTTACGGTGAATCCTTCCATGACTGAAGGATCAACCATGGCGATAAGTATGAGAGCCTCCTCATAAAGACGCGGGAGAGCGGTTCCGTTCGGATACTGCCACTGCGCCACATACCTGAAAAGTTTGTCGAACTTGTCGCCTTCATCGTCAGCCAGCAACGAGCAGAGAAGAAGGTCTGCATACTTGCGGTTCTCCGGATTGCGGTCAACCATCGAAGATATGGTATGTGTGAAATTCGAAATCGTAGCCTTATATTCGTCATGCGCATAAACAGGTTCAGCCTGCCTGATCGCTTCAAGCCTTGGCAATCTTTCCTTCACCCAGCGGCCATGACATGTAGAATGACTCAAGATTTCGATATATTTCTTTGCCAGAGTATAGTCCTTGAGACCCAGATATGTGTCTGCGAGACGTCTCAATGCGGAAAAGCCCATTCCCGGCACCGACTGGACTCCCTGCTGATAGGCCTGATGGATGACAGCATTAGGCATGTCAAGACATTGATAGAAAAGCGCATTGTAATTAAGCGCCAAAGGATTGATGTTGTCATAGAATATGAAGCCGTCTGATCCCTTGAGGCCGTAGACAAATGCATATTCGGTCAGCTGTCCGGTCTCGGACAAAGCCAGGATGGCATAACGGCGCTTCATTTCATTTTCCCATGCCTCCTTGACGGAAACTTCCTTCAGGATCTCTCCCCACTCGCGGTTTTCTCCAAGATATTCGAGATGCGCCAGTTCTTCCTGCTCCCTGTTTGTCGGATCGAGTCCTACAAGGAAGAAGACCGATACTGCCACGGAAGCCAGCATGAATGCAGGATTGAGCCATTTCATCCTGAACAGGCCGGGCAGGCTCCACTCCGGTTTCCTGAACATGGTGACAATCAGCACGATAAGCATGGCAACACCCGATACGACGAACCATATGACAGCCCTATGAAGCAGAATATCCCAGAACTGCACATATATGAAGACCGGCAGAGGGAGGAATGCTATCCAGAGCAGTCTTGAAGGTTCCTTGAAAAGACGGATGATGATGACGCCAGCGCAGAAGACCGGCCATACGGCAAAGAACGACTGGATGGCGGCGCCAAGTGCCGGGAACTTATAGAACTGGTGCAGGAATGCTCCGACATATGCCGGGAATCCTTCCGGTATATTCCTGTACAATGATGAGAAGTCAGGAAGAGTGGAGAAGAACGAGAATCCTTCCAGCCAGATGAGGAAGTAGCGATAGCAGAAGAACCATATCGCCCACATGCCACAGAAAAGAAGCAATGATGCAATGGCCAGAAGCTGGCCCGGCTTGATGACTTTGTTTTTCATGGCTGTACTCATTTAACTGGTTCAAACAATTCCACTGCTGAAGACGGCAGTTCGACCTTATCCTTTATGAATTCAGGAATATTGTAGGATTTCAGACGCCATTCGTTGTAACGCGGGTCCTTCTGCGGAAGCAGGAACGGCTTGTCAGGGTTTCCTTCCTCATCAAGATATGCAATATAAAGGAGAGTATATCTTCCGTCTGCACGGCGGCTTCCGAACATAACCCATCTTCCGTCTGAAGACCATGAATGGTAACTGTCGGCCTGATCTTCATCATTCCATACACTGACATCAACATGCTGCATGGTCTCGAGGTCGATCATACGCAAATCTGCCTCCTCATGCCAGATCGGGAATGTGCCGTACTCTGACCATGTGTAAAGAAGATATCGTCCGTCAGCAGAAACACGAGGATGAGAAGCGCTTCCGCCGGATACTGCCGCGTTGTAAAGGGTATCGATCCTTTCGCCGAATGTACGGGTCATAGGGTCGAACTGTACCTTGAGCAGGTGATAATGCATCTTCTCCAATTCATCAGGAAGCTTATGTGCATCAGCTGCCACATAATAGAGTTCCTTGCCGTCAGGAGACCATGCGGGGAACGACTCCAGAGTCTCTTCGGTCATGAACCTTGGATCGGTAATGACTTCAGAGGTCTGCGTATCGTAAAGTAGGATATCCGATGCATAATCATACACCTCGATAGGTTTATGGCCATGGAGGTAAAATGTCTGCCTTGTCGTATTCGAGGAGAAGGCAATGAAACGGCCTTCCGGATGCCATGCCGGATATGTCGTATTCTTCTTGGGACCGATCTTATTGAACTCGATTTTAGTAAGTTCTCCGTTATGGTACAGGATTGTGCCACCGTTTGCACCTCTTGCATGGAACATCATGCTTTCAGATGAATACGAAGGGAAATGATGGCAGTTAAGGCATGTCTCATTTGCCGTGGCGTTAGTGACTATTGCAGACTCTTCGAATGAGGAGAGATTGCGCTGATAAAGACCGAGCTGTCTCCAGCTCTTGTAGCCCGGCTCGATGAGTCGATAGGCAATCCACTCATCTATCTCCGTATCTTCGACATGGATAGGGAACGGCAGAAAAGCCATTCCACGCGGATATTTCTCACTCCACACAGATACCTGCACGTCAATATTTCCTCCTTCAGCCTGACCAAGGAGTTCGTGCCACTTCTTGACCGGGACCTGTATGACACCATCCTTTCCTTTTACCCTGACAAGCTCAACGCCTTCGTGACTGAAGCTGGCCTGAATGTGGTCAGCCCCTTCAACCATGAAGTTCAGAGGAGCGATATTATTCGGTATTGTAACCTCGGTATAATCCGGGAAAATCACAGGCCTTGAATCTGCTGCAGATTCTGGAGTCTCCCACGACGAACATCCGGACAAGAGTATGATACTCAATGAAATCAGAAGCGCCTGCATCCTATTTCGGATATATGACTGCATATGTAACTGCATTAGTAGTGTTAATCTTACAAATATACACAATTATTATCACTGCAGCAATAAAAAATCATCGGAGACCAGAGGCCTCCGATGATCATATTGATTGAGATCTAAAGGATCCTGTTATTTGCCCTGAAGTCCGTCAGCAAAACCAGCATAAGTATGCTTACGGCCATAGTTGAGATCCCAGAGTCCTACCGGCTCACCGCCTCTCCAGCCTGTTCCGAGAGCACCTGACGCATCAGTTGTACACCACTGTGTGATACCATACTGCTGTGCTGCAGGGATGATCTCGAGATACTTGCTTACGATGAACTTGTAGTAAGCCGCCATCTGCTGATGCTGCTTCTCTGTCATGTTGGTTGTAGGAACAGGGTTGCCGTCCATGTCAACATAACCCATGTCGAGCTCTGAAATCTTCACGAGCTTGCCGGATTCCTTAAGGAGTTCAAACATCTTGACAACGTGAGCCTCCTTGCTTGCCTGGATATCTTCGTTTGCATAGAATGATACATGCATCTGGGTTCCAATACCGTCGATCACGGTGCCATCCTTCTCCCATTCTCCGATCCAGTGGATCAAGCTCTTGAGCTTCTTGTTGTCATCCCAATCAGACTCGAGATTGTAGTCGTTGATGAAGAGCTTGAGTGGTTCTGTACCTACATAGTACTCACGAGCCTTGTTCACAACGAAACGTACATAATCAAGGCTTCCGAGGTAGTCCTGCCAGTAGAAGTTAGCAACAGGATCACCATTGTCAGCTGACTGAAGGTCATACCATCCGTCACCGTCGCCGTCAACACCTGCAATTGCTTCGTTAACAGCATCCCAAGCAGTAACCTTACCCTTTGTAGCTTCCATCATACCCTTGATCCACTGATCCATGGCCTTTGTAAGGGTATCCTTCTTCTCCTCAGGAGTCTGTGGTGTTCTTCCGCCAGGGAGCTCGATAGTATAGTGGTCAACGATAGTCGCACCAACTGTAGCACCTCTCATCTCCTTAGCGATGAAGTTTGCATTACCGCTGAGATCGTCGCAGTTTCCGTTTGCAATAACCTCAACACCATTGAGCTTGAAGCTGATGTTGTCGAAGTAATACTTGTTGGCATTTGCGAAGTCATTGAGGTTGAATGCGATAGCATTACCTGTATTCATCGATGCGTCAACAGTACCTGAAGCGGTATATGTCTCCCACTCTGTAGTGAAGTTCACTGTACCGATAGCTGCCCAGTGGATATATCCACCAGGACCGACATGAGTCTGTGTTCCTGAAGAAGCATCCTTGTCAGCACGTACCTCCATAGATACCTCCCAAGAGTCACCCTCCTTCATAGGAGTGTCAGGGAAATAGAGCCAGAACTGGGTATCCCAAGGCTGCTCAACCATATCATCAGATTCAACAAGCACGCATGTTCTCTGGACATCCTGAGTCTTAGGGATCTCGACCATCTCGATCTTCTTATACTTGCTCACGATTCTTGCTGGAGATGGATTAGGTGCAGGATACTCCTTTGCAAAGAAGCTTGCAGTTCCTTCCGGATCATCGCATGAACCGTTAACAACCTGCTCTACACCGTTGAGCTTGAAGCTGATGTTATCGAAATACCAAGTATTACCTGTAGCGAGGTCATTGAGGTTGAATGCGATCGAGTATCCGCCAGCTGCAGCTGCTTCAATTGTACCCGAATTGGTAAATGTAGCCCATTCAGTCTTGAAGCCTGGGTTTCCGATAGCAGCCCAGTGGAGATAGTCACCAGGAGTAGCCTTGTGAGTCTGGGTTCCTGGTGCAGCCTCAGTAAGGGCATAAATGTCCATAGAAACCTCCCAAGCATCACCTTCCTTGAATTCTGTAGGGCACATGATCCAGAACTGGGTATCCCATGCAGCAGAAACCATATCCTGTGATACAACCTCGATACATGTCCTGTCTATATACTTCTCAACAGGTACGAGTTCAGGAGTGTAATTAGGATCGATTCTGTCAGCGATGAGGGTATTGAGGAACTTGTTGTTCTGCTGTGAATGCCAAGCGAGAGTATGGCCATATACTGTAATGCCGGCCTTCTCTGCCTCCTCAACGAATGAGGTCACAAGGTCAAAGTTCATCTTACCATTGCTTCCGACAACCGATGCATGCTTCATGGCATTGCCTGCAGTCATCTCGTCGAAGTTAGACACAGCAAGAAGATATTCCTGTCCGTGGCCTACAAACTTGCTGGCGTCCACGCCTGCACCCAACTTGAAGTCGGGTGAGGCGGTACGGTCAACATAGCTCTTCAGGACATCATAGTCCTTAAGATATTCATACTGCTCCAGATATTCCGGTTTGTCGACAGGAAACTCCTTGACCTCTTCCATAGCGCAAGATGCAAGGCCTGTGACAGCAGCTGCAAGAAATAATATTCTACTATATTTCATAACGTAGTCACTTTAAAATGTTACTCCTTGTAAGTAGGTACATAAGTCTCGAGCTTGATCTCGCGGCTGCGTGATACGAGAGTATCCTTGATTGCATACTGCTTCTCACCGAAGTCAATTGTATAGTCAAGATAGATACCGTCACGGTCCTTGTTGCCCCAAGCGAGCTTCTCACCGTCCTTCACATACTTACCAGTACCGCTTGCAGTGATGCCTTCAGTTGCAGAAGAAACAGTACAGTTACCGCTTGCGTCGAATGTAAGCTTCACCTGACATGTCTTTGCATTGACCTCATTTGTGGTGATAGTCTCAGATTTGACACCACCTTCACCAGCACCAATCTTCTCGTACTGGCCATAGCTAGCCCAGCCTTCAGTTGTCTGGTCTTCGAAGTTGCAGTTAGTAATGAGATTCACATCAGAGCCTTCTTCTGTGAAAGTAATGTCATCAAGCATCAAGGTAATAACCTTGTCTCCAAAACACCAGCAAAGTCTGTTATAATCTTCCTTATCTGGCTTGACAGTCATTGTCACTTCCTTCCAGTCAGTAGAGAATGACATTCCGTGTGCAAAGTTCTGCTGTCCCTCAACAGTTGTTGACTGAAGGAAAACCGAACACCAATCATACTGCTCCGAAGCAGCAGCCTTACACTTGAATGTATAAGTCTTGCCGGACTTCATAGGCTCAGCGAGATCGTACCATACCTGAGTCTTCCAGTTCGCATCCTGAGCAGCAGGATTGACCATATGGAGAGCATAGTTGCTGGTAATTGTAGTCTCGATAGTCTTGCTGATATTTGTAGAGACAGGAATAGTCACAGCATCAAGAGACTCAGTAGAGAGAATAACGACTTCGTCATTCTCTACATACTGTCCGTGACGGACATATGTTCCTGCATCCTGACCTGTTACCTGATCAACACCACGGCGAAGCCAGCTTCCGTCCCATGGATTCACATACTTGATACCATAGAGAGTATAGTCCATAGGCTGAACATTCCACAATGCAGCGTTAGTACGGACCGGTGTCTTACCCTCGATAAGAGGAGTGCCACTCTTGATCTGGTCTGCACCCTTGATGATGTCAGTCATGACAACAGGAATCACATAAGTATTCTTGATTGCATCAGGATCAGCGAAGAATGCATCTGTCAAAGTCACTTCAACGCCACCCATATGGGTTCCGCCATAATCAAGTCTGTCAGAAGAGAGAGTATAGTAGTTCTCTGGCATAGCCTTTACAGGCGTTCCGTCAGGGAAGTACACATTTTCAGTCAAAGAGTTGTCGACATCGATACCGATAACGACATCCTTACCCTTATAGGAACCACCTATGGTACCATAAATGATGCACTTGTGCTGATTGTCAAGCGAAGTATCGAATGTCTCAGACTCACCAAGCACGATTGTACGGACTGGTAACTGATATGCAAAATATGCAGAGATACCACCCTCATAATCAGGGAAGATCTTCTCCTGATTATGGCAAGATGCAAGGGAAGCCAAGACAACTCCAGCAGACAAAATCCTAAAAATATTTCTCAATTTCATAATATTCTTTCTTTAATGTCTATTAACATGTTACCAACCTGTATTCTGATCAAGGTTGCTCCACTTCTTCACTTCACCGTCAGGAATAGGTCCATAGTACATATAATCCTTGTAGTTACGATTCTCTACTTCGATGATATTATACTTGAGGTTACCGGATTCCATTGTAACATCCATACCCTTGACAGTCTCGTTGAGATCAAGTTTCCAGCGTCTCATATCCCAGAAGCGCTTGTTCTCGAAGCAGAGTTCGATACGGCGCTCGTTACGGATGAGCTGACGCATCATCTCCTGATTGCCTGCACATGTCTCGAGATAAGGGTCATTTCCACCGACACCGATTCCGGCACGCTGGCGGATAGCCTTGATCACGTCATATGCACTGTAACCATCCTTTCCCGCGGTCTTAGGACCCCAAGCCTCATTTGCAGCCTCTGCATAGGCAAGGAAGACTTCAGTATATCGGAAATAGACAGGATAGTGGAACTGAGCAAGCTGCTGAGCTGAGTTAGGATTACAGTCATCACGAAGAAGCTTACGGAGATAGTAGCCTGTGCGAGTTGAGTTAGCGATCTTGTTCAGACCATTGTCATCTGCAGAGTATGAACCTGTAATGATCTCTGTATCGCGATAAACGGTACCATTATACATCACATACTCACTGAGACGTGGGTCACGGCCCGCATAAGGATCATTAGCAGAATATCCGCTTCCTGAAGCCTCGATAGGATAACCGTTAGCCATCGGGAATGCATCAACGAGGTTCTGGGAAGGATTGAGACGTCCGTTTCCATAAAGGGTTGGAGGGAAGTTCTCTAGCTCCTGATTAATACCGAAGTCATATTCAGCTGTACCGTTGCTGTTACCGCCTCTCCAGATGATTTCCTTAGGGTTCTCACCTCCTGCAAGGGCATCGATTTCAGCCTTCTGCATATACCAGATATGTCCCTTAGGATCCATTCCGGAAATACCACCGATATAAGAAAGCACATCGGCAGCAAGATTTGCAGCCTCTTCAGATGAAACTTCAGTTCCTTCGCTGAAGGCAGGGCTTGATGCAAGAAGAGCAGTAAGAGCCTTGATGGTCTTACAGATCTGGCCATCAATTCGTCCAAGCATCTTCGCACCGAACATCACATTATAATCGACGAAATTTGCACCTATTTCCTTATACTTGTCTGGAAGCTGCTCATTGCTTGTAAGGTCCTTATAAGTAAGAGGAAGTAGCTCGAGAGCTGCATTAACATCTGCATAAATCTGTTCGACACAAGCCTGGAAGGTATCTCTTGACTTATTGAAGTCTGTACCAGGTCCCTCAGTATAGGTAATGACTGGAACTCCCAACAACTGGCCATTCACCCAGCCACCGTGGTTTCTGAGAAGATAATACATATTCAATGCGCGAAGAGCATATGCTTCACCACTAACGTGATCCATGAACATCTGCTGCTTTTGAGGAACAGAAGACCACTTCACATTCTGAACATTTTCAAGGAATATATTCAGATACTGGATCGTAGCCTTACGGGGAACCCACTGAGACATCGGGTCGTTTGTAGCAGCCCAGGCGCCCTGTGCCATTTCACGATAGCCACTCTCTAGATCATTGGTCACCGCATCATCAGTTGCGATATCAGTAGTACTCTTGGTCTCGAATGGGAGATTTGCATATGCATAACCCAAGATACCCTGTGCACTCGACGGATTCTGGAAGACCACTTCTGCAGTCTGTGCATTCTCCACAGAAGGCTCGAAGAGATCGTCACATGCGTTGAATGTGGTTACCAAAGCCACAAATGCAATAATATTTTTCAGTTTCATTGTTCTCTGGTTTTAATGTTAGAATACGAGCTTTACTCCAAGATTGTAGAAACGGGTCTGAGGAGCAGAGCCGACGTTCATTTCCATATGCTTGCGCTCAGGAGAGATAGTGAGAAGGTTGCTTCCGCTGATATATGCAGAGAATCCCTTCACAACCTTGTTGTTCTTCAGTATAGACTGAGGCATGTCGTAAGTAAGCTGAACCTTTGCAAGGTCGATACGGTTAGCCTTGTACATCCAGAAGTCAGAGTCCTGAAGGTTGTTTGCACCTTCCGATACAGTAAGACGAGGATATTTTGCGATAGAGGCAGTCTCCGGAGTCCAGCTTTCACGTACGATAGCCGAATACTTGTCCTCAGCATCAATCCAATAGTAAGAACTGTTCTTGAGGCCATAAGCACCGTAACCAGCTGTTGCGATAGCGAAGAGAGTGAAATTCCTGTACTTGAGTGTAAGGTTTGCACCAAGTGTAAGAGGGCTGCCATACCAACCGCCCTTGCCGAGGAATACACGGTCATCAGTATTGATCACGCCATCACCGTTCTGGTCGATATACTTGATGTCACCAGGACGTACAGTCGAACCGAGATTCTGCTCTGGCCATCCGTCGATCTCCTCCTGGTTCTTGAAGAGGCCTGCGCTCTGATATCCCCAGATTCCGTCGAGAGGCTTGCCCTCACGCTGTCTGTGGTCAGTATAGACCTCGTCACGACGGCTTGCGATTGTGTCATACCAAGTGACGTTGAGACCAGCAGAGAGAGCGAAGTCGCCGAAACTCTTGTTATAGTTTACACTTGCATCGAAACCGGTACGTGCATTGTTGTTGTAGTTCATCCAAGGAATGAATGACTGATCAGGATAAGATGTTGACATGTGCGATGGCCATGTAGTAGTATTATCGATCAGATATCCTTCCATCGACTGGAGGAACCATGAAGCATTGAATGTGAGGCTTCTGTTGAAGAAGGCACCCTTGAGGTTAGCAGACACTTCTCTGCGCTTGATGAATGTAAGGAGTTCGTTCGCACCACGGGTAGATACAGCGTACTGTGAATCCTCACCGTCTGCCCAACCGTAGCCCCATCTGTCAGTTGCCCATGTAGGAGCGTAGAGATAGTAGCCTGCGATATCGATATCCTGATTCAGTTCACTTGCAGAAACGCTGAGCGTAAGGTTGTTCACTGCGTCTGAATCCTTGAGGAATGACTCGTTTGCAATGTTCCATCCGAGAGTCAGTGATGGTGAGAATGCACCACGATGACCAGGAGCGAGCTTTGCAGAGTGAACGAACGCACCACTGAAATCAAAGTAATATCTGTGATCATAGTTGTAAGCAGCGAGAATACCGAGGTTAGCGTTTGCCACACGGTGGTACTCACCTGCAAGAGTCTGACGGAATGCACCAGCAACAAGCATCGCATTTACATTATGCTTCTCAGCGAAAGTCCTGTCATAATTGAACTGTCCGCTCCAGAGCACTGTCATGTCTGCATCTGAGCCTCCGATGTTCTGGTTACCGGACTTCTTGTCAAGACCTTCCTGCTTGAGATCAGTGATGTACTCCTGACCATTATACATCGACCATGTAGGAGTATAGATAGCATACTCGTTGTCATAAGAAGTCGAGTATGAAGTCGCATAGTCCATAGCGAACATAGTCTTGAAGGTAAGGCCCTTGAGAACTCTCTGAAGGTCAAACTCAACACCTGTATCGAACTGGAACTGACGGCTTGTCCACTTGCTTCTTCCTGCTGCATACATATCAGCGAAGACGTTTGTCTTGTTCTGCTGTGTACCTGCGAGGAAATAGTCTCTTCCACCCATATTGATGATATTGCCTGAAGCATTGATAAGATCCCATGCTCCGATAGCGTTAGGGTCGATCAGATCGGTAGGAATAAGCGGAGCGGCATGCTGAGGGAAGTTAGGACGCATTGTAGCGGCAGCCTCCCAATAGTTGCCCTTACCTGACTTCTGATCGTAGAATGTAGTGTTGGCATTGATGTAAGCCTTGATGAAGTCATTAAGCTTCACGTCAACGTTACCGCGTACATTGAAACGGCTTGTGTTGTTGTTAGCTGCCTCGCCTACCTTAAGGAAATCACCCTGATTGTAGTAGCTGATGTTGCTGTAGAAGTGAGCTCTTCCGCCACCACCTGAAATCTCAGCAGTCACGTCTGAACGGTTGTAAGCCTTGGTTATATACTCTGAAGAGTAATAATCAATGTTCGGATAACGGTAAGGGTTGATTCCAGCACTGTGATAGTAGATCTCATCCTGAGTATAGAGAGCAGGCTTTCCGTCATTTGCAAGAGCCTCGTTGTAATATGTCATGTACTCAGCTGAACCAAGATACTCAGGGAAAGCCTTTGCAACATGAACACCTGTATTAGCACGTACACTTACGCTGAGACCGTCATTTGTACCGCGCTTTGTAGTAATGAGGATAGCACCCTTAGCTGCACGGCTACCATAAAGTACGACAGCCTGAGCACTCTTAAGGAATGTAATCTGCGAAATCTCTGTTGGAAGTATGTTGTTTGCAGCACGAGGAACACCGTCAATAAGCACGAGATATCCCTGGTTGTTGTCACCATCCATACCCCAGAGCGAATTTCCGTTGAAACCACTTACATAAGCCTGCATGTTGTCAAGGCTATATGTATTGTAGTTCTTGTCAGTCAGTTCCTCATAATCCAATACGGCAACGCTACCGATAAGGTCGTCTTCGGCAACCGTACGATATGCGACCTGGACCTTGGTATCGCCATCTGATTCATTCTCTGTTGTCTGAGCGTTCATCATGAAAGGAGAAACAGTCAGAATCGCAGAAAGAATGAAAGTTGATTTTATATATTTCATTGCCTATTCTTTAATAGTTATACACTTAATTCTCCTTATGATTACCAGCCCGGATTCTGCTGGAATTCACCGTAAAGGTAAACCTCGCTGTCTGGTAATGGGAACCAATAATGCTTAGTACCGAATACGCGTTCGAGAATAACCTCTTCGCGGAAGTTTGCAACCTGAGCATCCCTAGGATCATTAGTCTTATACCAATCGTCAGACTGAACACGGTCAAACTCCTGGGATGTCTTGATTGTATACGGAGCCTCGGTAAGGAGGAGCCAGCGCTGAAGATCGCTGAAACGATGGCCTTCGAACATAAGCTCTACAGCACGTTCACGACGGATCTCATCCATATACTGCTCGCCAGTAAACTTGGCATGCACCTCACCTGCACCACATCTCGCGCGTACCTTATTAATAGCAGCCTCTGAAGTAAGAGAGCAGTTGCTTGCCTTGTTTGATCTTGAGAAGTCTGCATCCTTTGCTGCTGTTGCTTCTGCATACATGAGATAGACATCAGCAAGACGCATATAAGGAAGATAAACGTGGACAGCAGCTCCCCAGTCATAATCTCGGTCGATCACATTACATGTATGAGGAACGAGCTTCTGGATGAAGTAACCTGTACGGCTTCCATTTGCTACCGGACGCATGTTACCGCCTGTAAAAAGCTGACAATACACATAAGCCTCGCGGTCACCGGCTGCTCCGTGGATATACTGGAAACCATCAAATACGATATCATGATAGAAACGTGGATCACGACCCTTGAACGGGAAGTTAGGATCAAATCCTGAATCAAGATCATCCAATGGAAGACCGTTAGCCATACCATACATATTTACAGCATTTGCTGTAGGCTGGTGGATTACGTTATCGTGTTCTACAATACCTGCAACCTTAGGTCCGAATACCTTTGTTGTGTTCCAGTGTGACTGGTTAGGATGGCTATGTGAAGGGCCACGGAAAATAGCCTCTACAGTACCTGGCATAAGCCAGTTCTGTCCTCTTGTGTAGAAGTTATCCGAGTAACGATTCGCAGCCTCTTGAGTCTTCGTGTGAGTATATACATTCTCAAAGTCGAAGTCTGCAAGAGCATACTGAGTCTGGCCTGACTCAACAAGGTTAAGGAGTTCACCGAAAGCCTCGGATGCCTTGTTCATGTAATCAGTATTATAAGCATAGGTCTTGCGGCTCTTGATTGCATCAAGCTGAGGGCCATGCTGCATAAGTGGTGAACCTGCCCAAAGGTAGCACTTGCCGAGATATGCGAGAGCCATTACCTTGTTGATTCTGAGCATGTTCTTACCGGTTGTAGCCTTACCTGCAGAAGTGTCGTCCCAATTGATAGGAAGAAGGTCTGCAGCACGACGGAAGTCTTCCGCACACTTGTCAGCACATTCCTGATATGAAAGACGAGGAAGGTTGAGAGGCTCGTTTGCATCGAAAGCTCTGTCGATGTATGGAAGTCCTCCAAACCAGTTGATCATTTCAAAATGCCACCATGCACGGAAGAAGTAGAGCTGGCCTGCGATCAGGTTCTTCTCCTCCTGTGATCCATTTATCATCATATTTTCCTCAAGAGCCTGAATACCGACATTAGCCTTACGGATGCAATACCAAGCATTTGACCAGAGCGAATGATCGAAGTCTGAACCGGAAGTAGGATTGAAATTAGACTTATAAAGCCAGTTTCCGCCACTGCCGTTATTCCACAGGTAACGGAAGTTACCGAGGTCAGCCTGATGAGTCATACGGTTGTCAGCCTCTGGGTTGAAGATTTCGTCATCTCCCCAGTTCCAAGACGGACACCAGTTGCACTTTTCCTTGTCAGGAATACAGTTGTAGATCTCCTCCACGAAACCCTGGAAGTTTCGGAAGTTCTTGAATGGGGTGTCACCCGTGATTGTAGAGTCTGCTTCCTTGTCAAGATAACTCTCGCAAGAAACAACTGACATTCCAAGAGTCAGGGCTAATCCCAACAATATAAAATTGAATATTCTTTTCATTGCCTTCAATCAATTAAAGTGTGAACTTGACACCAAGGTTGAAACGCCTTACAGTAGGGTAAGCACCGCCACCACCGCCGTAACCATTGAGGTTAGACTCACGGTCGTCAGGCATGCGTGTCCAGAGCCAGAGGTTGTTACCGTTCAGATAGATCTTGAGAGAGCTCAGACCGATCTTCTTAGCCCAACCGCCATAAATAGTATAAGCAATCTCCAAGTTCTTTACGCGGAAATATGATCCGTCGAAAAGATACTGGGTAGCATCGTTGTAGCTAGGAGTTCTGTTGAATGCAGGAACTACAACTTCAGGATTAGCTGCTGTCGGAGCCCACCACTCACCGACATTATATACAGTATTAAGCTTGCTTCCGAAGCTCTGGAGTGGAACGTCACGTGTTACATTAGTCACACCATAAAGCTGTACGAATGCGCTGAAGCCCTTGTATTCAACTCCGATTGTAGCATTATAGGTATTCTCCGGTGTACCTGTGTATCCGTAAGGAGCTGAGTCCTTGCTATCAACAACACCGTCACCATTGAAGTCTACTATATAATAGTCACCTGGGAGTTTCTGTCCGTCACTGCTGTCATGCATAGGCGAGCCATATACCTCATCCCAGTTCTTGAGGAAACCGGCATCAATATGAGATCTGTACTGTCCGATTGCATAACCTGCCTGCTTCTGATAATCAGGAAGAAGCTGAGGGTCATCCTTCTGGAGGATAACGTTTGTTGCATGAGTCATGTTGAAGTTACCCCAGAGACGGAGTGAGTTAGCGAACTGCTTGTTAACGCGAAGTTCTAGCTCATAACCGGTTGCACGTACTCTACCGAGGTTGACGGTAGGAGGAGTACCACCGAAGTATGCTGGAACAGAACGTTCGCCACCGCTGACAAGGATATCCGTTCGGTCATCCTGGAAGAACTCGAGGCTACCTGCGATAAGGCCCTTGAACATAGAGTAGTCAACGCCGACATTCATCTTTGTCACGGTCTCCCACTTCACATCAGGGTTTCCAATTGCTGACTCACGATAGAATTCATAGATAGAAGCAGTCTGGTTAAGGTCCATCTGAGTAGTTCCGCCATATGCCCACTGAGACATATAAAGCCAACGCTGACCGATATTGTCGTCTCCGATCTGACCATATGAAGCACGTACCTTGAGCATCTCGACGATTCTCTTCTCACGGAGCCATTTCATGAAAGGCTCCTCGCTGACCATCCAACCGAGGGCTCCTGACTGGAAGAATGCAAAACGGTTAACGTCAGCAAACTTCTCGGAACCATTGTACGCACCATTGTACTCAGCGAAGTAACGGTTGTTCCAGCTGTAAGTGAGACGGAACGCCCAGTCCTCACGATAATAAGGGATCATCGAACCGGTAGCGTTCTCTGAACGGCTGAAAAGACCCATGGCAGTCACGTCATGTTTCTTGAAAGAGCGAGCCCAGTTGATCTGACCCTGATAGTAGAGGTTACGCATGGTAGACCAGTTGTTGACTGAACCACCGCCTGTTGTCCACTTGATAGGCTGTGAATAGTCGAAGCCGTTGTACTGGTCGAACTGGCTCTTGAGATACTCCTGGCCTGTAACAGGATCAATCCATCTGAACTGAGGATCGTTATACATATCGCTCACACCACGGCCAGACTCAACGAACTGGTTGTCCCAAGAGATAATACCTCTAAGAGAAAGACCCTTTGTGATGAAACCGAGGTCCTGCTCGAGTGTAAAGTCTGTGTTGATTCTGTTTGTTGTAGTCTCGAAAATACCACCAGTAGAAAGGTTCTGAGCAGAGTTTGTTACATTTGAAGTCTGTGGGTAATATCCCCAAGCTCCGTCTGAATAAACAGGAAGGAATACGTCCGGTGCAATGTTGTAAGCACCCGCCCACTGCTGCTGGATCTGCCAGATATCATTGGTAGAGTTCATTGTAGGCGCGATCCTTCTTGCGCTCGAACCTGAAAGATTAACCCTCAAAGTTGTAGTCTTTGTAATGCTGAAGTCGAGGTTACTTCTTACATTGATTCGGTCATAACCGTATCCAGACTCATAACCACGATTGTTTGGATATACCTTGAAAAGGTCACCCTCGTTAACATAGTCCGCAGATGCGAAGTACTTCACAAACCTGGTACCACCGCTTACATTCACATTAGCGTTGTATGACATCGCGAAGTCATTGAAGAGAGCCTTCTGCCAGTCCACGTTAGGATAGCGCTCCTGCTGAGCAACTGTAGTCTGGTTACGATAGTTCTCTATGAATGACTGTGGTCTGATGTACTCCCAAGAGTCGATACCGTTCACTGCAAGCTCATGCTCGAGAGAAACGTTACGTGCCATGAGTGCATCGTATGAATCCATCTTGTTTGGAAGCTTTGAAGGCGCCTTCATTGTAGCGTTGAAGCCGACATCGATTCTTGCCTTGCCTTCAGTACCACGCTTTGTAGTGACGAGGATTACACCGTTCGCACCCTTCACACCATAGACCGCTGTTGCTGATGCATCCTTAAGTACAGAGATGCTCTCAACAGATGAGATGTCCACTGATGTCATCGGACGCTCGATACCGTCGACGAGTACGAGAGGGTCGTTACCGTTCCACGAGCTGCCGCTTCGGATAGTGATCTTAGGATCCTCCTCACCTGGCATACCGGTAGACTGCGTTGTCACGACTCCCGGAAGGTTACCGGTAAGAGCCGCACCGACACTGCTGATACCTGCAGCACGTTCGAGAACCTCACCTGTTGTCTGAGTGATCGCACCGACAACGGAAGCCTTCTTCTGCTGGCCATAACCGACGACGATTGTTTCCTCCAGAAGGAGTGCGTCGTCAGCAAGAACCACTCTCATGGTACCTTTTTCGGCCTTAACCGCTGTTGTCTCCATTCCGATGAATGAAAATACGAGAACCGCATCTTCACTTGGAACAGTCAACGAGAAGTTACCGTCAAGGTCTGTAATTGCGCCCACATTTTCATTGCCTTGGATCTGCACTGCAGCTCCCGGAACGGGCACACCGTTGCTGTCGACAACGACTCCCTTCGCAGTGAAGGACTGAGCCGAAGCGGTCACGCAACAGAACAGCATGAGGAAAATCAGAGTAGGGATCTTCCAACTTCGTTTTGTTACATTTTTCATTACGGGTTAGTTTTTTGTTAATAATTATGGATTGTTTGTGTTTGTTTTGTCTTATACAAATCAGCACAATTTCAGTAATGCAAATTTAACAAATAGCCACCACAAAAATATCCCGATTGTTCCAAATGCTTTTAAAAAAAGAACAAGTGTATGATCCGACGCATTTATGATGTTACAAAAATCATAGAAATGACACAAAATCGAAAGAAACCGTTAAAATTGACGTCAATCCGGGCTAAAACGGGCCATTTTAAGTCTTTTTTTGTATTTTTACACTTTGAAAATGTAACATCCGGCACAATGAAGAGAATCTTCCTTATACTCCTGCTTGCCGCGGCCTCGGTTGCCGCCAATGCGCAGATATCCGAACTTGTAAGACAGGAAAAGAACACCCAGCTTCTTATCGGAGGCAAACCTTATATAATCCTTGGCGGAGAGCTGGCCAATTCCAGCGCTTCAAGCGGAGAATACATGGACAACAGGAACACATGGGAGTACCTTAAGGGCTCCGGGTTGAACACAGTCCTTGCGCCAGTATATTGGGAGCTGATCGAGCCGCAGCAGGGACGTTTTGACTTCAGCACAGTCGACTATCTGCTGAAATCAGCACGCGCCAACGACCTCAAGCTGGTTCTCCTTTGGTTCGGAACATGGAAGAACAGCATGTCATGCTATGTCCCTTCATGGGTAAAGAGAGGATTCGGAGAAGAGTTCGAGCTAGCGCGCAATTCCGACGGAAATACGCCGGAAATAATGACGGCATTCTCGGAAAGCAACGTACGCGCAGACTCAAAGGCATTCGCGACGCTCATGAGATACCTGAAAAAGGCTGATGGAGCCGAAGGTACGGTGATAATGGTGCAGGTAGAGAATGAAATAGGAATGCTCGGAGACGCCAGGGACCATTCTAGACTGGCACAGAACGCCTACGACAGTCCCGTACCTTACGAAGTGATCTACATGCTGGAAAGCGGCAAGGCAAACGACTATATATATAATATATGGAAGTCTGCCGGCGGAAAGAAAGAAGGATCATGGAAGGAGATTTTCGGGGAAGGCCTGGAGGCCGACGAGATATTCATGGCTTACTGGTATGCAAGATATACCGAAAGAGTGGCATTCGCCGGAAAAGAGGAATATGATATTCCAATGTTCGTGAACACAGCCTTGAATTCACGCGGCAGAAAAGCCGGAGACTACCCTAGCGCCGGACCGCTTGCCCATCTGATGCCTATATGGAAGCTTGCGGCGCCAAGCATAGACCTCATATGTCCGGACATCTACGACAAGGGTTTCCCATCATGGATCGGACAATACGCCACACCTGACAACCAGCTTTTCATTCCGGAAATCAGGCAGGAGCCGGAAAACGGCGCGAGAGTGTTCTATGCCCTCGGTCATCATGCCGCCATCGGATTCAGCCCGTTCTCTATCGACAACATGCCGGAGGAGGCTGATTACCCGCTGAAAAGAGCATACGAAGTCCTTACGCCAGCCCTCGATCTCATTGCAGAGAAACAGGCTGCCGGCAAGACTTACGGAATGATAGCCGATATCGACAACCAAGAAACCATACTGAAGATAAACGATATAGACTTCAAGTGCAGGCACGACCTGACCCTCGGATGGAATCCGGAGGCATCCGATCCGGAGAAATGGGGAGAGACATCAGTAATGATCATCGACATGGGCAGCGACACATATCTGTTCATGGGTACGGGAGTAGTGACAACCATGTCCCCTGCTGACGGAAACGGAAAGGTAGGCATCGAGCGTATCGACGAAATCGTGTTTGACGAATACGGAAAAATGCAGAAAATGCGCAGACTCAATGGCGACGAAGACCATCAGGGGCGCCACATCCGCATTCCGTTCAACGAATATGGCGCCCAGCTGCTTAAAGTCTATAGATACTGATTCTCATATTATTTTACATTTGCACCTGTAAATATTAAAACCGGTGCAATATGAGCAAAGCCATTATTTTATCCCGTGTATCTACACTAAAGCAGGACTTGCAGCAACAGACGGATGAAGTCATCAGGTTTGCAACGGCGGAAGGCTATAAGAAAGAAGACATAACGCTTATAGAGGACAAAGAATCTGCCGTAAAATTAGACGAAGAACATCGTCTCGGCCTGATTGAGCTGAAGCAGAAGATACTTGAAAATCCTGGGCTGTACGACTGCGTATTTGCTTATGAAATCAGCCGAATCGGGCGACGTGCGGAAATCAACTATTCTATCCGTAACTTCCTGAAAGAAAACAAGGTTCAGCTGATAATACTGAAGCCATTCATAAAACTGTTTGACAAAGGATTCAAGATCGAAGAGACTGCAAACATGACGTTCGCCATCTTCAATGCACTGGCAGAAAACGAAGGGTATATCAGGAAAGAGAGGCTTGCGAGAGGAAAGACAAGGAAGCAGAAGGCAGGAGGTTACGTGGGCGGTACACTCCCTCATGGGTATACAATCGGAAATGGAGGCCTGATAGTCGTCGATCCGGAAAGATCCGCAATGGTATGGAAAGTATTCAATGACTATGTACATGAAGGCAAGACTACAACGATGATAGGCAGAGAGCTTCTGGAAACAGGGCAGATCTGTGCCTCAAGTATCTGTAGTGCAGCAGGAATAGTCAGGGCTATCTTGAAGAATGTGGCATATATAGGCGGCCGGCCTACATATGCCATTTATTCTGAAGGGCGCGACAGGAAGGTGGAAAGGAGACAAAGCAGCAACATATACCCCCGTATGATACCAGATGAACTGTTCAAGGCTGCTCAAGAAAAGATACAGGAAAACAGGCGTGGAGCCAAGAGGTCACACAAGCATGTATATTTCTGCAAAGGGTTGATCAAGGACAGCAGGAACGGCATGACATTGAGCCCCAAGATGAGTTCGGCCAATTACGGAAGCCGTAGGGTCACTTTGAATGAAGCATTCAACCTTTCAATCCCCATCAACATCATTGACAGCTTCATCTGGCATCTCACAAAAGAATACTACAGAAAGGCTGGCGACAAAGGAACCGGGATATTGACAAGGGAGACAAAGAAAATGACAGATTCTGACAGGATTAAGCTGCAGTATGCCAAAAAGATCCTGACAGAGCTGGAACACAAAGAGATCAGGATACAGGAGCGAATAGTTACTGGCAAGGTCAGGGAGGCGCTTGGAGACTCTATGCTTGAAGCGATATACATTCAGTTCAAGCAATGTTCAGAGAACATTTCAGCTTTGGAAAAGAAGATATATGAACAGGAGCAGAAACTGACCAGATTATTGAATTCCCTGCAAATCAGCATCATGCTTGAGACTTCAGACGAAGAGAAAGCAAAATATGTTCAGGAAACCATATCCAGAATCGATTTGACACGAT
>RHMF01000757.1_pt1 | contig 21982 bp, 16 predicted proteins | sample 5365151 | NCBI WGS metagenome assembly RHMF01 (sample SAMN10266501, study PRJNA497801) | feces metagenome | isolation source: feces | host: Bos taurus | place: China: Prairie of Fairy Mountain | collected 2017-08-14 | reverse complement strand
TCACGAATTAAGTTCTGTGCAATTAAGTCAACTCTGTCATCATCATTACCGAATTTAGGGAAGTCGCCTTCAACTTTAAAGTCAACAATAAGACCGGTTTCTTCATCTTTAACAGGTGTTACCTTAGCATATTTAATCGCTGAAAGTGAGTCAGCAATAACAGAAAGACCTGCAACACCGAAAGCCATAAGACGTTCTACGTCTGTATTATGAAGAGCTAATTGTGTTCTTTCATAAGCATATTTATCGTGCATAAAATGAATTGTATTCATTGTATTAACATAAAGTCTGCAAAGCCATGAAAGGTAAACTCTGAAACGTTCCATAACCTTGTCGAAATCAAGAACTTCATCATTCATAACTTCCATTTGCGGACCAACTTTAGTGCCGAATACATTATCTACACCGCCGTTAAGTGTGAGAAGTAAAAGCTTAGCAAGATTTGTTCTTGCACCGAAGAATTGCATTTGTTTGCCGACTTTCATTGCAGAAACACAGCAAGCAATAGCGTAGTCATCACCATAGTCGTTTCTCATTAAGTCGTCGTTTTCGTATTGAATAGCATCTGTTTCAATAGAAAGTTTTGCACAGAATTTTTTGAAAGCTTCTGGTAAACGATAACTCCAGAGAACGGTAAGGTTTGGTTCAGGAGCAGGACCTAATGTGCGGAGTGTGTTGAGCATACGGAATGATGTTTTTGTAACAAGAGTTCTGTTATCTTCACCCATACCACCAACACTTTCAGTAATCCACATTGGGTCGCCACCAAAAAGCTCGTTATATTCAGGTGTTCTTAAGTGACGGCACATACGAAGCTTTAATACTAAATCGTCAATGAGCTCCTGTGCTTCTTCTTCAGTAAGAGTACCAGCTTTAATATCTCTTTCAATATAAATATCAAAGAATGTGCTTGTTCTGCCGAATGACATAGCAGCACCATTCTGCTCTTTGTTAGCAGCAAGATAGCCAAAATAAGTCCATTGAATTGCTTCTTTTGCGTTAGAAGCAGGTCTTGAAATATCAAAACCATACATTTTTGCCATTTCTTTAAGAAGACCTAAAAACTCAATTTGCTTATAAAGCTCTTCAAGTAAATTCATAGATTCAGAAGTAGCATTTTCTAAACCGAGTAAACGTTTATCTTCTTTTTTCTTTTCAATAAGTGCATCAATACCATAAAGAGCAACTCTGCGGTAGTCGCCTATTATTCTACCACGGCCATAAGCATCAGGAAGACCTGTTAAAAGTGCACAGTGACGAGCTGCACGCATTTCATCTGTGTAAATCCTGAAAACACCATCGTTATGTGTTGTTCTGTATTTGAAATAATCTTCTACCTTTTGAGAAAGCTCGTAGCCGTAAGCTTTACAAGCATCACGAGCCATTCTGATACCACCGAATGGATGAACGCCTCTTTTTAATGGTGCATCTGTTTGCACACCAACAATGAGCTCGTTTTCTTTATCAAGATAGCCAGGTTCATAGCTACAAAGAGATGAAACGTGTTCAGTATCAATATCAAGCACGCCACCGTTCTTCTTTTCTTCTTCGCAAAGGTCGTAGAATTTTTTAGTTAAATTCTTTGTTCTTTCAGTTGCACCTTTTAAAAATGCATCATCACCATGGTAAGGTGTGTAGTTTCTCTGAATGAAATCACGAACATCGATAATGTGTCGCCATTCGCCGTCAACAAATCCGTTCCATTGTTCAAAGATCATATTTTTGCTCCTTCACTACAAAATGTAGTTTAAAAAATGTGTGTAAATCAACTGCATATTTTATGTTGAAAATGCACAAAATCACAAGTCGATTTTTGCTCTATTAACTAAATTATAAGTCAAGTAATATTTTTTGTCAATAGAAATTAGATTGTTAAAAAAGTAACCTTGAGTTTTCTCTAAAAGCGTGATAAAATCAAGAAAAAATTTAAAAAATTTGTGCATTTTTTGAAGGTGACTTCATTATGAAAAACATTGTTCTAATCGGAATGCCTGCTGTTGGTAAAAGTACAATAGGTGTTTTACTTGCAAAATCACTTTTATTATCATTTACAGATACAGACCTCTTAATTCAGGAAAAGTATAAAAAAAGCCTTTGTGATATCATAAAAGACAATGGCACAAAAGCGTTTTTAGATATTGAAGAGAATATAATTCTTGAAGCTGAATTTAAAAATTCAGTAATTGCAACAGGTGGTAGTGCAATTTTTGGCGAAAAGGCTATGAAAAAGCTAAAAGAAAATGGAATAGTTATTTATCTCCGTTTGCCGATAGACGAAATTAAAAAGAGAATCGGCGATATAAAATCCCGTGGAGTTGTTTTAACAAACGGTGCTACGGTAGATGATATTTTTAATGAGAGAAAGTCTCTTTATGAAAAATATGCAGATGTTAAAATAAGCTGTGATAAATTAACCCCAGAGGAGTGTGTTGAAAAAATCATTGCTGATTTACAATCTCTGTAAAAAATGTGTTGGTGCTGTATTTATAAGGTCGGTTAAATCGTCCTAAATCAAAAAGCTCATCGCCAACTGAAATTTTATTTATACACTCCCTACAACTTAAGGTTACTGAAAAGCCTTCTGATTTTACAATTTCTTCGAGTGTCTTGTTTTTGATTCCGTAAGGATATGCCATAATGAATGGTACAAATTCAGCATTTGAAAGTAGCTTGTCGTTAAGCATCCTAATATCGGTTTTAATTATTTCTCCGTATGCAGCATTGCTTTCACCATAAATTTTACCCATACCTCTACGAAGTCCTAATGAATGAAAATTGTAAGAGTGGTGCCCGATTTCAACAAGCGGATGCTCAGATAAAATTTTTATATCGTTCCAATTGAGGTAAGCGTAGCGGTCGTCTGTTTCTCCATTTTCAGAATATAAATCAACAAGTGAACCGACAATATTTATGTTTGCTGGGAAATTATATTCTTCTAAAAGTGGCAGAACTTTTGTTAAAAAACTTCTTTGACCATCGTCAAAGGTTATAACCACACTTTTTTCGGGTAAATCGCCGTTTCCTTTTGTGAAATCCAAAACGTCTTTTATTCTAACAGCTGTGTAGCCGTTGTTTTTTAAGTGTTCAAAATCATTTTTCAGAAGAGAAGCAGGAATTACATAATCACCCCAAAGAGCATGGTTTTCACTTATCTGGTGATACATAACAATGATAACCTTTTTTTCTTGTTCTTTAAAAACAGCAACTGCAGGTAAAAATGTATTCGCGAGAGAAGATAATATTAATAAACAAGAAAGAACAATGCTTATATAAGCAAGTGATTTATATGTTATTGTTTTATACATTACACCACCCCCAGAAATAAAATATGAAAAAATTTTCGAAAAAATGTCAAACAAATGTTTGACATTTAGGGGCGTTATGTGTTATAATGACTTCATAGAAAGAAAGTGAGGTGCTTTTATGGAAAAAATTTCGGATACCCAAAAAAGAATTTACGAATTTCTTGTAGAGAAGTCACAGGGTGGTGTACCACCATCAATAAGAGAAATCGGGGCAGCGGTGGGTTTAAAATCAACCTCTACAGTTCACGCTCATCTCGTAGCTCTTGAAAAGGCTGGCTATATACTTCGTGACCCACTTTTAAAAAGAGCAATTCGTATTTTAGGTCAGGACGACACTTGTACTCAGGTTCCGCTTATTGGTACTGTTACAGCAGGTATTCCTATATTAGCTGTTGAACAGATTGAAGGTTATATCCCTTATGGTGGCAGAGTTTCACGCGATAAGCCTTTGTTTGCTTTAAAGGTTCGTGGTGAGAGTATGCTCTGGGCTGGTATTCACGATGGCGATATAGTAATTGCTGAAAAAACACCTTATGCTAATAATGGTGATATTGTTGTTGCTATGCTCGAGGATGAAGCAACCGTAAAAAGATTTTTCAAAGAAAATGGTCATTTCCGTCTTCAACCAGAAAATGACGAGTTTGAGCCTATTATTACAAACGAGGTTGCTATTTTAGGTAAAGTGGTTTCACTGATAAGGTACTATTAAAAGTTAAATCAGTCGATGGATTTTTAATAATCCACCGACTGATTTTATTTTGTAATCATTTCTTTTTTTGCCAGTATTTTCTCTCTGAAATTTTTAAATATAGGGATTTTTTCCTGAGCTTCGCCATCATCGCACTTTTCAACAACAATCATAAATATTGTTATAAGCAAAAGATACGGCATAGGGCAAAGAATACCGGGGTTAACAAGAGACATTAATTCGAGGCTTATATATGACAAAAAGATTGTCATATTAAAAAGTGTGGCTTTTTTCCAGATTAAAATATTTCTTTTTATAAACTGATAAACAAATGCGATAATGCCAACAGTGCCAAAGCTACCCATTATCTGAATAGGCTCACAGTGATACCAGCAAAGTGCACCGGGCTTGTTTTTGAAAATGTCACGATTAGTCATATTACCGAGACCAGTTCCGAAAACAGGGTTATTAAGATAATCTTGTATACCTCGAGCGTAGTGTCTTACTCTAGTTTCAGTATCTTCACCACCCATAAGGAATTGGTTAAGGACTCTGAAAAGACGTTTTAATGTGTAGTTAAGGAACTCAGTTATTTCTGGTAAATAAATAAGTGCAGCAATAACAAAACATGCACTTATTATAATATAAGCGAGTCTTCTTCGTTTGTCGTAAAGCACAAACATAACTACGCACATTAAAAGCTCTATAGTACCAAAAACCATACCACCTCTTGAGCCGGTAAGAAGCATTGCCATATAATAAATAAAACCAATTATTATTGAGTAAGAGGATTTGTTTGCTCTGAAAAAGGCAAAAGGTAGAGCTATCATAAGAATTGTTGATGTATTGTTACGCCATCTCATATAAAGTATGCCAGGTTTATCAATAACATCATTTATATTGATTATGTAGTGGGCTATAATCATAAGTGCTGCCGTAAGACCTACCATAACCATTATTTTAGAAAGCTTTTCTATTAGTGAATATTCTGAATTTGTAGTGATTCTTGGGTAGAAGATGCAGTAGATAAAAAGCATTCCAAACCCAATTCCTAACATATTGTAGAGAGAAGCACCAGCAAAGTACTCACTTGGAGAAATGACACCAACTCCGCCTAAAGTAACTGCAAATGAAACAAAGAGCATTGGTAAAAACTGTGAGCCCTTGATTGTGGGCTTTTTAGCATAGAAAATAAGATTAAACAGAAGCATTATAACAAGCGGAATAGCTAAGTACCAGATTTTACTGAAAGCTTCGAGTGAATTGTAGCAACGCATGGCTACAATATAAGTAAAGAGTGTCGGAATAAGCATTGCAAGAATGTCACCCGTAAGTAAAAAACAAAAACCTGTAATATATCCTAAAACTACAGACCCCCATATATGAAAATCCTCTTTAGGAAAATGTGAATGAAGACAAGAAATAACCATAGTAAATATGGCGAGAGCCATCATCCATCTGTCGCTTAACAGGAATTTGCGTATTTCTGCAATTGTCTTTTGAGACTTTTCAGATTTTAATATATTGTTCATAATAATTTACCACGCAAATATAACATTATATTTTATTCTATTATACTTATTTTCAAAAAATACTCAATATTTATTACAAAATCTTAATATTTGTAACAATGAAAAAATGAAGTCAAGACTCTTTAATGCCTTGACTTCATTGGGTTTTATGACAATTCGAATTGTCCTGTATAGAGTTTATAATACTTACCTTTTTCTTCTATAAGTGTGTCATGGTCGCCTTTTTCAATAATCTGACCATCCTCAAGCACCATAATTGCATTTGAGTTTCTGACAGTTGAAAGTCTGTGAGCAATAACAAAAACAGTCTTGTTTTCCATAAGCTTATCCATACCCTTTTCAATAAGCTTTTCTGTTCTTGTGTCTATAGAGCTTGTTGCTTCGTCTAATATAAGCACTGGTGGGTCAGCAACTGCTGCGCGAGCTATTGAAAGAAGCTGACGCTGACCTTGTGATAAATTAGCTCCATCGCCCGTAAGCATAGTATTATAGCCGTCAGGTAAGCGTTTGATAAAGCTATGTGCATTAGCAAGCTTTGCAGCTTCTACAACTTCTTCATGAGTAGCATCTAATTTACCGTAGCGTATATTTTCTTCTACTGTACCAGTAAAAAGGTGGGTGTCTTGAAGAACCATAGCGAGTGAATGTCTCAAATCGTCTTTCTTGATTTTTTTGATATTAATTCCGTCATAAGTTATTTTGCCTTCATCAATATCGTAAAAGCGATTTATAAGATTTGTGATGGTTGTTTTACCTGCACCAGTCGAGCCGACAAAAGCGATTTTCTGACCAGGCTTTGCGTAAAGTGAAATGTTTTTAAGAACAGTTTTTTTACCATCATAAGAGAAAGTGACATCATGGAAGCGTACATCACCCTTTAAAAGTGTGTAGGTAACTGAGCCGTCAGCAGAGTGTGGGTGACGCCAAGCCCATGTACCTGTTCTTTCTTCACATTCCTGAATATTGCCGCTTTCATCAACCTTTGCATTGACAAGTGTAACATAGCCATCATCTTCTTCTGGCTTTGCATCAATAATTGCAAAAATTCTCTCAGCACCGGCAAGAGCTGCAAGAATATTGTTAAGCTGTTGAGAAACCTGACTTATAGGGTTAGAGAATTGTCTTGTGTATTGTAAGAATGAAGCAAGTGAACCAATAGTCAAAGCTCCCTCAATACCGCCTAAAAGAAAGCCCTGTATACCACTCAATTCCGCAGTTCCGAATTTAATAATTATAAACGCACCAATAGCAGCAGTAGCGGCAAAATTGAAGTAAGAAATATTACCCATAATAGGCATTATGATGCTGGCACAGGTGTGAGCGTTTGTTGCAGATTTTCTGAAATTTTCATTTATTAAAGCAAAATTATTTTTAGATTTTTCTTCTCTGCAGAAAACCTTGACAACTCTCTGTCCTTCAATAAATTCTTCTATATATCCGTTTAAAGCACCTATATTTTGTTGTTGTTTTCTGAAAAAATGAGCACTTTTTCCACCGATAAACTTAATTATGCCGAGCATAACAAAAAGCATCACAATAATAAGAGCTGTTAAAGCGGGGCTTATATAAAGCATCATTGAAAAAATACCAACTACAGTAACAAGTGAGGAAATTGTTTGTACAAGACCCTGACTTATAGCCTCGCGGATAGTATCAGTGTCGTTTGTGAATCGACTCATTAATTCGCCATGGGTGTGTGTGTCAAAGAATTTTATAGGAAGACTTTGCAAATGGTCAAAAAGGTCTTTTCTTAATAGATTAAGAGTGCCTTGTGAAATGTTAAGCATCAGTCTTTGATAGATGTATTGTGAAACAGCACCACAAACATAAATTATTCCAATTATAAGGAGGTATTTAATAATATTAGTTGCATCAAAGGTACCATTCTGAACGACTCTACCTATTTCGTTTATTATAGGTGTTAAAAGGTAAGTTCCTGCAACGCCTGCACCAGAGCTTATAAGAACAAGCAAAGCAACTAAAACTAAAAGAGCTTTATTTTTAACAACATAGCCTAAAAGTCTGGAGAGTGTTTTAGCAGGATTATCAGGCTTTTCAAATCTCATTTTGCCACCTGGACCGCCTGGTGGTGGGCCGTTTTTCTTCATTTGTTTTTCAGACATTTTTTACACCCCTTTCTTATTGTTCCATTTTACCTTCTTGCTGAGAAATATAAACATCTTTATAAATCTCATTTCGGGAAAGTAATTCTTCGTGTGTTCCGATATCATCAATTTTACCATCGTCAAGAACAATAATCTTGTCGGCGTGTTGAATTGAGTTGATTCTTTGTGCAATTATTATTTTTGTAGTTTCGGGAAGAGAATTTTTCATACCCTCTCTTATTTTTGCATCAGTTGCAGTGTCAACCGCACTTGTTGAGTCGTCTAAAATAAGAATTTTAGGTTTTTTAAGTAATGCTCTTGCAATACAAAGTCGTTGCTTTTGACCACCAGAAACATTTACGCCACCCTGACCTAAATCTGTATCGTATTGCTCGGGGAAGCTCATTACAAAATCATCAGCACAAGCTGTTTTACACACTTCTCTAATTTCTTCCATTGTAGCATTTTCATTACCCCAACGAAGATTTTCAAGAATTGTACCAGAGAAGAGGACATTTGACTGAAGTACCATAGAAACGCTGTCGCGTAATGTATTTAATTTGTAATTTTTTACATTTATGCCACTTACTAAAACCTCACCCTCACTTACATCATAAAGACGTGGAATTAATTGAACGAGAGAGGATTTTGCACTACCTGTAGCACCTAAGATACCAATTGTTTCACCAGATTTTATTGAAAGATTAATATTCGAAAGAACTGGTTCTTCGGCAGTTTCGTTATATCTGAAATAAACATTTTTAAATTCAATGTCGCCATTTTTTACAGTTGAATTTTCGTCGGCGGAGTCATCATTTATAGTGGATTTTTCATCTAAAACTTCGCAGACACGCTTCATAGATGCTCTTGCCATAACTGACATAACAAAAATCATAGAAATCATCATAAGTGACATAAGGATTTGCTGAACATAAGTAATGAAGCTCATAAGGTCGCCTAACTGCATACTTCCGACAAAGATAAGCTTTGAGCCAAACCAGAGAATTGAAATGATACAGGCATATACAGCAACCATCATAACTGGGCTGTTTAAAATAATAAGCTTTTCTGCAAAAATTGAAGCAGCCTTCAATTCATCATTTGAAATTCTGAATTTATCTTTTTCGTGTTTTGAGCGGACAAATGCTTTAACAACTCTTATAGAAATTAAATTTTCTTGAATAGATGTGTTGAATTTATCATATTTTTTAAACATACGCTCAAATCTGGGGTGTGCTTTTGAGCCGATAAAAATAAGGGTAAAAGCAAGAAGAGGTCCAACTATAAGAAAAACGAGAGAAAGCTTTTTGTTTATGTCAACCGCCATTGCAACAGCCATAGCGAACATAAGTGGTGAACGCACTAACATTCTTATAGCCATCATAAATGCATTTTGAATCATATTAACATCAGTTGTCATTCTGGTAATAAGTGAACCAGTTGAAAACTTGTCAACATTAGAGAAGGAATAATCCTGAATTTTACTGAACATAGCATTCCTTAAATTAGTGCCGAAGCCCATACCCGCTTTTGCGGCAAAATATGCAGCAGATGCACCGCAAAGGAGAGAGAAGCAAGCCATAACAATCATTAAAACGCCTGTTGATGTTACAAGCTCAAGTCCTTGTTTTTCATTGAAGCCGAGTTTTATAAGAAAATCGACTACTATACCATCTTTTTGCGAAAGGGGAATTCCATTTATACCTGAGTCAATAATAACTGACATAAGAAAAGGAATTGCAACCTCAATTAATACTTCAAAAACTATTGCTAAAGGTGATAAAAAAGCGTAAAGTCTGTATCCCTTAGCATAGCCCAGTAATTTTTTGAACATATTATTTCTCACTTTCCTTCATAATATTTTTAATTCTTTCTCGACTTAATTCACTGTCTGCTATATTTGCATTAAGTCTTTTCAAGTAACTCATAAGCTGTTCCTTTTCTTCATCAGAAAAGCCATTAAAAAGCTGAACATCAGTTTCGTCGCAAACAATTCTGAAATTGCGTAATGCATTAACGCCTTTTTCTGTTGCCATAAGCCGTTTTTTACGGGAGTCGTTTTTATCTTCTATTCTTGCAATAAATCCCGATTTTTCCATTCTTTTTAAAGTGGTTGCGACAGATGCGGGTGAAATGTGTAAATGTTCTGCCAATTCTTTTTGGGTACAACCATTATTCAGAGAAATATATTCGAGTATTCCAGGTTGACCGAAATAAAGCCCTAATTTAGATGCTGCTTTACCCACTCTGTAGCGATGCGTTACAGTAAGGGTAATTATTTCATGCACAAGAGAACGATTATTCATGTGAAAATCCTTTCAAAAAATAAAAGTTAACCGTTTATTAGTTAAACGTTTAATCAATGTGTTTTATAATAACACAAAATATAGAATTATTATTCCTGAAAAGAAAATAAGACCACAAAAAATTGTGTTTTTACAGAAAATTCACAATTTAAAACGCCGTCAAAATAATTCTTTTTTCGATTAATAATGCAATTCTGTTGTGCAAAATTACCAAATTATTCCAAAAAACTTTAATGGGGCTTTGAACAAAATATATCAAAAACCACTTGAATTCAACACCGTGTTTTGTTATGATTATTATAAGGTATAGTATCAATTTATGATATGGGGTGAAAAGAAGTTGAAAATCAAAGAACATGAAGTTAATCCTAACGACTTTCCTATCTATATATTTCATTTAGGTAAGAATTATAAAGCACAGGATTTCTTCGGAGCACACGAAATAAAAGGTGACGAATATGTTTTCAGAGTTTGGGCACCGCATGCAAAATCTGTAAGCGTGGTAGGTGATTTTAACGGCTGGGATGAAAACGCTTCTCGGATGACCCGTCTTAATGAAGCTGGCTGTTGGGAAGCGTATGCCAAAAATGTTAAAAACTACGATGCATACAAATTTTTGATTGTAGGTAGTGACGATAAAAAATATTATAAAGCAGACCCCTATGCCATTCATTCTGAAACCAGACCTGGTACAGCTTCTAAAATATTTAAAGGTAATTATAAATGGAAAGATTCAAAATGGCTCGAGGAGAGAAAAAAGAATTCTGTATATAAGTCCCCTGTCAATATTTATGAAATGCATCTGGGCTCTTGGAAACAATATGAAGACGGCAACTTTTTAAGCTATCGTGATTTAGCGAAAGAACTAGTTCCGTATGTTAAGAAAATGGGCTATACTCACATTGAAATGATGCCTGTTTCAGAATATCCATTTGACGGCTCATGGGGTTATCAAGTAACAGGTTATTTTTCAGTAACATCGCGTTATGGAACCCCCGACGATTTTAAATATCTTATTGATGAATGTCATAAAGCGGGAATTGGTGTTATTCTTGACTGGGTTCCTGCACATTTCCCTAAAGATGCACATGGTTTAGCTGAATTTGATGGCGAGCCTTGTTATGAATATGCTGACATAAGAAAAGGTGAGCATCTTCAATGGGGTACAAAGGTATTTGACTTTGGCAGAAACGAGGTTAAAAGCTTTTTAATTTCAAATGCTTGCTTCTGGCTAGATGAATATCACATTGATGGACTTCGTGTTGACGCGGTTGCTTCAATGCTTTATTTAGATTATGGCAGGGATGATGGTCACTGGATTGCAAACAAAGATGGTGGCAATAAAAACTATGAGGCAGTTGAGTTCTTACAAGAGCTTAACGAGACAGTTTTTAAAGATTACTCAGATGTTTGTATGATTGCGGAAGAAAGTACAGCATGGCCACTTGTTTCTAAGCCTGTTTATATGGGCGGTTTAGGATTTAATTTTAAGTGGAATATGGGCTGGATGAATGATATCCTTAGATATTTTTCAATGGAGGGTATCCATAAGAAATTTAATCACGATTTAATCACATTTTCATTCTTCTATGCTTTTTCAGAGAACTTTGTTCTTCCTATTTCACACGATGAAGTAGTTCACGGTAAGTGCTCGCTTATAAATAAAATGCCTGGTACTTATGAAGAGAAATTTGCAGGTGTGAGAGCATTCTTAGGTTATATGTATGCACATCCTGGTAAAAAGCTTTTATTTATGGGTACAGAGTTCGGTCAGTTTATTGAGTGGGATTACAAGAAAGGTCTTGATTGGCTTCTTTTAGATTATGATGCCCACAAGAATCTGCAGAATTATGTGAAAGAGCTTAATATGTTCTACAAAAAGAATTCACCATTCTGGCAGATAGATTATAGTTGGGAAGGCTTTAATTGGTTAGTGAGTGATGATAAGGACAATTCTGTTATCGCATTTACACGAACCGATGAAAATAAGGAGAAAATTATTGTTGTATGTAACTTTACACCAGTAGAACGCCCAATTTATAAAATAGGTGTTCCAGAAAAAGGTTCTTACGAAATAGTTTTCAATTCTGATTCAGAAAAATTCGGCGGTACGGGAGCAAAAATCAAAAAGACTTATAAAGCTCTTGATGAGCCTTATGGTGAGTATTGTCAATCAATTGATTTAAAGCTACCGCCACTTACAACAATTTATTTAAAACTTAAACCAACAAAAACTAAAAATGAAAATGGAAAGGAATGTAAAAACAATGGCAAAAAGAACTGAATGTATAGCTATGCTTTTAGCTGGTGGTCAGGGCTCTCGCCTTGGTGTACTTACAAAAAATATTGCAAAACCTGCAGTTCCTTATGGAGGAAAATACAGAATTATTGATTTCCCATTGTCCAACTGTACAAACTCGGGTATTTCAACAGTTGGTGTTTTAACACAATATCAACCACTCGTACTTAACGACTATATTGGTAGTGGTAGTACATGGGATTTAGACCGTGAAATCGGTGGTGGTGTTCATGTGCTTTCACCATATCAGGCTCTTAATGGTCAGGAATGGTATAAAGGTACTGCGAACGCAATTTATCAGAATATTCATTTTATCGATAGATATAATCCTGAGTATGTTGCTATTCTTTCAGGCGACCATATTTATAAAATGGATTATTCTGAAATGCTTAAATATCATAAAGAAAAAGACGCGGCTTGTACTATAGCTATGCTCGAGGTGCCGTGGGAAGAGGCTTCTCGTTTTGGTCTTATGTTTACAGATGAAGACGGAAGAATTACTGCTTTTGAAGAAAAACCAAAAGAACCAAAGAGCAATAAAGCTTCAATGGGCGTTTATATGTTCACTTGGGAAAAGCTTCGTCAATATCTTATAGATGATGAAAACAATCCGGATTCATCAAATGACTTTGGTAAAAATGTTATTCCAGCTATGCACGAAGCAGGTGAAAGACTTTTTGCTTATGCATTTGACGGCTATTGGAAAGATGTTGGTACTATTGATTCTCTTTGGGAAGCGAACCTAGACCTTCTTAACCCAAAAGCAAATATTGATTTGGCAGATGATTCATGGAAAATCTATGGAAGAAGTGAATCCTTAGCACCACAATATATTTCTGACAAAGCAAAGGTTGAAAACTCAATAGTTGCTGAAGGTTGCGAAATCGAGGGTGATGTTGATTATTCAGTTCTCTTCTCAGATGTTACTGTTGAAGAAGGTGCTTCTGTTCATTACTCAATTGTAATGCCAGGTGCAGTTATTAAAAAGGGTGCAGTTGTTCAGTATTCAATAATTGCAGAGGATGCAATTATTGAAGAAGGCGCAATAGTAGGTGAAAATCCAGAAAAGACAGAAAATCTTGACGAATGGGGCGTTAGCGTAATAGGTGCTAATGTCACAATCGGTAAAAATGCAAAGATAAAAGCAAAGACAACAGTTCCTCAGGACGTGAAAGGAGGCGAAGTGGTATGATGCCAAAAAATGTTCTCGGTATAGTTTACTCAAACTCTTATGATTCTTGTCTTAAAGATTTTACTCAAAGAAGAACTATGGGCTCTATGCTTTATGGTGGCAGATATCGCCTTATAGATTTCGTTCTTTCTAACTTTGTTAACAGTGGTGTAACTAAGGTTGGTGTTATTACAAACAGCCACTTCCGTTCACTTATGGACCATGTTGGTAACGGCAGACCTTGGGACTTGGCAAGAAAAGTAGATGGTCTTTACCTTTTACCACCATTTAATCCTTCTAACGCTGAGCACGATTCTTCAAATACATTAGAAGTTCTCGGTAGAATAAGTGGCTTTCTTAAATCCTGTAACGAACAATATGTTCTCCTTTCTGATACAAACTTCATCTGTAATATTGATTTAAGTGAAGTTTTCGATTTCCATTCAGAAAAAGATGCAGATATTACTATTGTTTATAAAAAAGGTAATCTTCCTGCACTTGAAAATATGATGTCATTAACAGTTGATGGTGATAGCAAAGTCATTTCTGTTGCGGTTAATCCACAAAACACAGAAAATGTTAATTTCAATACAGGTATGATTTTAATAAGAAAAGCGTTGTTGGAGTCTCTAGTAGCAGATGCTTTAAGTGCTGGTAGTACCAGTTTTGAAAAAGATATTCTTCAGAAAAATGTTGACCATCTTACTTAATATTTATGGTTATGAATTCACTGGCTGGGGCTGTGAAATTGACAGTGTTGAAAAATACTTTGAAGCAAATATGGCTCTTTTAGATAAAGACACAAGAAAAGATTTGTTCAACAAAGACAGACCAGTTTACACTAAAGTACGTAATGATATGCCGGTTCGTTATGGTGTGAACAGTAAGGTTGAGAATTCACTTATTGCAGATGGTTGTATTATTGAGGGTACTGTTAAGAACAGTGTTATATTCAGAGGCGTAAATATAGCACGCGGTGCAGTAGTTGAAAATTCAATTATTATGCAAGATTCAGTAATAAGTGAAAATGTTAAGCTTAATTGTGTAATTATGGATAAAGATTCTGTTATTACACCTAATAAGAATCTTTCTGGTGATAAGAGCTATCCATTTATTGTAGGTAAAAATATTGTAATTTAAGAGGTTTTAAAGATATGAGCGTTTGTCCTGTTTGTGGATGTAAAACAGACGAATTAGATTTTGTCTTATGCACAATTGAAAAAAACGAAGAAATGGTTTGTTCTTTTTGTGAAAAGCAGATTAAAAAGCTTTATGCAGATGAAGTGCCTGCTACTGCACAAATCAGATGGCTTAATTCTGTTATAGAAAAAGATGTTTCCACAAGACCACAGAATGTTGTAGCTGCTTTAAAGTCTATGCAAGTAAAATTTGCTCCGAAAGCACAAGAAGAAATAAAGCCCTCTACATCAGGCAATCAGCTTGCGGACATTAAAAGAGATGTGAACATTCCACCTGCATTTAATAATGGAACTTCAAATATTTCAATTGACCAATATAATAACCTTGTAGCAAGACTTGAAAAGCTTGAAAAATCGTTTAATAAATATAGAAAAGCTCAGCTTATGAAAACGGTTATGGAGCTTGGAATTCCTGTTATTTTGGCAATCATAATTGCAATTATTTTCTTCTCATCAGGACTTTTTGATTCACTTTCTATGCTTACATCAATGGTATAAATTAACAATATATAGGAGAGATTACTATGAAAGTTTTATATGCAGCAAGTGAAGCTTTACCATTTGCAGCAAGTGGCGGGCTTGCAGATGTTGCTGGTTCATTGCCACAAGCTTTAAGAAAAAGACTTATTGGTTGCAGAGTCGTAATGCCACTTTATGATACAATTAAACAGGAATTAAAGGATACAATGAAATTTATTACAAATATTTCTGTTCCTGTTGCGTGGAGAAGACAATATTGTGGTATTTTTGAAGCAAAGCACAAGGGAGTTACTTATTATCTTATAGATAACCAATATTATTTTAAGCGTGGTGGGCTTTACGGTTTCTATGATGATGCAGAGCGTTTTGCATTTTTCTCACGCGCTATTTTAGAGATTATTCCTCACATTGATTTCAAGCCGGATATTATCCATTGTAATGACTGGCAGACTGCATTGACACCACTTTATTACAGTACAATGTATGCTACACAGCCAGGGTATGAAAATATTAAAACTGTTTTCACAATTCATAACATTCAATATCAAGGTGTTTATGGCAAAGAGTTAATTGATAATGTTGTTGGCTTAGACTATAGTCATAAAAATCTTATTGAGTATGATGACACAGTAAACTTCTCAAAAGCAGCTATTGAGTGTGCAAATGCAGTTACAACTGTCAGTCCATCTTATGCAAAAGAAATTCTTGACCCTTGGTACTCACACGGACTTGATACAATTCTTAAAGAGCGTAGCTTTAAATTACGCGGTATTCTTAATGGTATTGATGTTGAGAATTACAATCCTGAAACTGATAAGGATATTTTTAAGAATTATTCTAGTGAAAAAATAGCTGGTAAGGCAGTTAATAAACGCGAGTTGCAAAAATTCTTCGGGCTTCCTGAGAAAAAGGATACACCAGTTATGGGTATGGTTTCCCGTCTCGTTTCTCATAAGGGTCTTGATTTATGCAAAGCAGTTCTTGACGAGCTTCTTGCTACAACAGATATTCAGCTCGTAGTTTTAGGCTCTGGTGATACAGAGTACGAAGATTTCTTCCGTGGTCTTGCTTCTCGTTTCCCTGAACAAGTGGGACTTTGCTTAGGCTTTATTCCAGACCTCGCAAGAAAAATTTATGCGGGTTCAGATTTCTTCTTAATGCCATCAAAGAGCGAGCCTTGTGGGCTTTCACAAATGGTTGCTTTACGCTATGGTTCAATTCCGATTGTTCGTGAAACAGGTGGTCTTCGTGACTCTGTTCAGGATAGTGGGGACGGAGAAGGCAATGGCTTTACATTTGCAAACTATAATGCTCACGAAATGTTATATACAATAAAAAGAGCAGTTGAAGGCTACAGCGATAAAAAGGGTTGGAAAATTCTTGTTAAACGTGCTATGGAAAGCGATAACAGCTGGGGCAAGTCTGCAAATGAATATATAAGAATGTATAAAGAAATTCTTAAAAGCTGATAAAAAACAAAAATGGGTTGTAGCAGATGAAAAACTGCCACAACCCTGTCTGTCTTATTAATCTACTGCTTTTACTATATCAGTAGCTGTTTTTTTAATGTAACTTTCTACTGTTCTGATAACAGTTTCTATTGATTTTGGCTCGGGGCTACCATACCTTTTTGCGTTAGGTGATTTGTCAGGGAAATTCATTAAAATTCCCTCTGTCACCGACATAGGCAGGCTTTCGGCAATTTTTGGTGGTAATGAAAACCATCTTTTTGGAATGTAACCCTTTTGCGCAGCAGCAAAAAGTGTTCTGTAAAGAGCAATAGAATAAAGAAAGTCAGCACTGTCACCAGCTAAAGCAGAACCAGTATTCATTCTTTCGTGAATAAATATTGCAGCACGGTATATAGTTGTGGTATTATATATACCATCTTCTTCTCTATCCTGAAAGAAAGAGGATTCAAGACCGGTTCTACTGTCGGTTCTGCCTAGGATATAGTCAGTAGTAACCTTATAATAGTCGGCAGCACGGTTTAAAAAATCAAGACCAAATTCTCTTATGCCTTTTTCATAATGTGAAAGAAGTGCCTGAGAGACACCTAAATCCTTTGCGGCGTCTTTCTGACTCAGTCCTTTTTCTGTACGGAGCTCATAAAGTCGTTCTGCATAATTTACCATTTGTAAAAACACACACCTTTTTGTTATACTTACTGTATAATATATTACACCATCTGAACGGAGATTGCAATGAAAAGTTACACAATTCATCTTATAAGACACGCTTACACTAAAGGTAATTTAGAGGGCAGATATATTGGTCACACTGACGAGTCGCTTTGTAAAGAGGGTATTGACCAGTTAAATATTATGCTTAAAGATTATGATTATCCTGAAGCAGAGGTTGTATTTTCAAGTACCTTAAAGCGTTGTATTGAAACTGCAAAAATAATTTATCCAAATAAAAATCCAATAGAAATGCGTGGATTTGATGAATGTGATTTTGGCGAATTTGAAAATCTTACCGCAGAAGAATTAGCACCACACGAAGAGTTTAAAGAGTGGCTTAGTGGTGGACCAGATGCCCGTCCCTTAAATGGTGAAAGCAATCAGGAATTTTCAACAAGAGTTTGCGATACATTCATAAAAACTGTTGAAGGACTAATTAAAACTGGTACTACAAGCTGTGCTATTTTTACTCACGGCGGTGTAATAATGTCAATACTTTCTGCATTTGGTTTACCAGAGTTACCAATGACAGAATGGCTTTGTCCGTCTGCTTGTGGCTATACAGTAAGAATAACTCCATCACTCTGGAGTAAAACTCGAAAAATGGAAGTTATTAATGATATTCCAGCATCACCACTTACCGAAAATCAGGAAGAAATGTTATGGGATTATTACAGCGATATTCCCGAAGATGAACCGATTGATGACAATGACGATTTAAGTGATTTAATGGATTTTCTTTCTTTTATGGGTGATGATAATGGCTGATTATAAAATCTTTGCAAACCACGCTCACGTGTTTCCGAAGGGCTCAAAGGATAATGCTCAGCTTGAAAATTTAAAAGAGCTTATGGCGGAATGTGATATTGAAATGGCAGTTTGCTTTGCACCCTTCAATCATCAGACTGAGCGTGTAGGAATTACAAAAAGTCAGAATAAATGGTTATATGAAGAAATAAAAAACGAAAACAATTTAATTGGCTTTGGTACAATTAATTTTGATATAGGCTCTATACAGAACCAAGTTAAAGAAATTAAGGAATTAGGCTTTAAGGGTATTAAAATTCATCCAGCTGCACAAGAAGTAAAAGTTGATGGAAGAGAGCTTTTTGAGGTTTATGCAGAAGCTGAAAAACAAGGTCTTTTTGTTTCTTTTCATACGGGGCTTCACTGGCATAGAATCAAAGATTACAGTATGCTCCTTTTTGACGAGGTTGCCTTTAATTTCCCTAATTTAAAATTCAGTATGGAGCATGTTGGTGGATATAGCTTTTTCAGAGAAGCACTTCTAGTTATGAACAATAATTCTCGTAAGGGAAATAATATTTATGCTGGTCTTACGAGCATTTCTATGGAAGAAGATTCTCTTGGTATTTCTCGTCAGGGTGCATGGTCACTTACAGATGATGACTTGTGCACTTTAATTCATCAGACAGGTGAAAAAAATAGTATTTTCGGACTCGATTTTCCTTACAAAAATGTAGAGTATACAAAAAAAGCAATAGAAAGAATTAAAAATCTTCCTATTACAGAAGAGGCTAAAAAAGGTATTTTAGGGGAAAATCTTAAAGAAGCATTAGATATTAAATAGGTGGAAATTAAATAATGAAAAAAGTAGTTGTTATAGGTGCAGGACCAGCAGGTCTTACTTGTGCCTATTCCTTGTTAAAAGGTAATGATGAAATAAGCCTTACAATACTTGAAGAAAGTAGCTTTATAGGTGGAATTTCGCGAACAGAACAATTTAAAAACAACAGAATCGACATCGGTGGTCATCGATTTTTCTCAAAGGATAAACGCGTTATGGATTTGTGGCAGGAGATTCTTCCGCTTCAGAGTGCACCTGCAAAGGATGATGTTCTTTTAAATAGAACGCATAACTATAATTATGAAAATAATGCGGACCCCGAAAAATCAGATGACGTTTTTCTCATAAGAAACAGAGTATCGAGAATTTATTATAGAAATCTTTTTTTTGACTACCCCATATCTTTGAAGCCTCAGACATTTATAAATATGGGATTAAGGAATACTGTGTGTGCTGGTGCTGATTATTTGAAAAGCACAGTAAAAAAATTGCCAGAGGATAATTTAGAAAACTTTTATATAAATAGGTTTGGGAAAACGCTCTACGAAATTTTCTTTGAGGATTATACAGAAAAGCTGTGGGGTGTTCATCCAAAAAATATCTCTGCTGATTGGGGTGCACAGAGAGTTAAAGGTCTTTCCGTTTCAAAGGTGATTTTATCTGCACTCACAAAGCCATTCAAAAAGAATGACAGTAAAGTAGAAACGTCTCTTATTGAAGAATTTTATTATCCGAAGTATGGCCCCGGTCAGTTGTGGGAAAAGCTTTCAGAAATCTGTACCCAGAATGGTGCGGATTTAAGGATGAATCAAAAAGTAGTGAGAATAAATCTTGATGGAGATTGTGTAAAATCTGTTATAATAGAAAATACAGACGAGTCTTCAGAAGATTTTAAAAAACAAGAAGAGATTTTTTGTGATTATCTTGTTTCGTCAATGCCTATTAAAGATGTGGCAAATTCGATTGAGGATTTTCCACAGGAAGAAAAAGAAATTGCAACAAAGCTTCCGTATCGCGATTTTATTACCGTTGGTCTTTTGTTAAGCAGATTAGAAATTGAAAACAAAACCGATATAAAAACTATAAACAACAATGTTCCTGATTGCTGGATTTATGTTCAGGACAGAAGTGTTAAAATGTGTCGCTTCCAGATTTTTAATAACTGGTCTCCATATATGGTAGATGATTTTAAAAATCATATATGGTTGGGGCTTGAATATGTCTGTAGCGAAAACGATGAGCTATGGAATATGTCGTCACAAGAATTTATAGAATTTGCAAGTGACGAATTGGAAAAAATTGGGGTTATAAAAAAAGAAAATATTATAGACTCGTTTACAACAAAAGTAAAAAAAGCTTACCCCGCTTATTTTAGCACATATAAAGATTTCTATAAGGTGCGAAGATATCTTGATACAATAAACAATCTTTATTGCATTGGCAGAAATGGTCAGCATAGATACAATAATATGGACCATTCGATGCTTACAGGCATAGAAGCAGCAAAGGCTATTTTAAATAATAGCTATAACAAATGGAATGTAAATACAGAAAAAGAGTATCACGAAGAAAGGTGAATAATATGGAAAGATATTTTGACAAATTTAAAATCAAAACCTCGCCAAGGGCAAAAGACAGTCACATTATTGTGAATGGTAACACAAGAATTACTGTTCTTACTCCTTGTATGGTACGTGTAGAAGAATCAAACAATGGTGTTTTCTGTGATGAGCCAACACAGGCAGTGTGGTTCAGGGATTTTGACTCCCCACGCTTTGAAACAAAAAATGGAAATGGTTTTGTAGAAATCAAAACTACAAAATGCAATTTTCTTTATTCCTTTACAGAAAAGAAAATGGTCAGAATCAAGCTTCGTGATGGCAGAGTTGTTACCGATTATTATGGTGGTAATTTAAAGGGTACTTGCCGTACATTAGATGTTACTGCGGGTATTATTACTTTAGGCGACGGCGTTTGTTCAAAAAATGGTGTTGCAGTTCTCGATGACAGTAAAACACTTATTTTAACAGATGATGGTAAAATTTTACCAAGAAAGTCAAAGGGCAAGGACCAATATTACTTTGCTTACGGCTATGATTATATTGGTGCAACACAGGATTTATATAAATTAACAGGTGAAACACCACTTATTCCTCGTTACGCTCTTTCTAACTGGTGGAGCAGATATAAGGCTTATACTCAGGAGGAGTATTTAAAGCTTATGGATAGATTTAAACAGGAAGAAATACCGATTACAGTTGCCACTGTAGATATGGACTGGCACTGGGTTGATATCCGTGGAAAATTCGGTAAAGATGTTGTTAAACCATCAACTCACCTCAATTTTATGGAATATATTTATGATGTATGGTCAGTTGGTTGGACTGGTTATAGCTTTAACACAGATTTATTCCCAGACCCACAAGGCTTCCTCAAAAAATTACAGGATGACAATTATAAGGTTACATTCAATCTTCACCCATCACAAGGTGTTCGTTGGTATGAAGACTGTTACGAAGAAATGTGCGAAAAAATGGGTCAGGACCCAAAAACAAAAGAGCCTGTTCAATTTGATATTACTGATGAAAAATTTGTTGAGCATTATTTTAAGGTGCTTCATCACCCAATGGAAAAAATGGGTGTTGATTTTTGGTGGATTGACTGGCAACAAGGAAGAAAATCTTCGATGAAAGGATTGGATCCGTTGTGGGCGTTAAACCATTATCATTCGATTAGTGCTGATAGAGGACAAAATCGTCCTTTAATATTATCACGCTATAGTGGGATTGGTTCTCACCGATATCCGTTAGGATTTTCCGGTGATACTTGGATTTGTTGGTCGACACTTCGCTTTCAGCCATATTTTACGGCTACTGCGACAAATTGCGGATATACTTGGTGGAGTCATGACATTGGAGGTCATATTTTTGGCGGAAAAGATGAAGAATTGTATGCCAGATGGATACAGTTTGGTGTGTTTTCTCCGATTTGCAGACTGCATTCTTCGAATAGGACAAAGGGGAAGGAACCTTGGAATTATTCGGAAAAAATAAGTGAAGTGGCAAAGAAATATTTAAGATTAAGAAAACAATTAATTCCGTACATTTATACCATGAACTATAGAAA
>RHMF01000259.1_pt1 | contig 21990 bp, 19 predicted proteins | sample 5365151 | NCBI WGS metagenome assembly RHMF01 (sample SAMN10266501, study PRJNA497801) | feces metagenome | isolation source: feces | host: Bos taurus | place: China: Prairie of Fairy Mountain | collected 2017-08-14 | reverse complement strand
GTGCGGCGGTGGTCGCTGTGGCTGGGACTGGCCGGTGCGCTCATCACCCTGGCGCTCGCCCCGCTGCTAAGCGAAATATCCTTTGGCGACCAAAGCCACCTGTGGGGCTTCGTGGCCCTGAGCGTGGCCGTGCTGCTCATGGCGCTCACCAACGGCGAGCAGGCTGTGCTGCAAGGCACCGCCCGGCTGCGGCGGCTGGCCAGCGCCTCCATGTGGGGCACCCTCACGGGGCTTGCCATCAGCATCCCGCTGTTCTACTGGCTCAGGGAGCGCAGCATCGTGCCTTCCATCATCGCCTACGCTGCCGGAGTGGCGTGGTGGGCGTGGTGGCTCCGCAACAAGGACTACAGCCGCCCCGCCATGACACGCGGCGAAACCTTCGGTATGGGCAAAGCGTTTGTCACCCTGGGCATCTTCATGACATTGGGCAACTTTGCCAACATACTCGCCTCTTATGTGTTCAACGCCTGGCTCAACCTGAACGGCGGCACTGAGCAGGTGGGCTTTTACCAAGCCGGCTACACGCTCATCAACAAATACACTGGCCTCATCCTCACCGCCCTGGGCATGGAGTTCTACCCGCGTCTGGCGCGTTTGGCCCACAGCCGGTTGCGCCTGCGTGTGTATGTGTCGCAGGAAATCAACGTGGCCATGACCGTGATGGCGCCCGTGGTGGCGCTCTTCATCCTGCTGCGACAAATGGTGGTGTGGATTCTCTACACCCCTGAATTCAACGTCATCCTCACCATGGTGTCGTGGGGCATGGTGGGCACCGTGTTGCGCACCCTGTCGTGGTGCCTGGCGTTTGTAATACTGGCCAAAGGCGACGGAAAAGTTTACCTCATCACCGAGGCACTGAGCGCCGCCATCAACCTCGTGCTCAACATCGTGTGCTACCAGGCATGGGGCGTGACGGGGCTGGGCGTGGCGTTCCTGCTCAGCTATGTTCTTTACACGCTCATCATCGCCGTGGTATACCGGCGCACCTACCGCCTGGGCGTGAGCCGCGCCAGCATGGGCAACCTGCTGTGGACTCTCGCCGTGGCCGCCCTGGTGATGCTGGCCATGGAACGCGGTTGGGTGGCCGTGGCCGTGGCCGTCACCGCCGTGAGTATGGTCGTAGCCGCCGTGATGGCCCGCCGCCTGTGGGCCCGGTAATCCCACCCGGCCAGGAACAAGAAACTGCGCAGGAAAGAGACGCCGGCCGTGAGCAGGCACAGCGGGGACGCCTGCACAGAGATTGAAGTTTTCCCATTGCAAGCATATTCAGCGTTAAACGCACGGTTACACGGTGGGCAGGGCGATGCCGTCGAGTTGCCGGTACAGGTTGAGGGCATACACGTCGGTCATGGCGCTGATGTGGTCGAGCACGGCCTGCACCTGCTCAAACAGGGTGGGTGCATGCACGTCGTACTGCTGCGGGAATTTGTTGAGCAACAGTTGCGAATAGTTGTGCTGCGGATGGCGCACGGCATCGATGAGTTTCTCGAGCAGCAGCGTGATGATTCGGCTACCGGCCAGATCCACATCCACCACATAGCCGGCGCGGTAAAGCCGGTCGTAGGCCACCGCGCTGCAGCGCTGGTAACCCTGCGCAGCCATCGGCTCAATCCTGCCGATAAGGTCGCCCTCGAAACGGCCCTCCATTATCTCATCCTCATGCCGCACAAACGCCGTGGCGCACTGTTCCACCAGCAGCCCCACGCAACACGAGCGCAGGTAGGCTATTTTCTCATTGGGGTCGGCCACCTGTGCCATACGCTCGCACATGTGACGCTGGCGCTCTTCGCCGAAGAACTGCAGCAGCAGGTCGATGGTTTCCTGGGTGCCTATGATTCTGAGTTTATGGCCGTCCTCTATATCCATGATCTGGTAGCAGATGTCGTCGGCAGCCTCCACCAGATACACCAGCGGATGGCGGCAATAGCGCTCCGGACCCAACTGTATCAGACCCAGTTCGCGGGCGATGCGTTCAAACACCTCCTTCTCACTGGTGAAAAAACCGAACTTGCCGTGGTCATTAGCCTGCGAACTGCTGAAGGGATATTTCACGATGGTGGCCAGCGTGCTATAGGTCATGGCGAATCCACCCGGGCGACGGCCCTTGAACTGGTGCACCAACGTGCGGAAGGAGTTGGCGTTGCCCTCAAAGTGAATCAGGTCGTTCCACTGGGCGGGCGTGAGTTCTTCGCGCAGCGACAGACCGGGCCCCTCGCTGAAGTAGGCGCCGATGGTGCGTTCGCCACTGTGGCCGAAGGGCGGATTGCCCAGGTCATGGGCCAGGCATGCGGCCGAAACCACTTCGCCGGCATCGCGCAGGCGCTCAAGCCAAGGCGCGTCGGGATGCTTGGCACGCAGGCGCACCGCCACCTCGTTACACAGCGATTTCCCCACACACGCCACTTCCAGGCTGTGCGTGAGACGGTTGTGCACAAAAATGCTGCCCGGCAGGGGAAACACCTGCGTCTTGTTCTGCAGCCGCCTGAAGGGCGAGCTGAAAATCAGCCGGTCGTAGTCGCGTTCGAAATCGCTACGCACTCCCGCCCTGCCATTGCTGCGCTGCATATCTTCCAACCCCAGACGTTTGTCGCTAATGAGTTGTTCCCAATTCATTCGTGCCATATCGCTTTCATTCATTTATTTGACAGCGCAAAGTTACAGCAATTTATCGTCATGACCAATTTTTTGCCTGGCACACCGGCCCCGCTCCCGAAGAAAAATTCACACACCAGCCCAACGACGGGGAAATGTAGTGGGAAATGTAGTGAGCCGTGGCGCGATTTTTTGTTTTTTTAAGGCCACATTTCTCACAGATGTTGTAATTTTGTAAACTCATAGATAAATTGATAAATGAAATACGACATGGATACCGTCAACGTGAAAATAGTGAATAAAGGGCCGCACGAGTTACCGGCTTACGGCACACCACAAAGTGCCGGCATGGACCTACGCGCCTGGCTTGACGAGCCGCTCACCCTGCAGCCTCTGGAGCGCGCCCTGGTGCACACCGGCATCTACGTGGAGTTGCCGCCAGGTTACGAATGTCAGATACGTCCCCGCAGCGGCCTGGCGCTCAAACGGGGCCTCACCGTGCTCAACACGCCGGGCACCATCGATGCCGACTACCGCGGTGAGATAGGCATCATTCTGGTAAACCTGGGCAACGAGCCGCAGGTGATACAGGACGGCGAGCGTCTGTGCCAGATGGTGGTGGCCCGACACAGCACGGTGCAGTGGCAGGCAGTGGCCGAACTTGACGATTCACAACGCGGCACGGGTGGCTTCGGCCACACCGGCACGCATTAACCATCCCTACACGCATCCACGATGAAACCCACCCATATCCTATCCGCACTGCTGGCATTGCTGCTGGCCACCCAGGCGATGGCCGGCGGCACCGACCCAGACACCGATGCCCGCAAGGCCGAATACATTTTCTTGGAAGCTCAGAACCTGAAGTCGCGCGACGACTATGCTTCCTACCACGACCTGATGCGATACGCCCACCGGCTCGACTCCACCAACAGCACCATCTCCTTTTATGTGGGGCTGAGCATGCTCTCGATGGAAAATGCCAACGAAGCCACCGCCGAACAGGCCCTGCGGCTGATACGCAAGCACTTTGAGGAAGCGCCCCAGGACTATTACGAAACCGTGTTCTACAGCGACTTGAACATGCAGTTGGGACACTACGACGAGGCCTTGCGCGCCATCAGCGTGCTCAACGACAAAAAACCCAACCAGATAGAGTTGCAACTGCGTCTGGCCGAGGCCTATTTCCGCGCCGAGCGATACGCGGAATCAACGGCCGTTTACGATTCCATCGAGACCATTCACGGCAAATCCGAGCAGATAACGGACAAAAAAATCATCAACCACATGGCGCAGCAGGACACCATAAGCGCTCTCAACGAGATGCACGCGCTGCTGGCCACCGCACCCCGCAACGTGGAATACAACCTCTCAATGGCCTCCATGCAACAGGATCTGGGACACCCCGACAGCGCGCGGATTTATTTAAACCGCGCCGAAGAGACCGAACCAAACAACGCCTCCATCTATCTGATGAAGGCCATGTACTATACCCTGAATGGCGACTCGGCCGCCTACGACAGTCTCGTGTACAAAGCGATCACCAACAAAAATCTTGACGTGGAAGATAAAATCAGCATGATGGCGATTTACGCCAGGGCCAACATTGGCAATGACTCCACCCGGCGCATAGACCAACTCTTCAACGTGCTGCTCACGCAACACCCGCGCCATGCCGATGTCCTGAGTCTATACAGCGACTATCTCACGGCCAAGGGTGACCTGCGCGGAGCAGTCGAGCAAATGGGCTACGTCACCGACCTCAGCCCCAACGAGGTAGACCCATGGCGGAAGTTAATGCTCATCAATATGCTGGACAACAACTTCCCCGCCGCCATTCAGGCCGCCGACAAGGCATTGCAATGCAACCCCGACAGTCTGGAATTGTACAGCTACATCGCCCCGGCCTATTACCAAATGAAATCCTACGACAAAGCCCTCGCCACCTACGACAAGGCGCTCACAATGACCGACTCGGTGTACAACCCGGAAATGTACTCCAACCTGGTGACCGGAAAGGCTGACGTGTATTTCGACATGGGCGACACGCTCCGGGCTTTCGACACCTATGAGCAGGCGCTGCGCATCTATCCTGAAAACACAGGCGCGATGAACAATTACGCCTTCTACCTGTCGCTGCACGGAACCAATCTGGACCGCGCCGAAAGCCTGGCGGCGGCAGCGGTGAAGGCCGAGCCCGAAAACGCCACCTACCTCGACACCTATGCCTGGGTGTTCTTCCGCAAGAAAGATTACAAAATGGCGCTGTTCTATATGAAGAGCGCCATCGACAAAGACGACACCAACAGCGGCGACCTGCTGCACCACTACGGCGACATCCTCTTCTTCAACGGCGAGACCGAACAGGCCGTGCAGCAATGGGAGGCCGCACTGCAGCAACAACCCGACAACGAGCTGCTGCAAAAGAAAGTGACTAACAAAACATATTTTGAACAATAACCGCCCTATGCGACACACACCACATCTGCTCACACTCATAGCGGGCATCGTGCTGCTCACTGCCTGCGGCACCAAGCGCCAAGCCACCACACAATCAACCACCGTGCAGCTACCCACCGCCACACTCTCCTCCGCCCAGCGGCTCGACGCCATCGTGGGCGCTGTGGGCGACTGGTCCACCCTGCAAGTGGGCGGCAGCATGAACCTAACGGGCGGCAAGTCGCTCTCGTCGTCAATGCAGATGCGCATGGTGCGCGACGAGGCCATCTATGTGTCGCTGAGGCCCATGCTGGGCATTGAGGTGGCACGCCTGCTCATCACCGCCGATTCCATCTATGCCATCGACAAGTACCACAAGCGCTACGTGGCCGAAAAAGTGTCGCTCATCACAGGCGGCATTCCGGTCACGGTGAGCACTGTGCAGGACATCTTCCTGGGTCGTCCTTTTGTGTTAGGCGACGGCTCGCTGTCGGCAGCCAATCGCGACAAGGTGCAGGTCAATGACCGCCAAAACGGCTTTGCCTTGCAGCCACAGGGCGATTACGAGGGATACACCTATTCCTTCAGTTACAACGCCGACAACCAGATAGTGGCGCTTGAGATTCTGCCCGCCGGCTCATCAACGGCGGCCTACAGCGTTCACTACAGCGATCCCCGCACCACTCTGGCGGGACAGGTGGCAGGCGCTGTCAATGCCACTGCCAAAATCAAGCAGCAGAATTTCAGCTTTAACATCGATTACGATGACTTCAAGTGGAACACCGAGGTAAAAATCGAGCGTTCCATCCCCGGAAACTACAAGCGCATGAGCGGCGCCAGCATCACCAGTCTGTTGGGTAGCTGACGTCCAACCCGCCGCCTCACATCAGGGCAGCCACAATGCGCGGCGCGGCCTTGCCGTCGCCGTAAGGGTTGACGGCCTGGCTCATGCTACGATAGGCATCGGCATCATCAAGCAGAGTGGCCATCTCGTTCACAATCTTGTCATAGTCGGTACCCACCAAATGCACGGTGCCGGCGTCCAGCGCCTCGGGGCGCTCGGTGGTGTCGCGCATCACCAGCACGGGTTTACCCAGACCCGGGGCTTCTTCCTGTATGCCGCCGCTGTCGGTGAGCACGATGCTCGATTTCTCCATCAGGAACACAAAACTAAGGTATTCCAGCGGCTCTATGAAGAACAGGTTGCCCAGGTGGCTCAGGTCGTTGCCAAACAATGCGTGGATGGGACGGCGCACATTGGGATTGAGGTGCATAGGATACACAAAGTCCACCTGCGGATAACGGTCGCTCAGCGTCTTGATGGCGCGGCAGATGTTGTCGAAACCATCGCCGAAATTCTCGCGGCGGTGACCCGTGATGAGCACCAAACGGCGTGTGCCGTCGGCCAGACGGTTCACATCATAGCCAAAGCCGAGCAACTCATCGGCGAGCTGTTGAGCAAGTGCGGTGTCTCCCTTGATTTTATCCACCACGATGTGAAGGGCGTCGATAACGGTGTTGCCCGTCACGGTGATATAATCGTCGGGCACCTGCTCATCAAGCAGATTGCTGCGGCTCAGTTGGGTGGGCGCAAAGTCATAGGTGGCGATACGACCTGTGATTTGACGGTTGATTTCCTCGGGCCACGGGCTGTAGATGTTGTGTGTGCGCAGACCCGCCTCCACATGGCCCACGGGTATGTGCTGATAGAAAGCGGCCAGCGCGGCGGCCATGCTGGTGGTGGTGTCGCCATGCACCAGCACCACGTCGGGATGCACTTCCTGCAGCACGTCGCGCATACCCAGCAGCACGCGCGAAGTGACGTCATACAGGTCCTGACCCTGACGCATGATGTTAAGATCGTAGTCGGGGGTTATCTCAAAGATATCCAGCACCTGATCAAGCATCTCGCGATGCTGTCCGGTTACACACACGATGGTTTTAAACTCTTGAGGATGGCGCTGGAATTCCTTCACCACAGGCGCCATCTTAATGGCTTCGGGACGTGTCCCGAAGACGAGCAAGACAACTTTCACAATGTTTCGTTTTAGTGGGTTTGGATTGTGCAAATTTACACATTGTGTTTCATACGGCAAACGAGATGATGATTTTTTTAACATTTTCGAGCGATATGGCAACTGTTCGGCGAAATCACCGCAAAGCGGCCGCCAGTGCCCGCTGAATTTTATCGTGCCTCGCTGAAGGTCACACGGCCCGGCGGAGGCATGGAGGGCTTTGATGTTGAAAAATCAGCCGAAATCGTTTTCGATTCAAGAAACGTTTAGTACCTTTGGGGCATCCAACATTTTCTAAAGTGCTCTTTCATGAAACGGCCCGCCGCTTTTGTCTCTTGTGCCGCCGGCCATGAAGGGCACCGCGGAAACCAACCACTTCGCCAGGCAAAACCGTAACGCTTATGAACCCTGTGACCCAAACCCTGCTGCTGAGCGCCTCCACACTGCGCATGCTGCCCCACATAGCCCTTTATCTGCTGCACCGCCGCCTGCTGGACGACGATTTGCGGCAAGTGCAGGACCGCACCGCCACCGTGGGCAATTTCATCAAGGCCTGCACCCGCGAGCGCGTGTTCCGCAACCTGTTCTACTACCGCATGGGCGAATACCGCTCGGCTCTCATCAGTTGGATGCTCCCGCCCGAACGCACCCTTCACATCTGGTGCCCCAGCATCGGCAAGGGTTGCCATTTCGAGCACAACTACGCCACCTACCTCAACGCCGAGGCGATAGGCGACCGTTTCTACTGCCTGCAACTGGTCACGCTGGGCAACGACGCGCAGGGCCACCGCCCCACCATAGGTAACGACGTGAAGATTTTCACCGGAGCCACCGTGTTCGGCGGTATCACCGTGGGCGACGGTGCCACCATCGGTGCCGGGACCGTGGTGAGCCGCGACGTGCCGCCGGGCTGCACCGTGGCCGGCAACCCCGCCCGCATCGTCAAACGCGATGGCCACCGTGTAGACGAGCCCTTGGCCTGACACACAGCCCACAAACAGCCAAACAGTTTGAAACCATTTGACATGAAATGAAATGGTGTAACGGCTATATGCGGCCGTGGCGGTAGCGCTGCCAACGCTTGTACAGGCGGATGAGCACAGCGGCCAGACGCGGCGGCAAGCGGAACACAATGCGGTCCAGGACAGGTACTTGCGGGGAGATGCGGCCTTTGAGCAGCGATTTATAATAGGGTCTCACCTCCAGCTGGCCGCGGTTGAGAAAGTCTTCGTAATCCTTGAGTTGGTGAATCACAAATTCCGTTTCAAAGCGTCCGGCCAGCACCGTCTGCAATTGGCGGTCGTATTCCTGCACACGTTCCAGTGTCTGCCGGCGCGCATTGGGCACATCCACATTGTATTGATACACGCAATCGGCTATGAAAACCACCTTGGGCCGCTTCATCAGCACGGCCATCTGCATGAGTTTATCCTCGCCCTCGATGATTTCACGGGGGAAACCCAGGCAACCGTCAAGCAGAGGTTTGCGGTAAAGCACACCCCACAGCAGGCAAAAGCGGTTGGTATTGCGCAGGATGCTGGAGACAAGGTCATCGGGATTGACCTGGCCGGGGCCCATCACGGGCGAGTGGGTGCCGTACTGGTTGCAGTAGGTGCCCGCCACCTCGTCGGCACCGCTTTCCAGCATGGCGTCATACAACTTGCGCAGCGCGCCGGGCAGCAGCACATCGTCGCTGTCAACAAAAGCAATGCACGCTCCGCCGGCCTGCTCCACACCGTAGCGACGTGCGGCGGTCACACCGCCGTTGGCCTGGTGGAACACACGCAGGCGCGCATCGTCGCGGGCCACTTCATCGCAAATCGCACCGGAGCGGTCGGTGCTGCCGTCGTCCACGGCAATCACCTCCAGATTGGCATAATCCTGGGCGAGGACATTGCGCAGACATTCCTCCACATATTGCTCCTTGTTATATACAGGTATGACAACCGAGATGAGTTCCATCAGTGTTTTCTTTTCTGTTTTATGTATTGCAGGCATTCCTTGAATATTTCCACACGCGCCAGTTTCATCACCGCGCAATAAAGCACGGCGGCAAGCAGGACGCGCGTCGCCAGCAAGATGGCGGCATGGGTTATCCACTGGGTGGAGACATAGGTGATGCCCAGCACCAGGAGCGTAATCAACAGGAACGGCACCAGGTCGCACAACGCTTGCCACAACGTCACACCCGACAGGCGGCACGTGGCAAGGTGCCACACCACCAGCCAAAGGATGACAAACGCCGAATAGGCCGCCACCATGGGGACAATGCCCAGACGGTAGCAGGCAAGCACCAGGAGCACCTGCAGCACCAGTTGCGTAATGTTGACCCACATAAAGATGTCGCTACGGCCATGGCTCACCGCCACATTCTGCCAGATGGTATAGAAGGGGAAGAAAGCCCCGCCCACGCACAGGATTTGCAGCAACGGCACGCAGTCGGACCACTTGTCGCCGATGGTGAGATGGATAAACTCGGGGGCCACCATCGCCAGCCCGAGCATCACAGGAAACGACACCAGGGCCATGAAGCGCGTGAACTTGCGCACCACACGGGCCTCACGCTCACCGTCGCTACCCACGCTCACCAGCACAGGCTGGAGGATTTGCGCTACAGAGTTCTGCACAAAGGTGAAAGCCATGGTGTCCCACTTATTGGACTGAGCGAAATTGCCCACCGTCTTGAGCGGGAACACGCGGCCGAAGATAAAGGTGAGCACATTGGTGCTGACGGTATTGACCACATTGGTGACCAGGATTTTCACACTGAAGCCCAGCATGGGGCGTATGGGGCGCAGGTTGATGCGCCACGAGGGGTGCCATTTTTTCCAAGTGTAGAAATAACGCAGCAGGTTGATGGTCACGATGTAGGTGACCTGCTGCCACGCCAAGCTCCAGTAGGCGGCGCCGTTCAGCGCCAGAGAGATGCCCACGATGCCCGACACCACCAATCCCGTCACGTTCACTACCGCCAATTCGCGGTTCATCATGTTCTTGAGCATATAGGCGTTGGCTGTGATACCGCAAGCGCCTATCACAAAGGTAATGAAAATGAAACGGCCCAGGGCCACCAGACGTTCCTGGCGGAAGTAGGCCGCGATGAGCGGAGCGGCCAGAAAGAGGATGGCATAGAGCGTGACGCTCACCAGCACGTTGAACCAAAACACTGCGTTATAATCCTCCGGAAGCGGCGGCTTCTTGTTAATCAAAGCATTGGTGAAGCCCCAGCTCTGCAGGTTTCCGGCTATGGCGGTGAAGATGGCCAGCATGCCCACCAGGCCGTAGTCTTCGGGCAGGAGCAGGCGCGCCAGGAAAATGCCGATGACCACATTGAGCAACTCGGTGGCGCCGCTGTTGAGCGTCCCCCAGAAAATTCCGCGTGCCGTTTTGTCCTTGAGTGTCGGTTCCATCGCTGTCTTTGTCGCTGCAAATTTAACACGATTTTTCCACGTCTCCAATTAAGTTTTTAAAATTCAAGCCGCTGAAGTGGATTTACGCGGCGTTTCGGAACAAAGCGCAGCGCCTGGCCATCGTTAAAAGTCGTCACGCATACGGGCCGAAATCCAGTTTGACAAGAGGATGGCTGTAACGGCTTTTTTCGGCATCTGTGAGATTTTTCTTCAGATTTGGATAATGGTGATGCAGATACGTTTCCAGGTCACCGGGCACATAGACCGTGTAGTTTCCAAACTGCGCCTCTTTCAAATCGCCGAGGGATTCATTGCTGACCAAATCAACCGATGCGACAACGGCATTGCTGAAAACGGTGGTTTTTTTATTGTACATCGTTTGGAACTTGAGCAACAGTTTGTAAATCTGCCTTTTGCTGAAGACAGAACTGGCGATACTCATTACCAGGCAGTTTAGGAAACTGTTTGGAGCCGGGGTGTCGGTTTCACATTTGTGGATATACTTCCATTGCCACAAATCTTTAGCAATCAGCCAGTTATTTATGGTATTGACCCGTTTCCTGTGCAAGTTCCTTGTTTTCAGGTCATCGGGCACATGGTCAAACGGGAAAATGTCAATAAAAATGCCATTGCACTTGAGGTTGCTATCGCGTTCACGCTCTAAAAACGTTGTGCCCTTGAGCATGATTTTTGTGAAGTAATAGGGAGTGTGAGGCTCGGTCAAAGGATTCTGGACAAAATATTTGTCACCTAACTCCTGCTGTGCGATTTGCAGGAACTTCTCGTAATCATCCCTGGTCATTCCCAGGTCAATATCATCATCACTGGGCACTATGTTTTTCCAATAATATACCCCGATCGCCGACCCGCCTATCACAAAACACTTGATGCCATGGTTTTTGCAAACGCGTAAAACATCGCCAAGAATCATAAATAAAACCTCATGGAGTTTTTTTAGTTCTTCGTCGGAAAAAGAGGAATGCATAGTCAGTCTTGATTATAAACGTTATCAGCGATAAATTCACTTCGATTGCCGCAACTGGAACAGTTTCTCGAGCAGAAAGATGTCTTCTTTGTAGGTGAGTTTGATGTTGAACTGCTCGCCGCACACCACCTTGATGGGGACTTCGGGCATATATTTCAGCACCACGCCGCAGTCGTCGGTAGTCTGGAAACCGGGGTCTTGCAAAGCCTTTTCATAGGCCGCCTTGATGACCGACCGGCGGAAGGCCTGGGGTGTCTGCGCGTTGCGCAGCATCTTGCGCGGTGGGATGTGGCAGATTTCCTCTCGCTCGTTCACTTCGATGATGGTGTCGGTTGACTGCACCGCCACGGCAATGGCCCGGTGGTCACGCAACGCCTCCACGCAGCGGGTGACGGTAGGCTCATCCACCAGTGGGCGCGCCGCGTCGTGGAAAATCAGGTTACACTCCTCGTCATAGGCATTGATGGCGGCCAGTGAACTGTTGTAACGCTCTTTACCGCCGGCCAGAATCTTTTTCAGTTTGGTGTAATGGTTAGCGACCGAGATTTGTTCCACATCACGGATGTAATCGGGATGGGAAACAACCGCGATTTCATCGATGAGCGGATGCTTCTGGAACACATCCAGCGTGTGTTCAATCACCTTCTTTCCGGCGATTCTGATAAACTGCTTGGGGAACGATTCCCCCAGACGGGTACCCGTGCCTCCTGCCAGAACGACTGCTACATTTCTCATATTCGATTGTTTTATACGGCAAATTTAATGCTTTCACAGGAATTTAGCAAAAAAGCTTCCGGCTTTCATTGGTGGTGGTAAGGCTCGTGGCGCAGGATGGTGAAGGCACGGTAGAGTTGCTCCACAAACACCAGACGCACCAGCTCATGTGGCAGCGTCATGCGGCCAAGCGAGAGACGGTCGTTGGCACGGGCATACACCTCGGGTGAAAAGCCGTAGGGGCCGCCCACCACAAACACCAGACGGCGCAATCCGCTGCTCATGCGGCGTTGCACATACTGGCTGAAATCCACCGACGTGAATTCGCTGCCGCGTTCGTCGAGCAGAGTCACCCAGTCGGTGGCGTTGATGGCGTCCAGAAGCGCTTTTCCCTCGGCCAGTTTTTGCTGCTGTTCGGTGAGATTGCGCGTGTTTTTCACGTCGCCTATGCACTGGATGTCGCACTGCACGTAGTGACTGAGCCGGCGCATGTATTCGTCAATGCCCTGCTTGAGATATCCCGTGGTGGTCTTACCCACCGTCATCAATGTGATTTTCATTTTTTCTTGAATATTTCCACCTGCTGGCGCACACTCTCCTCATGGATGGCCTGCAACACCGTTTGCATGAACGCGCCGTCCATGCCGTGGTCCTCGGCCTGGCGCACGCGCCGCTGCATCAGTTCACTGTAGCGGTCGGTCTGCAGCACAGGCATGTTGTGGTGCTTTTTGAATTGCCCTATCTGGCGGCTCACCGCCATGCGTTGGTTCAATATTTCCACTAATTCATCGTCGCACGCATCGATGCGGCGCCGCAGCAGGCTCAACTCCTCGTCAGCCTCCTTCACCTTGCGCACCGTCAGGCCCTGCAGCACTTGCCGCAACCGGGCAGGCGTGAGTTGCTGGCCGGGGTCGCTCAGCGCCTGGTCGGGAGAGCAGTGGCACTCTATCATCAGTCCAGAGAAGCCCATGTCGAGGGCCTGCTGCGAAATGGGGGCGATGAGGTCGCGGCTGCCGCCCATGTGCGAAGGGTCGCACACGATGGTGAGGCACCTGAAGCGGCGGCGCAGTTCTATGGGAATGTGCCACTGGGGGTCGTTGCGATACATGCCGCCGCGCCCCACACTGAAACCGCGGTGCACCGCGCCCAGGCGGCGCAGGCCGGCGTTATACAGTCGTTGCAACGCGCCCGTCCACAGGTCCAGGTCGGGATTGACGGGGTTTTTCACCAGCACCGTCACCTCGGGGTGTCCCTGCAAAGCATCGGCCAGCAACTGCACCGCAAAGGGGTCGGCCGTGGTGCGGGCTCCAATCCACAGCACGTCGATGCCCGCTTGCAGGGCGGCCTCCACATGCTGCGGGGTAGCCACCTCGGTGGCCACCGCCATGCCCGTTTCACGTTTCACCTGCGTCAGCCAGGGCAGCGCTTCGTTGCCCATCCCCTGGAAACTGCCCGGCATGGTGCGCGGTTTCCACACCCCGGCGCGGAATATCTGCACGCCGCACTGTGCCAGTGCGCGGGCCGTGTCGAGCACTTGCTGCGGCGACTCGGCGCTGCAGGGCCCCGCTATGAGCAACGGGCGGCCGTCGCTCTGTGCCTGCGGCAGCGGTTGTAGGTCAATCAACTGTTGGTCCATCTCTTTATGACATATATCCTGTGGCGGTTACACCCGCTCCACTTGTTTCACACCTTTCACATTGAGGATGCGCTTCATCAGGTCGTCGAGCGCGTCGATGCTGCTCACGCCCACCACGAGCATACCCTCAAACATATCGCCGTGGCTCTGCACCGAAATGCTGCGCAACTGGTTCTGGCCACCCTTATTGATAACACTTGAGATAGAGGCCACGATGCCGATGTCGTCGCGGCCCACCACCTTGAGCTTGACACCGAACTGCCCGCCCAGGCGCCCGCTCCACTGCGTCTTGATGATGCGGTAGGGATAGGACGTCTGCAAGTGCCTCACATTAGGACAGTCGGTGCGGTGTATCTTGATAACACCGCTGCTGGCCACAAAGCCCACAACGGCATCACCCATGATGGGGTTGCAGCAACGCGAGAACTGATAGTTGATGTCCTTCACGCCGTCGCCTATCACCAAGATGTCGGCGGGCAGTTTGTCGTCTTTCACCTCCTGGGGCAGCACGAAGTCCTCGGCAGCGGCACGCGGCGCGGCAGGAGAGGCATCGGGCTGACGCACGAGCGCTTCATATCGCGCCACCACATCATTCACGTCGATGTCGCCCTGTTCAATGGCCACAAAGAAGTCGGTCACGCTCTTGTAGCCCATTTTGAGTTGCAGGCGCGACAACAGGGCCTCGTCCACATCGATTTTGCGGTTTTTGAACCGGCGTTGCAGGGTTTCGCGCGCCAGGTCGGCCTGCCGCACGCGCGTCTCGTTCACGGCCTGGCGTATCTTGGTGCGGGCCCGGGCGGTGGTCACGAAATTGAGCCAGTCCAGACGCGGGGTCTGGCTGTTCTGTGTCAGAATTTCCACCGTGTCGCCATTGCGCAAGCGGTGGTTGAGTTTCTGGTTCTTACCGTCCACCTTTCCCCCCACGGCGTGGCTGCCCACCTTGCTATGGATATGGTAGGCGAAATCGAGCACGGTGGCACCCTGCGGCAGATGGAAGATGTCACCCTTGGGCGTGAACACATAGATTTCCTTATCATAAAGGTTGACATCCATGTTGCGCAGCAGGTCGAGTTGCTGCCTACTGCCAGTCTCCAGGATTTCACGGGCATTCTTCATCCACTCATCCAGTCCTGAGCCGTCGCTTTTCACCCCCTTGTAGCGCCAATGGGCCGCCACACCGCGTTCGGCCACGGCATCCATGCGGCGCGTGCGTATCTGCACTTCCACCCACTTGTCGTCGGGGCCGTGCACGGTGATGTGCAACGATTCATAGCCGTTGCTCTTGGGGATGGTTATCCAGTCCCTCAGGCGCGCGATGTTGGCGGTGTAGATATCGGTGACGATGCTGTAGGCAATCCAGCAGGCTTTTTTCTCGGCATCGCGCGGCGTATCGAGGATGATGCGTATGGCAAACAGGTCGTACATGCCGTTCAGGTCTACATCCTTGGTGCGCATCTTGTTCCAGATGCTGTTGATGCTCTTGGTGCGGCCCTTTATTTCAAACTTGAGACCTGATTGGCGCAACGCCGCGTCGATAGGTTTTATGAAGTCGTCCACATAGGCGTCACGCACCTCCTTAGTAGCGTTGAGCCGGCTGGCTATTTGATGGTAAATCTTGGCATTGAGATACTTAAGCGATGTGTCTTCCAGTTCCGACTTAATGGTGTACAGCCCCAGGCGATGCGCCAGCGGGATATGCAGGTGGCGCGACTCGGTGGCGATGGCGCGCACATAGGCCTGGTCGGGATGATGGTTGATGGTGCGCATCAGGGCAAGGTTGCCCACTATCAGAATGATAATCACACGCAGGTCCTCGGCCAGCGAGAGCAGCAGCTTGTGGAAATTGTCGTCGCGCACCGCCGCCCGCTTGCCGTAGAGCTGCGACACTTGATGCAGACCGCGCACCAGCCGCTCCACGTCGTCGCCATAGAGCAGGCCCGCGCGCTCCACCGTGAGCGTACCCGCCACGCACAGGTCGCTGAGCAGGGTTGCCACCACCATGTGGCGGTCGGCAACCACCAGATCGCACAGCAGCCGCGCCGTGTGCAGGCGCTGTAGCACGGGGTTGAGGCCATGCGCGTCACGGCCATAGGCACCGCTGGCCACGCCCTCCTCGATGAGAGAGCGCACCCCGCGCACGTCGTCACCGGTCACCGCATCGCCCAAATGCCGCAGCAACGCCCTCACGTGGCCCACCACCTGTTTTCGCTCTTCTTCTGTGAAATAAACTGCCATTGTGTGAAAAATTCTCACAAAATTACCCTTTTATCGGTAATGTGGCAAACAATTTCACAAAAAAGCATTATCTTTGGGGAAACATTACATTCCATTCCGACTGATTAATAAAACATATCCTGCTATGCTACAAGAAGAAGACTTAAAACAGATTGAACAATTGGGGATTACCGCCGAGCAACTGCAGGCGCAGCTGGAGCGTTTCGATAACGGTTTCCCCTGGCTGAAGATTGAAACGGTGGCCACCGTGGGGAACGGCATCATGCGCCTGAGCCCACAGCAGCAGTCGCAGGCCATGAAACGCTGGAAAGCTTTCCAAGCCGCCGGCGGCCGCATTGAGAAATTCGTGCCCGCATCGGGGGCGGCGAGCCGCATGTTTAAGAATCTATTCGCCTTTGTGGCAGCGGGGAAGACAGAGCCCGAAACTGACTTCGAGCAGACTTTTTTCTCACGCATTGAGCAGTTTGCCTTCTTCGGCGAACTCAACAAAACCTGCCAGCGGCTCTACGGCCAGGGGGTGCAAGACCTCATGGCGGGCAGCCGCTACGCCGATGTGGTGAAGGCACTCCTGGGCGAGGAAGGACTCAACTACGGCAACCTGCCCAAGGCGCTGCTCAAATTCCACAAGGCGGCGGCCGGCAGCACCCACACGCCCGTGGAAGAACATCTGGAGGAAGGCGCGCAATACGCTGTGCAAAGCGACCGCCAGGTGCAAATACACTTCACTGTGTCGCCCGAACACCGCCGCGAGTTCAACAAACTGCTGAGCGCCAAACAGTCATTTATGGAAAAAGTGTGGGGCGTGAAATTCAACATCACCATGTCGGAGCAAAAACCGAGCACCAACACCGTGGCCGTGACCACCGACGGCAAGCCCTACCGCGACAGCGACGGCCGCCTGCTCTTCCGGCCTGCCGGACACGGAGCGTTGCTGGCCAACCTTAACGAGCGCGACGCCGATGTGATTTTCATCAAGAACATCGACAATGTGGTGCCCCTGCGGCTGCGACACGAGACCACCCGCTACAAGAAAGTGCTGGGCGGATACCTCATCGAAACACAGCAGCGCATCAAGCACTTCATGCAGTTGCTCGACAAAGAATCACCCAAGCACGGCGACCTGATGCGGGCGCTTGACTTTGTGGAGAAAACACTGTGCACCACCCTGCCCGGAGCCGCCGACCTTGATGACGAAGCGCTGGCACAATACCTGCGCGGTAAGCTCAACCGTCCGTTGCGCGTGTGCGGCGTGGTAGCCAATGAGGGCGAGCCGGGCGGCGGACCTTACCTTGCCCACAATGCCGACGGCAGTGTGTCGCCGCAGATTCTGGAGGCCGCGCAAATCAACCCCGATGACACGCAGGCCGCACAGTTAATGAAAAACGGCACCCACTTCAATCCCGTGGATCTGGTGTGCTACATCCGGGACTACAAAGGCGAGAAGTTTGACCTGAGCCGTTATGTGGACGCCGAAACGGGCCTCATCAGCATGAAATCGAAAGACGGCGTGGACATCAAGGTGCTGGAACTGCCGGGGCTGTGGAACGGCTCGATGAGCGACTGGAACACCGTGTTTGTGGAAGTGCCGCTGGCCACTTTCAACCCTGTGAAGACCGTCAACGACCTGCTGCGCAACCAGCATCAGTAAAAAAATAACGCGACATGAAAAAGACCGTATTCTTGCTAGCCGCGCTGCTAACGATGCTGTGCCTGCCCGCCACAGCGCAAACCACCCTGCAGACCGACACCGTGTACGGCGTGCGGGAAATCAGCCAGGACGAGTTCAGGCAGTTCATCGGCGACTGGGCCACCGACGGATGGGCACCCGCACGCGGGCGCACCGTAGTGGTGGATTTCAAAGCCTCCTGGTGCATCCCCTGCCGGCGCATGGCTCCCGAACTGCTCAACGTGGCGCAGCACTATGATGGCAAAGTGGACTTTTACAGTGTGGACGTGGACGCCAACAAGGCACTGACACGCGCCTTGCAGATACGCAGCGTGCCCACCTTGCTGGTGTGCCGTCCCGACGGCCAACGTCGATTCATCGTCGGTTTCTATCCAGCCTCGGAACTCATCCAAGCCATCGACCAAGCCCTCAAATAACCTGCCGGCCAAAGGCTCTTGCGCGGCACATAACGCCAGCGCCGCCCGAATCACCAGGGATGGAAGCGGTAGTTGTGCAACTGGTACAGATGCCGCATTCCCGTCAGCCGGCTCAGGAAACCGGGGTAGTCGTTGCGCTCCATATTCCACTGCACCTCGGCCAGGGCGGCCATGCGGGGCAGGGCTTGGTATTCCACCAGTTCAGGACAATAGATGTATTCGGTCCAGATGTTGGCCTGCATACCCAGCACATGGGAGCGCGACTCGGGGTCGAGTTCGTCGGCAAGCGTGCGCATTCCGTAGATTTGCTCCATGGTGGCGCCGGGGCCTATGAGCAACGGTTCGCTGTAGATATAGCGGCGGTCGTCGGTTTCAGGCACCTGGTAATAATCGAAATAGAGGTAATTATTGGGCACGAGTACCACATCGTGACCCGACCGGGCGGCGCGGCGTATGCCCTCATCGCCCAGCCAGCCCCGCCAGTACATCACGGTGGCGCTGGGATTGATGTCGCCTTCCAGTATCTCGTCCCAGCCGATGATTTTGCGGCCGTGCCGGTTGATAAAGCGCTCGATTTCGGTGGTGAAATGCGCCTGGTAATGGTTCACATCAATACCCAGCCGCGCCATGGCGGCCTGGTCGCGGGGACACGCTTTCCAGCGGTCACGGGGCGTCTCGTCGCCGCCGATGTGAATGTAGGGCGAGGGGAAGATTTCCATCACCTCGCTCAGCACATCCTCGCAGAATTGCAGCGTGCGGTCGTTGCCCAAACACAGCACGTCGAGCGACACGCCCCACGAGCGCCACACCTGGTAGGGGCCGCCTGTGCAGCCCAGTTCGGGATAACTGGCCAGCGCCGCAAGCATGTGGCCCGGCATATCGATTTCAGGAATCACAGTGATGAAGCGCTCACGCGCGTAATCCACGATGTCGAGAGCCTCGGCCTGGGTATAGTAGCCGCCGTAGGGGGTGTTGTCATAAATGCCCACGTTGTGGCCCACCACAGTGCCGGAGCGTTGTGACCCCACCTGTGTCAGGCGCGGGTATTTCTTGATTTCGAGGCGCCATCCCTGGTCATCGCTCAGATGCCAGTGAAACACGTTCATATTGTGCATCGCCAGCAGGTCGATGTATTTTTTCACAAAATCCACATCAAAGAAATGGCGCGAGCAGTCCAGATGCATGCCACGGTAGCCGTAGGCAGGGGCATCGTCGATGACAACGGCGGGCAGGGTGACGGGGCGGGAGGCGACACGCGCCACGGTCTTGCGCAGTGTCTGGACACCATAGAACACGCCCTGCGGCGTGGCGCCCGCTATAAACACCACATGGTCGTTGACCATGATGCGGTAGCCCTCGGGGGCGGTCACCGAATCGCTCAGCGCCAGCACGATGTCGTGGCGACGCGTCTGAGGATGGAAATCACGCATCGACATGGGTCTGACAATGGGCGTGAAGCCCAGCAGTTCACCGATGTATTCGCTCAGGAATCCTGCGTTGCGCTCCATGCCGGCCACTCGGTCATCGTAGCGAATCATGACCGTGGAGTCCAGCACGAAGGCTCCGCCCTGCCCCGCCCTGATGCTGTGGGGCAAGGGCACCACGCGGTAGCAGTCGAGCGCAGCGGCGTCAATCTGTGCCGCGGCACAGGCCAGGGAGGCCAGGCACAGCGCCAGTAGTGTTAATCTCCGTATCATGGGTCGTCAGTGGGCGGAATATCGTTCGTTAAGTCCTTCCACCACCTGCGGAGTCACATCGAAACGGCTGCTCAGAAACCATGCCGCCGACTTGTGCAGCACCATGTCATAACCATTGGTGCGTGCAAACTCTTCCACATAACCCGACACTGCCAGGTTGAGGGCGGCCTGAGCCTGGGTCATCTCGTCCTGGATGCTTTGCTGCAGCTCGGCGATTTCCTGCTGCGCGGCCTGCTGTTTCTTTTGTGCGCTTTCCTGCTTGGCAGCCAGACGACTCTGGTCTTTCTCCAGCTGGCTGCGAGTCTGGTATTTGTTGTTTTTGTACTTTGTCTCGATTGATTTACCCAATTTCTCTATCTCGCTTGCCAGTGTTTCGAGTTCAGTGCTGCGCCGGGCAGATATCGAATCAAACTCATGCTGGCGCTGACGCATGCGCCGCTGCATGTCCACAGCCTGCGTATAATTGGCCATGATGGAGTCGTCGTCCACATAGGCTATTCTGAGCGAGGTGGCGGGTGCCGCCTCCTGGGCCTGTGCCACACCGCCCAGGCATGCCACCAGCAACAACAAGAACAAATACTTTTTCATCTTCATTATATATATTACGATTGGTTTGGTTCCTTGAACGTGGCAAATTTAGACAAAAATCACGACACCTGCAAAAATTACGAATCACGCCCCTGCCGCCGCTGACAGCACCTCGGCGCACGGCGGTGACTGGAATCATCGTTGTTTCGGGCGCCGGGACATTGCCGGGACTCGCCGAAAGGGGCGTTTTTGTCAAAAAAAACTAAATTTGCACGGTTTTTGCTTTCCATATGAAAATATTGCACTACCTTAGCAAGTTGAAATCGAAGCAATAGTATACATGCCTGCACGCGAAAGCTACAACGAAGAGAAAGTCATCGAGCAGCTGCACAAGCCCAGCACTGCACGTGCCGCCTTTGCACAGGTGATTGCGCACTATAGTTCGCAGCTCTACTGGCAGATACGTCGAATGGTTATCGACCATGACGATGCCAACGATGTGCTGCAGAATACCTTTCTGAAAGCATGGACCAGCATCGACAACTTCCGTGGTGATGCCAAACTCAGCACCTGGCTGTATAAAATCGCCATCAACGAATCCCTCACTTTTATAAATAAGAAAAAGGCGCTCAACCATATCTCGATTGACGATGACGACAGTTTTCTGGTCAACTCGCTGGAGAGCGACACCTATTTCGACGGCGACGACACCCAGTTGAAACTGCAACGTGCCATCGCCTCCCTGCCCGAAAAGCAGCGCATCGTGTTCAACATGCGCTACTACGATGAAATAAAGTATGAGCAATTGTCGGAAATTCTGGGCACCAGCGAGGGAGCCCTCAAGGCTTCCTACCACCACGCCGTGAAGAAAATTGAACAATTTTTTTCCGAAAGTGATTAAACCTTTGCAACATTCAGAAGTCAAACAACTGCAATGAAAGAAGAAGCATCTCCCATATTGAAAAAGCTTGGTAAGGATCCGGGGTTCAAAGTCCCGGAGAATTACTTCGAGGACTTCAACGAGCGCATGGCCGCCATGCTGCCCGAGGTGGAAATCACCGATGTGGAACAGAAGCCCTCGCTGTGGATGCGTGTAAGACCCATTGTGTACCTCGCCGCCATGTTTGCCGGCGTGTGGTGCATGATGCAGGTGTTCACTCACTTCACAGGAGCCGGCGACCCCTTGCAGAATGTAAACCGCATGGCCGAGGAAATGGGCGAGGAAACCAATACCGAAGACTTCATCATGAGCAACGGTGTGAGCGACTACGACATCTACAACTACGAAGACTCTGTCAACATGAGCAACGACGAGGGCACCACAGCGCCCGAGACCGCCCACGACAAGAACAAATAACCCTTCTCCCACCATGCGCCGCCTTCTGGTTTCCCTGCTACTGACCCTTGTTGCCGTCACCACCGTCACCACCGTCACGGCGCAAAACGCAACCCGCAGCAAATGGTCTAACCAGATGCTGGAAGCCAAGCACCAGTTCATCATGCAGAAGGTTGGACTCACCCCCACGCAAAAGGAAAAGTTCATGCCGCTCTACGCTGCCATGGAGAGCGAAATCTACGACGTTAACCGCCAGGCACGCGCCACCGCGGCCGCCGTGGCCAAGAAATCCCATGTGAA
>RHMF01000257.1_pt1 | contig 22005 bp, 19 predicted proteins | sample 5365151 | NCBI WGS metagenome assembly RHMF01 (sample SAMN10266501, study PRJNA497801) | feces metagenome | isolation source: feces | host: Bos taurus | place: China: Prairie of Fairy Mountain | collected 2017-08-14 | reverse complement strand
ACAATACTTGCCTGGAGACGGGCCGGAAAGATAGGTAACGCCAACACAAAACGGACGATCTGATGATCGTCCGTTTTTCTTTTCTGTGAATCTTCAGAATGTAATTCGGAAACGATAGCTTGACAAGGCGAAGGTATACATTTATTATAAGGAAGAATCTCGGAACAAGAAATTGTTATCAGGGACGACTGAGCCTCTGGATGAAAAAAGGTATACCGATGGAGGCTAAGTCCGTCGGCATGCCTTTTTGTGTTTTGTATGTTGTAAACCAGCAGCACATTTTGAAGATGGGAGAATTTCTGATGGAAAAGATCACCAGTCGAAAAAATCCTCTGATTACCCATATCCGTAAACTCTCCACAGACCGCGCTTACCGCCGGGAGTGCGGCGAGTTTCTGGGAGATGGAGTGAAGCTTCTGGAGGAGGCGGTAAAGTGGGCAGCACCCCTGACTACGGTTGTGGTCACTGAGGGAACAAGTCTGCCTGAGCTGCCTGCCCAGGTGCGTCTGGTCGAGGTGCCTGAGGATGTGATGGCCTCCATTTCTCCTATGAAAGCGCCCCAGGGTGCCCTGTTCCTGTGCCGCATGGCATCCGGAGTGCAGCCTGAGCGCCTGGATGGAGCGCGCTATCTGGTGCTGGATGGGCTCCAGGATCCTGGAAATGTGGGATCTATTTGGCGCACGGCAGATGCTCTTGGCGCAGATGGCCTTCTTTTGGTCAACGGCTGTGCGGATCCCTGGAACCACAAGACCGTACGAGCCACCATGGGCGCCTGTTTCCGTATGAACGCCTATGAGGTGGCAACGGACGAACTGCCCGGTTTGCTGGAGCGCTCGAAGCTGCCTTTGTACTCCACGGCGCTGCGGGAGGACACGGTGGACCTGCGGGATGCTGATTTGAGCTGCTGCGCGGTGGTGATCGGCAGTGAGGGCAAGGGCGTGTCCGAGGAACTTCTCGCCATGAGCCAAAAGACCATGAAGATCCCCATGCGGGAGCGGTGCGAGTCGCTCAACGCTGCCGCTGCTGCTGCCGTGGTTCTGTGGGAGATGGCCAGATAAATAAAAAGGCGGACCTGATGGTCCGCCCGATGAAATAAATCAGGTTCTTTTTCTGGGTTTGTGTCCTACGTCCAGTTTGCGGTAGGCGAACAGAACAATGCCCATGGACAGGATCAGTGTTCCGGCAAAGAGAATGTAGGCAGGCACATAGCTGCCAAAATGGTCGGCCAGAATTCCAGGGATAGGGCCGAAGAGGAGCATTCCCAGGGCAAAGGCCACTGTGAATGAGCGAACTGTACTTTCATATCCTGCGTCTCCGTACAGATCTCCAGCCCAAGCGGCAAAGGATACATTAGAAATGGGGACACCAAGGCCAAACAAAGTGATGGCCAGGTAAGGAAGCACAAGCCCCCCAAGAGGTGCCATGCTGCACAGGAGAAAGGCAACAAAGAAGGTGCCAAAGGTATAGATATTGCCGCGCACGCCGCCGACTGCGTCATAAATCTGACCGCAGAGGATCTTACCAACACAGATCACGATGCCTAAGTAAGAAATCAGGGCGGCCACCGTCATGCTGTCGTAGCCCGAGCTGGTATACAGCACGGTGAGATGGGAGAAGCCGGGGCCTCCGGGGGCACCGGTGAGGAAAGCGGCAAAGAGTAGTGCAAGAGAAAGACCCTTGCTCATGCCAGCAGGCGTAGGCAGAGGCGGGGGCACAGGAGCCTGGGAACCGCCCAGGTGATAAGGATCCAACCCCATATCTGCCGGAGAACTGCGTACTAATAGCCACACAACGGCGGTCAGTGCCAGAATAAAGGCGGCCTCAATCAGAAATGCGGTTTTCATGCCCTGATTTTCGATGATTTTGGTGATGATCGCTGGGGCGAAGATGGTGGAAACGCCGCTTCCAGCAGAGGACAGCCCAAGGGCGAAGCTGCGACGGTCCCGGAACCAGTGTCCGATGACCAGGGATAGGGGAACCATTCCGCCGTAGCCGTAGGCAAGTCCCGTGAGGGCTGCGGCCACACAGTAGGAGAGGAAGCTCTCCGCAAAACCAAAGGACACGCAGGACAGTACCATCAGGCCCATGCCGCAGGTCATCACCTGTCGCAGGCCAAACTTGGCGCACAGCTGGTTGACGCTGAGCATAGCGGCCACCACGAACAGACTTCGGATGGTGGTGATCAGGGAGCCTTGGGCGTTGGTGAAATTATTCTGCGCAATGATATAGGGCTGATAGACAGAAAAAATGTTGATGCCAAGCCCAATGATGGCGAACAGAGACAGTCCGCATCCCAGGCACACGGCCCAGGCGTAATGAGGACGGCGCATAAGATCACTTCCTTTGGCCTTAACCTTACAACTCGGGTAAGGATTTGTAAAGAGTGTTTTTATAAAATACATGAAGGGAGGCAGACGTAATGGCGAGCTTGAAATATTGGCTGTGGCTCTCCACCCGAAAGGGACTGGGAGGGCTGGGTCCTCTGCGTCTGCTGGACTGTTTTACAACCCCCGAGCAGGTATATTTTGCCCGGCCAGAGGAATATAACATGGTGGACGGGCTCTCCAGCCTAGGTCGGGCAGAGCTTGCAGACAAGGATTTGAAGCGGGTGAATGGCATTCTGGCCGACTGCGATCGGCTGGGGCTGCGCATTCTGACGTTGCAGGATGCCGATTATCCCGAACGGCTGCGGCAGATCCCGGATCCGCCCATTGTTCTTTATGTCAAGGGAAAGCTGCCTGCGTTTGACGAAGAAGCGGTCATAGGTGTGGTGGGAACCAGAAGACCCACCATTTACGGCAACCAAATGGCCGCCAAGCTGGGCTACGAATTGGCCAGAGGTGGAGCTCTGGTGGTGTCAGGCATTGCCAGAGGTTTGGATTCAGCGGCGCTGAAGGGGGCCTTGAAGGCGGGCGGAACGGTAGTGTCGGTGCTGGGAGGGGGTACAGATGTGTACTATCCCAAGGAGAACCGCTGGCTGTATGAAGATGTAGCCGCTGCGGGTGCGCTGATCTCGGAGTACCCGCCGGGGACGGAGAACGTCGGCAGCCACTTTCCTGTCCGCAACCGCATCATCAGCGGTCTTGCGCTGGGTGTGGTGGCGGTGGAGTGCGAGCAGCACAGCGGTACCATGATCACAATGAACTGCGCGCTGGATCAGGATCGGGACCTGTTTGCAGTCCCGGGATCGGCCGATGCCCCCATGAGTCGGGGGCCCAATCTGCTCATTCAGCAAGGAGCTAAGCTGGTGATGGGCGGCAATGATATTTTATGCGAGTATCGGGATCGCTTTCCTGCCAAGTTGTCTGCATATCCCAGACAGGAAGAGGAAGGGATACAGGCCAAGCGCCTGGAGGGTTTGGACTGGCGGCAGGAGGGGGCGGAAGCTCCCGCTCCCGCAGAAAGACCTGTGGAACCGGAAGATGCGGACGACCGGGAAACTCTTGACGCCAAAGAGGCAAGCGAGCGCTTTACCGATGACGAGCTGGCAGTTCTCTATGCCCTGGGGGACAAGAGCCGCTGCGCGGACGAGTTGGTGGAGCTGACCCAGATCCCCGTGCGCCGGGTAACCACTGCACTGACCATGCTTCAGGTGTGCGCAGCGGTGGAAGAAGGGCCGGGACGACGCTTTGTTTCCCGCGTCCGGCTGAAAGATTGAAATTTGCGGCTCATGGCCGCCTCATATATTTATTATCACGAGAGAGGTTAGAATCGTGGCAACGAAAACAGATCTGGTTATCGTAGAGTCCCCTTCCAAGGCCAAGACCATCGGCAAATACCTTGGGCCGGGCTATGAAGTGAAAGCATCCATGGGCCACATCCGTGACCTGCCCAAAAGCAAGCTGGGTGTGGATATTGAAAACGGATTCCTGCTGAACTATCAGCCAATCAAGGGCAAGGAAGAGGTTATCAGTGAGCTGAAGAAGGCCGCCAAGAAGAGCCAGCGAGTCTTCCTGGCAACTGACCCGGACCGGGAAGGCGAAGCCATTTCCTGGCATCTGAAAGAGCTGCTGGGGATTCCTGACGACAAGACCTACCGCGTTACCTTCAACGAGATCACCAAGAAGGTGGTCAATGAAGCTATTGCCGCCCCCCGGGCCATCGACCAGAATCTGGTGGATGCACAGCAGGCCCGGCGCGTGCTGGACCGCATCGTGGGCTACCAGCTTTCCCCGCTGCTGTGGAAAAAGATCCGCCGCGGTCTGTCTGCCGGGCGTGTGCAGTCGGTGGCCACCCGCCTGGTGGTGGAGCGGGAGGAGGAGATCCGCGCCTTCACGCCCCAGGAATACTGGTCTATCGATGTGGATCTGGAGCGGGTACGCCCCAATCTGGGCGGATTCAAGGCACAGTTCCACGGCCGGGACAAGAAGATCGAGCTGCACTCCGAGGCTGAGACGGATGAGGTCATCTCCGCCATCTCCAATGCCCCCTTCACCGTGTCTAAGGTCAAGCGCCAGGACAAGAACCGTCAGCCCGCCCCTCCCTTTACCACCTCCACCCTGCAGCAGGAGGCCAGCCGCAAGCTGAACATGTCTCCCGCCCGCACCATGTCCATCGCCCAGCAGCTCTACGAGGGCGTGGACATCACCGGAGAGGGCACTGTGGGTCTGATCACTTACATGCGTACCGACTCTCTGCGCCTGTCTGAGGAGGCACTGGCCTCTGCCAAGGGCTTTATCGAAAGCCGCTACGGCGCCAATTATTATCCCCCTCAGACCCGCCGGTTCAAGACCAAGGGCAACGCCCAGGACGCCCACGAGGCCATCCGTCCCTCTGACGTGACCCTGGTGCCTGAGGAGATCAAGAAGGATCTGACGGCCGAGCAGTTCCGCCTGTATAAGCTGATTTGGAGCCGCTTCCTGGCCTGCCAGATGGCAAATGCCGTGTATGACAGCGTGTCCATTGAGTGCGAGAGCGCCGGATATACCTTCCGCGCCAGCCACTCTGCTATCAAGTTCTCTGGCTTTACAGCCGTTTATGAAGAAGGAAAAGACGAGGATGACGAGGCACCTCAGTCCCCTCTTCCCGACCTGAAAGAGGGAGAGCGCCTGGATTGCAAGGGTGTGAAGAAGGATCAGCACTTCACCCAGCCTCCCGCCCGCTATTCCGAGGCTACACTCATCCGTGCCCTGGAGGAAAAGGGCATTGGTCGACCCTCTACCTATGCCCCCACCATCTCCACCATTATGAACCGCGAGTATGTGGTCAAGGAGGGCAAGGCCCTGCGCCCCACTCCCTTGGGTGAGGTGGTCACGGGACTGATGAAGGACAAGTTCCAGGATATCGTGGACTATGCCTTCACAGCCCAGATGGAGGGTGAGCTGGACAAGGTGGAAGAGGGCACCGTGGAGTGGAAGAAGATCCTGAACGACTTCTACGGCGACTTTGCTGCTCAGCTGCAGCAGGCCGAACAGGATCTGGACGGCGAGCGTATCAAGGTCCCTGATGAGGTCTCTGAGGAGATCTGCCCCGAGTGTGGTAAGAACCTGGTGGTCAAGTCCGGCCGTTTTGGCCGCTTCCTGGCCTGTCCGGGCTGGCCCGAGTGTGATTTCACCATGCCCCTGGTTATCGAGATGCCCGGCAAGTGTCCCAAGTGCGGCGGCCGCCTGCTCAAGCGCACTGGTACCAGCAAAAAGACCAACAAGCAGTATACCTATTACTGCTGTGAGTTTGTCAGTAGCCGTGACGAGCATCGCAAGTGCGACTTTATGACCTGGGATGTGCCCGTCAAGGACAACTGTCCCGCCTGCGGTTGGACCATGTTCAAAAAGTCCGGCCGGGGCGCCAAAAAGCCCTTCTGTATCCATGAGGGCTGCTCCAACTTCACCCCTGAGGAGAAGCGTGGCGGCTGGCGTAAGCCCACCGCAGCAGAGGGGGCAGAGGCGGATGCCCAGACTGAGGCAGCAGAGCAGGTGAAGCCCGCCGAGAAGACGGCAGCTAAGAAGACCACCAAGGCTGCCGCCAAGAAAACGGCCACCAAGACTGCCGCGGCCAAGAAGACTGCGGACAAGAAAACCACAGCCAAGAAAACTACCACCGCCAAAAAGACTGTCTCCAAGAAGAAGACAGAACCGGCAGAAGAATAATCAGACCTCCCCATTGAGGGAGACCTACCCCTGATACCAATGGAGGAGAACAATATGGAACCTGTAATCGTGATCGGAGCGGGACTGGCTGGGTGTGAAGCTGCCTGGCAGCTGGCCCAGCGGGGCATCCCTGTGCGTCTGCATGAGATGAAGCCCCAGAAAATGAGTCCCGCTCACCACAGCGAAACCTTTGCCGAGCTGGTGTGCTCCAACTCTCTGCGCTCTGACCAGATTGAGAACGCAGTGGGCCTGCTGAAGGAGGAGCTGCGCCGCTGCGGCTCTCTCATCATGGCCTGTGCCGATGAGCACCGGGTAGAGGCCGGCGGCGCCCTTGCGGTGGACCGCCACGCCTTCTCTGCCGGCGTTACCGAGAAAATCAAGAACCACCCCAATATCACAGTGGTGGAGGGGGAGGTCACCGAGATCCCTGCTGAGGGAAACGTGATCATTGCCAGCGGACCTCTCACCTCTGACGCCCTGTCGGAGAAGATCGCCCAGCTGTTCCCTGACAGCAAGTACCTCAACTTCTTTGATGCCGCTGCCCCTCTGGTTACCTACGAGAGCGTAGATATGGAAAACGCCTGGTTTGCCTCCCGCTATGACCGGGGCACCCCTGACTATATCAATTGCCCCATGACGGAGGAGGAGTATCAGGCCTTCTGGCAGGAGCTGATCTCCGCCAAGGAGGCTGAGGTCCACGGTTTTGAGGATGCCGGCGTCTTTGAAGGCTGCATGCCTGTGGAGGTCATGGCCCGCCGCGGCCGGGACACCCTGTGCTACGGCCCGCTGAAGCCTGTGGGCCTGAAGGACCCCAAGACGGGCAAGGAACCCTTTGCTGTAGTTCAGCTGCGCAAGGATAACGCCCAGGGCAGCATTTACAACATTGTGGGCTTCCAGACCCACCTGAAGTGGCCTGAGCAGAAGCGGGTGTTCTCCATGATCCCCGCCCTGAAAAATGCAGAGTACATTCGCTACGGTGTGATGCACCGCAATACCTTCCTGGATTCTCCCCGCCTGCTGGACCGATACTACCGGGTGCGGGGCAACGAGCGCATTGCCTTTGCCGGACAGATCACCGGCGTGGAAGGCTATGTGGAATCCACCGCCTCCGGCTGTCTGGCCGCCCTGGAGCTGGCCCGCCGCCTGGAGGGGAAGGAGCCTGTCAACTTCCCCCGTGAGACCGCCATGGGTGCGCTGGCTCTTTACATCAGCGACGAAAGTGTGGTAAACTTTCAGCCAATGAACGTAAATTTTGGTTTGATTCCCCAGTTGGGTTACCGGGTCAAGGGCAAGCGCAACAAGAATGCTGAGATCAGCAAGCGCGCACTTGATACCTTGGCTGGCCTGGATCTGGAATAAGCCTGTCATTTTGAAACGCATCTGTCCCTAGCCCCGCGAAGGGTTATCCGGTTCCCGGTCTGCTCCCACTGTCCGGGGACGGTCCGCGAAAGAAAGAAGGAGTTTTTTTGAAAATCATCGTAGACGCCATGGGCGGCGACAATGCCCCTCAGGCGCCCGTTATGGGTGCCATCCAGGCCAACAAGGAATACGGCGTGGACGTGATCCTGGTGGGCCGCGGGGAGGAGATCCTCAAGGTCCTGCAGGAAAACGGCATGTCCCAGCTGCCCTCCGGTGTGGAGATCGCTCACGCCTCCGAGGTAGTGGAGATCTGCGACAATCCCGCCAATGCCTTCCGTGAGAAGAAGGATTCCTCCCTGACCGTGGGTCTGAACATGCTCAAGGCAGGGGATGCCGATGCCTTTGTGTCCGCCGGTTCCACCGGCGCGCTGCTGGCTGCAGCCACTCTGCTGACCAAGCGAATCAAGGGCATCCGCCGTGCGGCTCTGGCGCCTGTGGTGCCCACGGGCAACGGCGGCTCAGTCCTCATTGACTGCGGCGCCAATGCCGAATGTCCCCCTGAGTATCTGATGCAGTTTGCCTATATGGGCAGCTACTACGCCGAGCGGGCTTTGGGGCGCCCTGAGCCCAAGGTGGGCCTGCTGAATATCGGCGCGGAGCCCTCCAAGGGCACCACCCTGCAGACCACCGTCTATCCCATGCTGGAGCAGGCATCCAAAGAGGGCCGCATCAACTTTGTGGGCAATGTGGAAGCACGGGAGGCTATGCTCGGTGCAGTGGACGTTATTGTATGTGACGGTTACTCCGGCAATATCTTCCTCAAGACCATGGAGGGAACTGGGCTGTACCTGTACCGGGAGCTGAAAGGTATGTTTGGAAAGAACCTGCTGACTAAGCTGGCTGCCCTGCTGGTGAAGGATGGGTTGACAAACTTGAAGAAGATGATGAGTGCTGATGAGGTGGGTGGTACCGCCCTGCTGGGTATCGCCAAGCCTGTGATCAAAGCCCATGGTTCCTCTGACGCATACGCAATTAAAAACGCTGTGCGACAGGCAGCCAGCTTCGCTTCTTCCGGTATTATTGAGAGCATTACCGACAATATCGACCTGATGCGTGTGGGCCCCAACCCCCAAAAAGAGGGGTAATTTGGAGAAAGCCTATTGACAGGCGCACGGAATGTGCATATAGTAAGGGAAGAAAAAACGTGCCTTAGCACACAGAAGGAGCAGCAAGTATGATCTTTGAAAAACTTTGTGCGCTTATCGCTGAGCAGTTCAATGTGGATGCTGACAGCATCACTATGGAGACCTCTTTTGAGGATGACCTGAACGCCGACTCCGTGGATATCGTGGATCTGTCCATGGCCCTGGAGGAGGAATTTGGCATCGAGGAGCTGGGCGAGGACGAGGCTTCCGGCATCGCTACCGTGGGCGATCTGGTTCGTCTGCTGCAGAGCCGCGTCGACTAAGCGATACTAAGACTGCTTACACATCAAAGCTCCGCCGCAAGGCGGAGCTTTGCCTATCACAAGGGCAGCGGAGAGGCTTACCGCTGCGAAGGAGATTGACATGAAGACGTTGGAAGAAAAACTGGGCTATACCTTCTCAAACCCCGCTCTGTTGGAAAATGCCCTGACCCATAGTTCCTGTGCCAACGAGAGCCGCGGCCGGCTGCAGAGCAACGAGCGCCTGGAGTTTCTGGGTGACTCCATCCTGGGCATGGTGGTGGCGGAGCATCTCTACCGCAACCATCCCGATCTGCCCGAGGGTGAGCTGACCCGTACCCGCGCCGCACTGGTGTGCGAGGAGAGTCTGGTGGAGGTGGCGCAGGTCCTGGGCCTTGGCGACTACCTGAAGCTGGGCAAGGGTGAGCAGGCAGGCGGCGGCCGCAACCGCCCCTCCATCCGCGCAGACGCCGTGGAGGCGGTGCTGGCAGCGGTGTATCTGGATGGCGGCATCGGTTCTGCCCGGAAGATCATCCAGAAGTATATCCTCAGCAAAGAGGTGGACAGCCTGCGCGGCATCCGGGACTATAAGACTGCCTTACAGGAACTGGTGCAGCGGGAGAGCGGCCAGGTGCTGAAGTATTGCCTCACCGGCCAGTCCGGCCCCGACCACGATAAGCGCTTTTTTGTGGAGGTGCAGCTCAACGGTACGGCGGTGGGCAGCGGCGAGGGCCACAGCAAGAAAGAGGCTGAACAGATGGCGGCAAAGGCAGCCATTCGAAAGCTGGGTAATAAGTGACAGTGAAAAGGCGAGCGGAATGCTCGCCTTTTTCTTTTGGAAAAAAGCCAAAATTAGGTTGACAACCAGAGTTAGTCTATGCTAACATAAAAGCGGTTAGAGGAAACTAACTCGAAGGACGTTTCTCCTCACACCTCCCTACTTTCCGTCCTTCACCTCCCGAACTCTAACTGCCAGAAAGGCCAGCGACCTCCTGACCGCCGGCCTTTGCCCCCGCTGTGCGCATACACGCAGCCGGGGGCATTTTATTTTGTTCTTAAAAAAGTTACAATTGTCCCGTTGACGCAGAAGAATTCAAATGATATATTGAAGCGGAATTTTGATTCCACAATAGGGGAGAAGACCATGAATCAAAAAAACACACGCAGTATCCTCTTTATCATCACCTATACAGTGATGCTGATCCTGTTTCTGATGAAGTTTGACTTTTTGTGGGGCGTGCTTCGCCAACTGCTGTCGGCCATGAAGCCCTTTTTCATCGGTTTTGCCATTGCCTTTGTGCTGAGCCGTCCGTGTAAGTTTCTGGACGGTCTGCTGCGCAAAAATCTGGGCGGGGCAGAGGAGAAGCTGAGCCGCCCGCTGGCAGTGCTGCTGTCCTATTTGGGCGTGGTCGTGCTGCTGTATGCCCTGTTCTCCTTTGTGCTGCCTCAGGTGGCCGACAGCATCCGCCTGTTTGCAGGTCGGCTGGAGGGCTATGTGGCCAACCTGCAGGTCTGGCTGAAGGAACTGACGCCCTATCTCAGTCAGGTGGGAGTCGATCTGTCCGGCTTGGATGAGTACCTGAACGAGTTGCTGAACACCATGCTCAATACCGTCACCAACGCAGCCGGACTGGTTATGGCGCTGACGGGCAGCCTGATGTCCATGGTGGTGACGCTGGTGCTGTCGGTGGTATTTTCCATCTATATGCTGGCCGGCAGCAGCACCATGCTTCGTCAGTGCCGAAGTGTGCTGTATGCCTATGTTCCCCAGCCTTGGGCGGGCCGGGTACATGAAGTGGTGGACCTGACTGCGGTCACCTTCAACAAATACGTCTCCGGCCAGCTGCTGGAGGCCTGTATCCTGGGCGGCTTGTGTGCAGGCGGTATGCTGTTCATCCAGCCGGATTACGCCCCGCTGATCGGCGTGATCGTGGGCATCAGCGCGTTGGTGCCGGTGGCGGGCGCTTATGTGGGGGCTGTAGTGTCGGCCTTTTTGCTGCTGATGGTGTCTCCTGTGCGGGCGCTGATTTTTGTGGTATTCCTGGTGATCCTGCAGCAGATCGAGGGCAATGTGATCTACCCCCGCGTGGTGGGTACCTCCATCGGCCTGCCGGGCATCTGGGTGCTGCTGGCGGTGACTGTGGGCGGCGGCCTGTTTGGTTTTTTGGGCATCATGCTCAGCGTCCCGGTGTGCTCGGTGCTATACACCCTGCTGCGGCGGGATGTTCATCGGAGAAATCAGACCTGTCAGGAACTTGAGTCTGAGGAAACAGTATGATACAACAGGGGACCGGACAGGATCCGGTCCCCTGTTTTTACGGGGAAATAATTTGAAAAATCCATACCCATAAACAAAAATTTGTGGTATGATGATACGCAGGACTACTATGGCCGGGGAAACCAGGAAGACAGGAGGGATGCGGAAATGAAAAAGATTTGGAGCGGGGCGGTACTGACCATTTTGGTGATGCTGCTGTCCGGCTGTATTTTCCGCACGCCCGACGAGCTGTACCAGCTGCCTCAGCGATCCCCTGGCTACGAGGAACTGACCAAGACCATCAACGAGGTCAAGCGCGATCTGGAACTGGAATTTCCCGGTACGGCGGTAGAGCCGGCGGTGGTCTATTCCGGCGACAATACCTCCAACATCCAGCTGCAGGACCTGGACAGCGATGGTGAGCCCGAGACGGCGGTCACGTTCCTGCGCGTGCCCGGCGCTGAGCTGCCCCTGCGTATCTACTTTTTCACCAAGCAGCCCGACGGGAGTTATGAGGTCAGCTGTGTGGTGGAGGGTACCGGTACCGCCATTTACGCAGTAGACTATGAAGAACTCAGCGGCGGCGGCAAGAAGGAACTGGTGGTCAGCTGGCGGACCAGCACCAACATGTACCATCTGGGTGTCTACTCCCTGGAGAATGCCAATCAGAATCAGCTGGAGCAGTCTACTGACAAGCCGCTGAGCAAGCCCATTGTTCGGACGCTGCCCGAAGCCACTGAGCTGATGACCACCACTTATTCCGGTTACAGCCTGCTGGATATCGACCAGGATACTCTGACCGAGCTTGCGGTGGTGCGTATCGACTCCACCGGAACCAACAATCTGGTGGAGCTGTACGGCTGGCAGGACGGGACCTTTGCCTCGCTGGGAACTGCCCGCCTGTCCAGCGGCATTACCCTGACCCGGGTTCGTGCCAACTTTGTTACCGACCGTATTTCCGCCCTGTATATCACCGGCAGCCGAATGGATTCCGGACAGTCCACCGATATTGTGGTGTGGCGCAATGGCCGGCTGGTCAACCTGACCATGAATCCCGAAACCGGCGTGAGCAACGAGACCATTCAGGGATATATCATCGATCCCTCGGACGTCAATAACGACACCATTCTGGAGATCCCCCGCCCCCATCTGCTGCCCTCCTTCCGGGAAGGCATCTCCAGCAACTGGCTGATCAACTGGACACAGTATAACCAGCGTGGACGGGCCGCCAAGGTCTTTACCACCTACCACAACATCATCGACAACTTGTATTTCGAGATCCCTGACTTCTGGGTGGAGCAGATCACCCTGGGCCGGGACGACAGCGTCAGCGGCGAGCGCGCAGTGGTGTTCTACCACTGGAACGGCCCGGAAAAGGAGCCCACGCCCTTCCTGGTGATCTATAAGCTCACCGGCATCAACCGTACTATCCGTGCAGCCCAGGCCGGACGCTTTATCCTCAGTGAGGACGACAGCACTATTTACGCCGCGTCCCTCCTGGCCAGCAAGTGGGACTGCGGCCTGGATGAGTCCGATGTGCTTGACCGTTTCCACCGGGCTACCTCCGGCTGGAGCAACGAATGACCGGGCGTACAATCGCCCAGGAGGAATAGAATGAAAAAGATCCTGGTTTTGGAAGATGAAGAGAATATTCGCAGCTTTGTAGTCATCAACCTCAAACGGGCCGGCTATGAGACCATTGAGGCCGGAACGGGGGAAGAGGCCCTGGCAAAGCTGAAGCAGAATCCCGGTATCAAAGTTGCCTTGCTGGACATTATGCTGCCCGGTATCGATGGCTTTGAGGTCTGTCGCCGCATCCGCGCCATGGACAGCAAGATCGGCATTATCATGCTTACTGCCCGTACCCAGGAGATGGACAAGGTCACCGGCCTGATGACGGGCGCGGACGACTATGTGACCAAGCCCTTCTCCCCCGCAGAGCTCACTGCACGTGTGGATGCCCTGTTCCGCCGCACAGGCGGAGCGGAGGAGAAGGTGAGCAACGAAGACGAGCTGTGGCAGCCCCCCTTCCTGCTCAATGTCCGTAACCGCACCCTGGAGAAGAATGGCCAGCGGGTCAAGCTTACCCAGGTGGAGTATGGCATCGTGAAACTGTTCATGCAGAACCCCGGCAAGGCCCTGTCCAGAGAAGAAATCCTGGATGCGGTCTGGGGAAAGGACTACTTCGGCGAGTTGAAGATCGTGGACGTGAATATCCGCCGTCTACGCATTAAGATCGAGGACAATCCCACCAACCCCACCTTTATCAACACGGTGTGGGGGTTTGGATATAAGTGGGGCGCATAAAATAAATTTTTTCAAAGAAAACAGAGAGGAGGATCGGCATGGCAGTCAAAATCGGTATCACCGATAAAAAGACCATTCGAGGTATTCGCCAGCGATGGCTGCTCAACAGCTTGGGTGTGGTCGTGCTGATCCTGGGCCTGGCGGTGGGCACCATGTCTGTGGCCCTGTGGGCCTACTACGACCGCTCCATGACCAACGGACTGGAAACTCAAGCGGGAAATGTGGCCACTCAGTTTAAGCGCTACACCTCCCGCAGCCAATACCATACCGCAGCGCAGACGTTCATCGATGGTTTCGAGGATAAGAACATCATGGAGGTGCAATTCCTGGATAGTACAGGTATTGTACTTTACACCGGTCAGGGCCTTGTGGCAGGTACTATGCCTAGAACACCTGATGTGATGGGGGCCATGGAGAACCGCTCCCTCACCACCTGGGAGGGCAATGATCCCACCACCGGTGAGCATATCCTGGCTGTTTCCGCCCCGGTCATCAACGATGCAGGTCTGCTGGTGGGCGCCATCCGCTTTGTGACATCCATGGAGGCGGTAGACCGGCAGCTTCTCATATCCATCTCGGTGATCGCGCTGATCGGTATATGTATTTTCGCTCTGGTGTACTTCTCCAACCTGACCTTTGTGCGGTCCATTGTGGAGCCTCTGGCCAGTATCAACGAAACAGCCCGCATGATCGCCGACGGAAGTTACGGCGTACAGATCGAAAAGACCTTCGATGATGAGATCGGCGAGCTGACCGACACCATAAACAACATGTCCATTAAAGTCATGCAGGCGGAAAAGACCCAGTCGGAATTCCTATCCTCCGTCTCCCATGAGCTGCGCACCCCTTTGACCGCTATCAACGGCTGGGCAGAGACCATCCAGAGCGGTGAGCTCAGCGACCCCGAGGATGTGAAAAAGGGAATGGACATTATCGTCTCCGAGGCCCGACGCCTGACTAACATGGTGGAGGAGCTGCTGGAGTTCTCCCGCCTGTCCGATGGACGTTTCACCTTGGCGGTGGAGCCCCTGGATCTGAAAGCGGAGCTGGAGGACGCGGTATATACCTACCGCGAGTTCTTCCGCCGGGACGGAATCGAGCTGCATTACACCGATTGCGAGGAGGATATGATCCCCATCTCTGGTGATCCCCAGCGCCTGCGTCAGGTGTTCTGCAACCTTCTGGACAACGCGGCCAAGCACGGCGGCGCGGGTAAGCGCATCGACGTTTCCCTGGATGTGGAGAGCATCGACGCGGTCATCCGTATCCGGGACTACGGCCCCGGTATCCCCGAGGGAGAGCTTCCCTTCGTGAAGAACAAGTTTTATAAGGGCAGTTCTAAGGCCCGCGGCAGCGGCATCGGCCTTGCGGTGTGTGAGGAGATCATCACCCGCCATGAGGGCGAGCTGGAGCTGGGCAATGCTCCCGGCGGCGGCTGTGAGGTGACTATCCGGCTGCTGATTGAAACGTAAGTTCGATAAAAAGGTTGCGAAAGCGGCCATAAGCTGATACAATGAACATGCTCTAACCCCACGTGGGGTAGAAAGGAAAACCCATGGCGCAGGAACATACCAAGGGGCAGTCCCAGGACTGCCAAAGCTGCCCTGCCGGCGGCTTTAAGACAACTTGCGGCGGACAGGCCCTGATCGAGGGCATCATGATGCGAGGCCCGCACAAGCAGGCCATCGTTGTCCGCAAACCCGATGGCGAACTGGCCATTCAGGAGAAGGAACTCAAGCTGGTCAAGGACCGTTATCCCATTTGCGGCGCGCCCCTGATTCGGGGTGTGGTGACCTTTTTGGATTCTATGATCAACGGCATGCAGGCCCTGATGTGGTCTGCGGAATTTTACCCCGAGGACGAGGAAGAAGAACCCACCAAGTTTGACATTTGGCTGGAAGAGAAATTTGGCAGTGAGAAGGCCGTCTCTGTGATCACCACCCTGGCGGTGATCCTGGGTCTGTGCATGTCTGTTGGCCTGTTCTTCCTGCTGCCCACCCTGCTGGGCGGCGTGGTGAATCTGGTGTTCCCGGAAAATATGCTGATCCGAAACGTGGCGGAGAGCCTTTTGAAGATCGCGATCTTTGTGGCCTATCTGGCCATGTGTTCTAAAATGAAGGAGATGCGCCGGGTGTTCCAGTATCACGGTGCGGAGCACAAGACCATTTTCTGTTATGAGGCGGGACTGCCCCTTACCGTAGAAAATGTGCGCAAGCAGAGCTGCCATCATCCCCGATGCGGCACCAGTTTCCTGTTTGTGGTCATTTTTGTGTCCATTCTGGTGTCCACCGTGGTGTTTTCCATCTGGCCGGTTTACAATGCTTTGCTGCGCTTTCTGGTCCATCTGCTGATGCTGCCTTTGATTGTGGGCGTCAGCTACGAATTCAACCGCTATGTGGGCCGCCACGAGAACCCGGTTACCCGCCTGCTGGTGGCCCCCGGTCTGTGGCTGCAGAACTTCACCACCTTCGAGCCTGATGACTCCATGATCGAGGTGGGCATCCGAGCCCTGGAGCTGGTCTTGCCTGAGAAGCAGGGGGCAGATGAGTGGTAAAACGAAGCGCCGAGCCGCAGCGAACAGGACGGATGGAGTGGAGTGAGGGCGCACAACCGAAGATGCCAAGGCATCTGTTGCAAGCCCGAATCGCAGCGAAGCCGTCCGTCGAGAGCCGGCGAGGCGTGACAAAACGAAGCGTTGAGCCGTCGAGAGCAGCGCGAACAGGCGAGGCGTGACCACTTTGCTTCAGATAAAGATCAATCAGAGAGATAGAATGATATTATTGAGGTGATTCCATGGCAACCACCTATAACAACTTATTTTTGGATACCCGTGCGCGTTTGAAGAAGGCGGGGATCGACGCGGCCCAGCTGGAAGCGCGGGAGATTTTGTGCTATGCCTCGGACAAGAGTCGGGAACAGCTGTACCGGGACATGTCCCTGTATGTTTCTGCTGCGCTGGAGCGCCGCGTGGAGGAACTGGTGCAGCGCCGTCTGGCAGGAGAGCCTGTGGCATACATCGTGGGGGAGTGGGAATTTTATGGTGTTCCCTTGAACATCTCCAACGATGTACTCATTCCCCGGGACGACACCGAGGTACTGGCTGAGCGGGCCATCCAGCGGACAAAGCTCGCCGGAGAGGGCGCGCGGGTATTGGACCTGTGTGCCGGCAGCGGCTGCGTGGGTCTGGCGGTAGCAAGTCAGGTGCCCACATGCCGCGTGGTACTGGGCGAGCTGTCTGAGGGAGCACTGCGCATCTGTAAGCAGAATGTCCGCCGCAACGAACTCAATTCCCGGGTCACCTGTATCAGCGTCAACGCCATGGAGCCCCCTGTATCGGCGCTGTGGGATTTTGATGTGATTGCCTGCAACCCCCCTTACATTCCTACCGAGGACATTGATGGGCTGGATGTTTCTGTCAAGGACTATGAGCCCTGGATGGCACTGGACGGGGGAGAGGACGGCCTGGATTTCTACCGCTTTATTGCTGCCAAGTGGAAGAGCGCCCTGCGTTTGGGCGGTACTCTGATTTTCGAGGTGGGCATTGGTCAGGCGCCTCAGGTGGAGGAGATCCTGGCCCTCAACGGCTTTGAGAACATCCAGACCGTGGCGGATACTCAGGGTATCTGGCGCGTGGTAGAGGGCACCATCAACGGGTGATCCCATCGAAACAAAAGTCCGTTATTCTGGACTTGTCTTTTGGTAGACTTATGGCATAAAGTCAGGCGCATATATGCGCCGGTGTGAAAGGACGAATGGCATGGCAACGAAAAAAACTGCCGTGGAAGCTGCCGCTCCTGCAGCGGATAAAAAGAGAGCGCTGGAAACCTGCATGGCCCAGATCGAGCGGGCCTATGGCAAGGGATCTATCATGCGCCTGGGTGAGAACTCCGGCGTGGTGGTAGAGGCTATCCCAACCGGTTCTCTGTCTCTGGACATCGCGCTGGGAATTGGCGGCGTGCCCAAGGGACGCATTATTGAAATCTATGGTCCGGAATCTTCCGGTAAGACCACCCTGGCTCTGCACATTGTGGCAGAGGCACAGAAGCGGGGCGGCGAGGTGGCCTTCATTGATGCCGAGCACGCGCTGGATCCCACCTATGCCCGCGCCTTGGGCGTGGACATCGACTCCATGCTGATCGCTCAGCCTGACACGGGTGAGCAGGGCCTGGAGATTTGTGAAGCTCTGGTGCGCTCCGGCGCCATCGACGTGGTGGTTGTGGACTCCGTAGCAGCACTGACCCCCCGCGCCGAGATCGAGGGCGACATGGGCGACAGCCATGTGGGTCTGCTGGCCCGACTGATGAGCCAGGCACTGCGCAAGTTGGCCGGCTCCATCGCCAAGACCAACTGTATCGTCATCTTCATCAACCAGCTGCGTGAGAAGGTGGGCGTTATGTACGGTAACCCAGAGGTGACTACCGGCGGCCGCGCACTGAAGTTCTACTCCTCTGTGCGCATTGATGTGCGCCGCGTAGAGGCTCTGAAAAACGGCTCTGAGATCGTGGGCAACCACACCCGGGCCAAGATCGTCAAGAACAAGGTGGCACCTCCCTTCCGTGAGGCGGAGTTTGACATCATGTACGGAGAGGGTATCTCCAAGTGGGGCGAACTGGTGGATCTGGCCGTCAAGCTGGATATCATCCAGAAGTCCGGCTCCTGGTTCTCCATGGGCGAGATGCGCCTGGGGCAGGGCCGAGATTCCGTCAAGCAGTACCTGCGCGAAAATCCTGACCTGGCCGACGAGATCGAGGCAAAGGTCCGGGCAAACGCCTTCAAACTGATGAGCAAGCAGTCTCAGATCGCAGCCAAGGCTGCTGGCCGCGCGGTGGATGTGTCCGCCGATGACTTCGAGGACAGCGAGGAGTAAGCCTTGGTCATTCAGGACTTAAAACCCTCCAAGCATATTCAGGGTCGTTGGCTGGCCGTGATGGAGGACGGCTCCATCCTGAGGGTGGGGGAGAACGAGGTCATCCAGTTCTCTCTCTACCAGGGGAAAGCGCTGAGTGGGGAGGAGACAGAGCAGCTGCTGGCCTGCACCCGCCGTAGCGGGTTGAAAGAAAAAGCCCTGGAGCTGCTCACCCGCAAGCCACAATCCCGCAGGGAACTTGAACGCAAACTGGGGGAGTGGGAAGCCACAGAGGAGGAAACAGCTGAGATCTGTGACCGGCTGGAGGAACTTGGGTTTCTGGATGACGGACGCTATGCAGCCCAGGTGGTGCGCCACTACTGCGCTAAGGGTTACGGTGCCCGCAAACTGCGGGACGAACTCTACCGCCGGGGAATCCCCAGAGAGCTGTGGGACGAGGCCCTGGATCAGGTGGAGGGCTGTTCCGATATTATTGACGCTTTCCTGGAAAAAAAACTCAAGGGAAGCTGTGAACCCAAAGACCTGAAAAAGGCTTCCGACGCCCTGGCACGCCGCGGCTATTCCTGGTCGCAGATCAGCGAGGGCCTGCGCCGCTACGGTGCTGAGATGGAAGACTGATTATGATTCATAAAACAGGAGAGATTTGAATGTCTTATAAAGTAGCATTTGTCTCCCTCGGCTGTGCCAAGAATCTGGTGAATGCCGAGCAGATGATGGCTCTGTGCCGCAAGGCTGGTTTCACCGTCACCGGCGATCCGGAGGGAGCGGACGTGGCGGTGCTCAACACCTGCGGCTTCATTGAATCCGCCAAGAGCGAGGCCATCGACAACATCATTGAGCTGGGGCAGCTGAAGAGCGAGGGTAAGCTTAAAAAGCTGCTGGTCACCGGCTGTCTGACTCAGCGTTACCCCGATGAGATCCGCGAGGCTCTGCCTGAGGTGGATGGCATGCTGGGTACCGGCAGCTACACCGATGTGGTGGCCGCTGTGGAAGAGCTGATGGCAGGGGAGAAGGCCGAGCACTTCGGTGATATTCACCGCACCTACGAGGACGGGGAGCGTATCGTTACCACTCCTCCTTACACCGCCTATCTGAAGATCGCTGAGGGCTGCAGCAACGGCTGTGCCTTCTGCATCATCCCCAAGCTGCGCGGCCGCTACCGTAGCCGCACGGTGGAAAACCTGCTGGAGGAGGCCAAGTCTCTGGCTGAGCGGGGTGTGAAGGAACTGATCATCATTGCCCAGGACATCACCCGCTATGGTCAGGACCTGAAGGACGGCACCACTCTGGCATCTCTGCTGAAGGAACTGTGTAAGCTGCCCTTCCACTGGATCCGTCTGCATTACCTCTATCCTGAGGCTGTGACTGATGAGCTCATCGAGGTCATTGCCACCCAGCGCAAGATCGTCCACTATCTGGATATTCCCATCCAGCACTGCAACGACAAGATCCTCAAGGCCATGCGCCGCCGCAGTACAAAGCAGGAGATCGAGGTGCTGTTTGACAAGCTGCGTGCCGCTATGCCCGACGTGGTCATCCGTACCTCTCTGATCTGCGGTCTGCCCGGAGAAGGGGAGGAGGAGTTCGAGGAGCTGTGCGAGTTCTTGGCCGAGCAGCGCATCCAGCGCGCCGGCGTGTTCCAGTTCTCCCCCGAGGAGGGTACCCTGGCTGCTGCCATGGAGGATCAGGTGGATGGCGATATTGCACAGCGCCGTGTGGAGCTGGTGGTGGATCTGCAGTCCCGGGTCATGGACGCCTACAATGAGGAGCGCCTGGGTACTGTGATGGAGGTCCTCTGCGAGGGCTTTGACCAGAATGAGGGCTGCTATGTGGGCCGCACTTATGCTGACTCTGTGGAGATCGACGGCCGGGTGCTGTTTACCGCTGCGGGCCTGATCCCTGCGGGAGAATTTGTCTATGTGCGCATTACCGGCATGTCCGACGGTGATCTGACCGGAGAGATCGAAGAATAAAGAGTTGCCAATTCAAGAAAAAGAGGAGAAAAAGGATGAATACCGCCAATAAACTGACTATGCTGCGGGTATTGATGATCCCCGCCTTCCTGTTGGTGCTCTACCTGCAGGTTCCCGGCGCCACCTATTGGGCCATGGCGATTTTTATTGTGGCCAGTATCACCGACTGGGTGGACGGCTACATCGCCCGTAAGTATAACCAGACTACCGACTTCGGTAAGTTCATGGACCCTCTGGCAGACAAGTGCCTGGTCACTGCTGCTATGCTGTGGTTTGTGGACATCGGCCAGATGCCCGGCTGGGCCCTGTTGATCGTCATTGTGCGAGAGTTTGCCATTAGCGGTGTGCGTATGCAGGCCGCCAACAAGGGCCGCGTCATTGCTGCTGCCTGGTCCGGTAAAGTGAAGACCGCCTCCACCATGATCTGCATTGTGCTGATGTTCCTGCCTATCGGTCAGATGATGAACACCATCTGTGTGGCAGTGATCGTTCTGACCACTATCTACTCCGGTGTGGAATACATCATGAAGAATCTGGATGTTGTGTCTGAGTTTAAGTAAATAAACATGTAGGAAGCGGAGACCATTCGGTCCCTGCTTCCTTATTATATATAATGTATACAGATTAAGGAGAAAAGAAACCGCCTTCCGACGTTCGGAAGGCGGTTTGCGCATGTTGACGATTTTTGCCATTTTTCGACTTAAAGGCGGGCTCCCTCGCGCATCAGGATCTGATCACTGGTCTGATACTCCTTGGCGTAACGTCCGGGGGAGGTACCGGTCAGATGGCCGAAAGTGCGGATAAAATGGGAGTTGTCGGAGAAACCGGACAGCTCGCCAGCCTGCTGCACACTTATGCCCTCTTGCAGAAGTTGTCTGGCCTTGAGGATGCGGCTGTAGATGATATATTCCATTACGGAGAAGCCAGTGGCCGACTTGAAGATGCGGCAGAGGTAGTGCTTACTGATGAAGAATTTACCGGCGATCTGGTCCAGGGTGAGCTGCTCGGAGAGGTTGTCACGGATATAATCCAGGATAGGGGCCACTCGCAGGAAGTCTTTGTTGCGGATGGACTCACCGGCGGTGGAAGCGCTGAGCATGGGAGCAATTTTCAATAAAAGATTGAGCAAAGCAATGGTCTGATGCACATCGCTGCCAAAATTGCCGTCGTTTTTGTTGCGCTCCAAAGCCTGGAAAAGCTCGATGATCTCGGTCATGTGTTCGCTGTCCATAGTGGCGCGGCGAAATGTATCCCGCGTCAGCTGGATGAAATCAGTCTGAGGAGTGGACAGATCGCTCAGGGCCTTGCGGCTGATATGGAGGATATACCGGGCGTGAGAACCGGTGGCCATGGTGCGGTGTAGGGTATTTTCACCAATCAAATATAACGTCCCGCGTTCCAGAGGATAGACCTGGTCATTGACAAAAATGTTACCGGGACTGGTCAGTGGGAGTAAAAATTCGTAATGGTCGTGAAAATGGAGCCTGCTCATGTTCCATGTGTCGTTTTGGTTGAGCGCGAGGTGGAATTCGACGTTGTTCATAGGCGCACCTCTTATCATGAAAGTGCTGAAAATCAGCAAAACTGTTGAAAATGATGGGGAGCGGGGCTTGCCCAACTCTTCTTATTGTGGTATTATAACATGCGAGGGGAAGATATGCAAACTTTTTGCCAAATTAGCAAAAGAAAATTTGACTTTGCTATGTTAGACT
>RHMF01000353.1_pt1 | contig 22050 bp, 19 predicted proteins | sample 5365151 | NCBI WGS metagenome assembly RHMF01 (sample SAMN10266501, study PRJNA497801) | feces metagenome | isolation source: feces | host: Bos taurus | place: China: Prairie of Fairy Mountain | collected 2017-08-14 | reverse complement strand
GACTTAAAGAAATCTTTAGAAGAAAGTTTCTCTAAACTATATCGCGAGCTGATTCCCGCAACAAGAAACATAAGCATCATAAACCAAGGATACAAAACATACATTACTGCATCTTGATATTGCTCTCCGCCAAATCCACCAATGCCTCCGAAAACTCCTTTATTGTTATAGAAATATATAACATGATAAAACAAAACCGAAAGCACGGTTATCCATCTCAAATTGTCTAACCAATGCTTTCTCATTTCGTAAGCCCCTCCATTATATCATCAACCGCACTTTGGAATATTTGAGTTTTCACGAGTGCCATACCATTTTTATCACCTAAAAGCAAGAGTGCATCACCAGGTTTAATGTCATAAATCTTTCTTGCTTCTTTTGGGATTACAATCTGTCCCTTATCTCCGACCTTAACCACGCCAAAGATGTGTTTTTCGTCTTTTTGTTGCATAAATATGAAAAGTTAGAAATTTCCTACAAAGATATAAAAAATTATTTAGCTGACAAAAAAACGTAAAAAAAGAAAGAAAATAAAAAAAAGCCTTTTCCATAATGAAAAAGGCTTTAAAAGTAATTATTTTGTTTTTTAAATTTTTCTATTTGAATTGAATAATATCAGCACTTACAGTAATAGTTTTCACAAGCACTATTCCAAAAATATTACGAAAAGATTTTGTAATAGTATAGTTAGTTAAAGCTTGATTTGCTTGCAAATTAGCAGAAGCTTTCAATCTATCAATAGCTTTTTGTTCAGGATTTCCTCCACAAAAACCTAAAACATAAGTTGCAGAAGCGTCTTCCTTAATTGTTTTTACGTATTCAAAATTTGCAGAATCAAGGATAACCATATTATTATCCATATTCATCATTTTGCTGTGAGTCGCACAGCTACTCATTCCTAAGGCTACAAGAGCGATAGCTAAGATTGTTAATAAACCTTTCTTCATAATATTCATAATAAATAATTTTTTGTTTTAATAACATTGTTTACTTACTGCAAAGGTATGAAGTTTTTCTATTGTAACAAAGCAAAAATAGATAAAAATAAATTTTTCGGGGGGTAAAACTATATATTTGAAAATTAATAAAATAAGTCTGAGAAAAAGAAAAACAAAACGCTCGCAAGTCAAAAGAAACTAAGACTCACGAGCGTTATTTTGTGAATTTAGAATATTACCCTAATCACCTATTCTGCCTATTTCATCTCTCCAAGTCATAGGTCCATTGCACACAGGGCAATAGTTATAAGGTGCACATCTTTCACACATTATTCTACCACAAGAGGTACAACGATAAATTCTATCTCCTTCGTGAAAATTTCCACATTGTGGACATCTTAAAAATTTTCCTGCCATAACTAATTTTTTTTATTTCTTTAATAATCATTTAATTTGCTTTACCCAAGTCCCAAATGGCGATTGCTTATTTTCCTTCTTGACTTCAAGGCATAAAAAAACGTGGGACTTTTTTTCTTACCGAAGTACGAGGTTCTGGAATACCTAACTCATCAAATAAGTAAAGCCCACGATATTACTCGTGAGCGTTTACTGCTTTACATTGATGAGTTTGATTGAAATTTTCCAGATTTCGTACCTACAAGTATAAGCAAAAACGCTTTTATATGTCGTAAAAATTTAACTCAGTCTAATTATCTTTCTTTTTCTTTTACCATAGGCATAATTTTTCGTTATTATTCTTTTCAGAATACAAAATTAAAACAAATTTCTTAAAGCACAAATGTTTTTTATTGAAAAGATTTTAAGCTCAAATGCGAAGAAAAAAAATTACCTCGTTATGGTAATAGGATTACTCCTTTGTGGTAATTGGATTACCATAACGAGGTAATGTTTCTACCACTAAGGGGTAAAAAATAAATCAAAGAAAAAAAGAAAAAAAGCAAAGAAAAAATTGAAAAAAGTAAAGAAAAAAAATAAATAAAAAATCAAAGACTTTTTTTGCGTTTTTAAGGCTAAGAAAAAGTCTTTGATTTTTTTATTAATTATTGTGTTTGAACTAACTTTATAAGTTCAATTTATTGTAGGCTATTATCCAGCGATCGGGGATTCTATTCTCCATTGCTGATTTGTAATCATTGTATGTGCAAGGTACAAGGTAGTGTCTTATGTATTTTTGTTGTGTTTCTGTGTTGCAACTTATTTGCATCCACCAGCGTTCGCTTTTTTTGCTTTTGTAAAACACTATTGTGTCTTCGTTTTCCATTATTACGTTGAAGCGATAGTAGTTATTTAGGTCTTTGTATGGGAAATCGTTTTTTCTCCATAGGTATCCGTCAATGAAATACCATAAGGCGTGAGATATTAACTTTGCTGTGCGAGAGTTAATGTCATCTTTTTCGTTGTAATTGAATAGTCCTAATGAGGTTAATTTATCGCTCATTCCTGCAAAGTGAATGAGTTTGCAAAATTCTTCGCCATATAATCCGTGAGGTGAATCACTGCTTGGTGCATCGCTTGCTCTTATTGCGTTAATGTCGGCAATTAGCATATCGCAATTGCGTATTAGAGGTTCGGCATCTTCTATTTTGCTTTGTATTTCGCCTAATCGGTAAGCTTCAAAGCGAATATCTTGTAGGAGTTGCAATACATTTGGCTCTACGAAATAGGATTGATAGGCAAGGTGTGTGTAATTGAATAGGTAATTAGGGTCGGAGCAGAATATGTGCGAGAGATAGTTGTCGTTTTTGGCTTCTTTCTCTAAGTCTTTTATGTCTATGCGTGAGTCTATGTTGAGTATGTTTATTATTTGTCCTATTTGTTCGTATCCTTTGTAGATTCCTATTGAGTTGTCATTGTTTCCGCCTATTACAATGGGGATTATTTTGTGTTGAAATAAGAATGCACATACTTCTCCTATGGCAAAATATGTGTCTTTTGGAGTTTGTCCTTCTTTTATGTTGCCAAAGTCTATTATTTTAAGGGTTGTGTTGTGTTGTTTTAGTTTGTAGAATTCTTTTCTTATGGTATCGGCTCCGGAATTTTCTCCTACGCCAATTATTGCCATATCTGCATCAAGGTCTGCTGTGCTTATGTTGTTTAGATTGCTGTTGCAAAGTATGTTATTGCTTATTGAGCTTTCTTGATTTGTGATTAGTCCTAATTTTGATACGTCTATTTTGTCAAATAAATCTAATATATCCATTGTTTTATAATCTTCTTATTTTTGCTCCTAAGTTATTTAATCTTATGTCTATGTCTTGATAGCCTCTGTCTATTTGTTCAATGTTGTCTATTATGCTTGTGCCTTCTGCGGAAAGGGCTGCTATCAATAAAGCTACGCCTGCTCTAATGTCAGGTGAGGTCATTCTAACTCCTTTTAATGGATATTTTCTTTCGCTTCCGATTACTGTTGCACGATGTGGGTCGCAAAGAATGATTTGTGCGCCCATGTCAATTAGTTTGTCGACAAAGAATAATCGACTCTCGAACATTTTTTGGTGAATCAATACACTGCCTTTTGCTTGTGTGGCAACTACTAAGGCAATAGAGATAAGGTCGGGAGTAAATCCAGGCCAAGGTGCGTCAGATATAGTCATAATTGAGCCGTCCATGAATTTCTCAACTTCATATATCTCTTGTTTTGGAATAAATATGTCGTCTCCTTTTTTTTCTATTGCTATCCCTAAGCGGCGAAATACTTCTGGAATTATTCCTAAGTGTTGGTATTCTACATCTTTTATTGTAATGGAGGATTGTGTCATTGCGGCCATTCCAATGAAAGATCCAACTTCAATCATATCGGGAAGTAATCTATGAGTGCAACCTCCTAAGGAATCAACTCCTTCTATTGTTAATAGGTTTGAGCCAATTCCTTGTATTTTTGCGCCCATTGAATTGAGCATTTTGCATAGTTGCAATAGGTAAGGCTCGCAAGCTGCATTGAAAATAGTGGTTTTGCCTTTTGCCATCACGGCTGCCATTACGATGTTGGCTGTTCCTGTTACGGAGGCTTCGTCTAAAAGCATATAACAGCCTGTTAGTTTGTCGCCTTTTACGTGATAGGCCTTTGTGTCAAAGTCATAAGAGAAGTTTGCTCCGAGTTTTTCAAATCCTGTGAAGTGAGTGTCTAATCTTCTTCTTCCTATTTTGTCTCCACCTGGCGTTGGAATGTATGCTTCTTTGAATCTTGCAAGCATAGGTCCTACAAGCATAATGGAACCTCTTAGAGATGCTGCCATTTGAGAGTAACGTTCGGTGTAAATTCTGCTAATATCTACTCTGTTTGCTTGAAAACTATAAGATTCTTTGCCTAATTTGTTTACTTTTACACCAAGATATTCTAATAATTCTATGAGTTTATTTACATCTCTAATGTTTGGTATATTGTTTATTGTGATTTCTTCATCGCTTAGAAGGGTTGCACAGATTACTTGCAAAGCTTCGTTCTTTGCACCTTGTGGAATTATTTCTCCACTTAAAGGTTGTCCGCCTATTATTTCAAAAGAGCTCATAATTTATAGATTTAATTTTTCTTTTGATATTTATTTCTGTTATTATTATTTTGCTTTTGTTTTTGGTTTGTTTTCTTTTTTTGGTTGTTTTGATTGTTTCCAAGTAGTTTCTTTGTGCTGTGAAGTTTGAAATCTTCTTGTAGTTTTAGTTGTCCGTGAGAAAGTTCTTCAAAGTGTTGAAGTATCATGGCATCATCACAACTATTGATGTTCCATTGTAGGTAAGATTTTTTTAGTTGTTGGGCTATCATCTCTATTAAGGCTTGTTTTTCTACTCCTTCTTCCATTTCTATAACCTTATCTATCATATTTTCTATGTTCTTACCGTATGGACGAAAGCGTATCTTAGAATTTTTATATTCTATCTTGTCTGGTTTTGCGTTTTGTTCCTCTGGTTTTGGCTTTTCGTAAGGTGAATCAACATCTAATTTGTAATCTGCCATTATATGCAAGTGATCCCATAATGTTCTTTTGTAATCTGCAAGTTCTTTGCTGTTTGGGTTTACTTGCGACATGGTGTTTATTATGATGTTTGCATAAACGTTGCGTTTTTCTTTGTCTTCGATAGTTAAAGCGTAATCTACCATTTTTTGTAAATTACGTCCATATTCTGGGATTTCTAATTTTTTGCGTTTAATGTTATATTCCATTCTTATTTTATTTGTTTTAACTTGGCAAATTTTAGAACAAGTACTTTTGTTCCTTCTCTTAAAAAATCAACTGTGGCTCTTTTGTCATTGAAACTGTTGTCTATATTTACTACAATGCCTTTTCCAAATTTGTCGTGAAAGACTTGCATTCCTGTTTCAAGCTCATCAGGGTTGATTAACTCTGCATTGTTTATGCTACTATTTGATTGCCTTGTTATTATGTTATCTTTTAAACTTGTTATTGGTAATTTCTTTTTTTCTTTTCTTACAAAGGAGGTTGTGTTTGAGGTAAACTCTGGTAGTTGTTTCTTGCGAATAAGACCGCTGTCAAGGTATTTATTGTCTATTTCATTAATAAAACGACTCTTTTCTGAGAAAATAATTTGTCCATATTTATATCTCATACTTGCAGCTGTAAGAGTTAGAGTGAGTTTTGCACGAGTCATTGCAACATAGAAAAGTCTGCGCTCTTCTTCTGTTTCTTTTTTTGAGGTTAATGAAAGGGTGGAAGGGAAAAGGTTTTCTTCCATTCCAACGATAAATACGTTGTCAAATTCCAATCCTTTTGAAGAGTGAATTGTCATTAAGGCAACGCAGTTTAAATTATCTTCCATAGTGTCGGTTTCACTGAAAAGAGAAATTTGTTGTAAGAAAACATCTAACGATTTGTTGTTTGTAGCGATTTCTTCTCCTGTTGCTTCGTCTAAAATTGACTCTTGCTCATTTTCAATAAAGGATTGAAGTGAGTTTACTAATTCTTCTATGTTGTTTATTCTGTCTAAATTCTCTGCGGTATTGTCTTCTTTTAGGGCTTCTTTGATTCTGCAAGTGCGAACTATTTCTTCTCCTAATTCAAAGGCGTCTTTATTATAGAGATTTGCACTAAATGCTTTGATGTAGTCGCAAAAGGCAAGAAGTTTGTTTTGAGTAGAAGAATTGATGTTATATGTGCTTAAATTTATTTGATAAATTGTTTCAAAAAATGATAGGTTATTCTCTGCCGCTGCTATCTTTAAACGTGAAAGAGTTGTTTGTCCTATTCCACGAGAAGGATAGTTTATTATTCTTTCAAAGGCTTCATCGTCCTTATTATTGACTACTAATCTGAAATATGCTAAAACGTTTTTGATTTCGGCACGTGAGTAGAAAGAAATGCCTCCATATATTTTATAAGGAATGTTTTTTAATCTTAAAGCGTCTTCAAAGGCACGTGATTGAGAGTTTGTACGGTATAGGATTGCGTAATTTCCGTAGTTTTTTTCTTCTTCTAATGATATTCTCTCTCTTATTTTGTTGCAAACGTATTCTGCTTCTTCTCTGTCGGAGTTTAATGATTTAAAGACTATTTTTTCTCCTTCTGGATTTGAGGTCCAAATAGTTTTTTTGATTTGTTCTATGTTTTTGTCAATAACAGAATTTGCCGCATTTACAATGTTTGAGACTGAACGATAGTTTTGTTCGAGTTTAAATGTGTAAGCATCGGGATAGTCTTTCTTGAAATTTAATATGTTTTGAATGTTTGCTCCACGAAAGGCGTAAATACTTTGTGCATCATCACCTACAACACAAATGTTTTTGTATTTTGAGGCTAATATTTTGATTATAGCGTATTGAGCTTGATTTGTGTCTTGATACTCATCGACTAAGATATATTTAAAGCGACGTTGATATTTTTCTGCTACATCAGGACAAGTGCAAAGTAGGGTGTAGGTGTTGAAAAGTAGGTCATCGAAATCCATTGCCATGTTTTTTCTTAGTCTTGCATTGTATTCGTGGAATATTCTTCCGATTTCTGGCTTTCCTGCAATGGTGTCTTCTGTTAAGTAAGTGTTGTCGGATAGGTATTCTTCGGAAGAGATGAGACGACTCTTTGCTTTTGAAATTCGATCTAATACAAAGGAAGAATTATATACTTTTTCGTCTAATGATAATTCTTTAACTATATTTTTTATTAGTGATTTGCTGTCGGAGGTGTCGTAGACTGAGAAACTTTTTATGTAGCCTATTCTTTCGCATTCTATTCTTAATATTCTCATAAATACGGAATGGAATGTTCCCATCATGATTCCTTTTGATCTGTCGCCTATTAAAGAAACTATTCTTTCGTCCATTTCTTTTGCGGCTTTGTTTGTAAAGGTCAAAACCATGATAGAATATGGTGAAGCACCTTTTTCTAATAAATGTGCTACCCTATAAGTAAGTGTTCGCGTTTTTCCTGAACCTGCTCCTGCAATAATCATCACTGCTCCTTCGGTTTGAGCAGCGGCTTGTCGTTGTTCTTGATTTAATCCGTCTAATAGCATTATTGAGACTGCTTATTCTTTTTTTCGCAAAAGTACAAAGAAATTTTCAAACAATATTATAAACAATATAATAAAGAGACTTGCAATTATTAATAAAGGATGTTGTGAGAAGGTTGAAGTGTCTTGTGAGGCTATTTCTTCTTTTGAGTAGAGAAAGTAGATAAGACAGACTGTAAAGTTGTTGATAAAATGACAAATCATTGGAATTATTAGGTTTTTTGAGGCAACAAATACATAACCTAATAGGATAGATAACATAAAGCGAGGAAGGAATGAGAATAATTCAAAGTGCATCAAGGAAAAGAATGCAGATGTGAGTAGAATTGCTATAAAAGTGTTTTTGCATAGGTCTTTAAGGTAGTTTTGTATTACGCCTCTGAAAAATAATTCTTCCACAATGGCGGGAATTATGGCTAAAACAAAGCTAATAGCAAGAAATCCTCCAAAGGAATCGCTTGTTAATAGATATTCGCTTTCTTTTTCTGAAAGTGTCTGTATTTGTCGGAAAATTTCTTCGCCTTCAAAGTGTAGATTGTTATTCCAATTTGTGAGTATATCGTTGATAGGAATGCAAACAATAGGAATTATGATTGCCCAAATAAGCCAACGTTTGTTTTTTAGTGTGGAAAAATTTGTTTTAAAGTCTTTTGTGAAAAGCCAAATGCAAAGCCAAGAAGGTAATCCAAACATTACAAGTGAGCCAATTGCTTGTACGCACAATTTTCCTGAATGTGTGAGGGCAAAATCAGGTAGTAGGTATTTGAAAAATGACATTAAAACTGATGCGAAAGAAATTGATGTCATTAAAATAGCAATCGACATCAATATTTTTACTATTGGAGATGATTCTTTTGTAAGTAATTTCATTGAATTAAAGATTTAGTTTGTACCCCCGGCGGGATTCGAACCCACAACGCCAGAACCGGAATCTGATATTTTATCCAATTGAACTACAAGGGTGGATTTATAGCCATTTTTTTCTTTTGAAATAAATGAAGAAGGCAATAACAATAATGAGCATTGCAATAACTATTCCCAAAAATACGAAAGGTGAGTTTTGAAAGGGTAGTAATACATTCATTCCATATATAGAGGATACCACTGTAAGAGGGAGCATAATGGTAGAAAGGAAAGTTAGTAATTTCATTATCTCATTGGTTTTGTTGGTTTGAAGCGAATCAAAGGTTTTACTCAAACCTTCAATTAATTCTCCGTAATCTTCTACCAAGTCAAACATCTTTTGATATTGGTCAAGTATATTTCCCCAATAGTCTTCCATGTCTTCGGCGTATCCTTTGATGCTACCACTTTCAAATTTGTATAAGACTTTTAATTGAGGTTTGAAGGTGGTGTTGAGTTGTATGATGTTTTTTCTTGTAAGCGATAGGGTTTCAATTACTTTTTGAGGCTTTTTAGTAAATATGTCGTAGTTTATGCTATCAACTTCACTACCAATTCTTAGAATAAGCGTATAGGTTTCCACCATAAGCCTATCTAATATATTGTATAGTAATTCATCGGAAGAGTTGTATTGTTGTTTTTCATCTTTTGTTTGTTTGAAAAGGTTTTTAACTGCCCAATGACTTCGTCCGATAGTAATTATGTAATCCTTCCCCCAAAAGATTTTTACCTCTTTCATTCTAATGAATTTATTGCTTTTGTCAAGGTATGGAAAGTGGAGAATTAGAAAGTAATAATCATCATATTCGTCTATTTTTGGTCGTTGGTTGATTGCACGACAGTCTTCAATATCTAAGGGGTGAAAGTTGTAGTTATCTAATAGGTATGTGTAATCTTCTTCCTCAGGGTTGAGGATGTGTAACCATTGTAATTCGTCAAAATTTATAGTTTCAATCATTTTTCGCCTCCTTTCTGTCAAAATCTTTGCAAAGGTAAGAAGAAAACTTGAAAAGTCAAAGAAATAATTTTTAAAATCAAAGAAAAATGAACGTTATTTAATAAATATGTGTTATCTTTGTACTTTAAATAAAAAATAGTGTTATGAATAGTATAAAAGATACAAGCTTCGCAGGTAAGAAAGCATTAGTCAGAGTAGATTTCAATGTTCCAGTTGATAAAGGTCAAATAACTGATGATACAAGAATAAGAGAGGCTATGCCAACTATTGAAAAACTTATTTCAGATGGTGCATCAGTTATATTAATGGCTCATTTTGGACGACCTAAAAAAGGAGGTTTTGAACCAGAGTTAACTTTGAAACCAGTGGTTGATTATTTGTCAAAAATGATTGGTAAAGAAGTGGCATTTACTCAAAGTTTAGACTTTAAAGATATTAAAGCGTTGGCAGATGGATTAAAGGCTGGTGATGTTATGATGATAGAAAATATTCGCTTTTATCCAGGAGAAACTAAGGGAGATGAAGAGTTAGCAAAAAATCTTGCAGAATTAGGCGATTGTTATGTGAATGACGCTTTTGGAGCAGCGCACAGAGAACATTCCTCAACTGCGACAATAGCAAAATTCTTCCCAAATGCAAAATATTTTGGTCTTTTGATGGAAAATGAAATAGTAAATCTAAATCGTTTAATGTCTTCTCCAAATAAACCTTTTACTGCAATCATTGGAGGTAGTAAGATATCATCAAAAATAGATGTAATTCAAAATTTATTGCCATTAGTAGATAATTTAATTATTGGAGGTGGAATGAGTTATACTTTTGCAAAAGCAAGAGGAAAAAGAATAGGTAACTCAATTTGTGAAGACGATAAAATGCAAGTAGCACTTGGTCTTATAGAAGAGGCAAAAAACAAAGGTGTAAACCTATATTTGCCTGTTGATATAATGGCAGGTGATGCGTTTTCAAACGATTGTAATGTGAAATATTGTCCTGAGGTAGATATACCTGATGGTTGGGAAGGAATGGATGCAGGAGAAAAAACAAGAGAGTTGTTTAGAGAAGTTATATTGAAGTCTAAAACAATTCTTTGGAATGGTCCTGTTGGCGTATTTGAGTTTGAAACCTTTGCAAAAGGAACAGATGCAATAGCAAAAGCAGTAGCAGAAGCAACAGATAAAGGAGCATTCTCAGCTGTTGGAGGAGGAGATTCTGTTTCGGCAATAAATAAATCGGGATTTGCAGATAAGATTTCATATATTTCAACAGGTGGAGGAGCAATGTTAGAATTTTTGGAAGGAAAGACATTGCCGGGAATTAAAGCAATAATGGATTAAGACAAAGAAAAGAAATGAGAAAAATAGCGTTAATAACAGGAGCAACCTCAGGCATTGGAAAAGCTTGTGCAATTAAATTTGCTCAAAACAATTATGATATAATAATCACAGGACGAAGAAAAGAACGTCTTGAAGATTTAGAAAAAGAATTAAGAGTATTTGGAGCAGATGTGTTGAGTTTGAATTTTGATGTAAGAAATAATCAAGAAGTAGAACAATATTTAGGTAATCTTTCAGGCAAATGGCAAGATATAGATTTACTTATCAATAACGCAGGACTTGCAGCAGGAAAAGAACCAATAATAGAGGGAAGTCTTGATGATTGGGAAAGAATGATAGATACAAATGTTAAGGGGTTGCTTTATGTGAGTAAGATTATTTTAAATCTTATGTGTAAACGACAAAAGGGACACGTAGTTAATATTTGTTCTATTGCAGGTAAGCAAGTTTATTCCGATGGAAATGTTTATTGTGCAAGCAAACACGCCGTTGATGCATTAAGTCTTGCAATGAGAATAGATTGTTTGAAATATGGAATAAAGGTTACAAATATTTGTCCAGGGGCAGTGGAGACAGAATTCTCTATTGTGAGATTCCATGGTAATAAAGAACAAGCAGATGCTACATACAAAGGATTTACACCATTAACAGGGGAAGATATAGCAGAAACAATTTACTATTGTGCAACGCTTCCAGCACATGTTTGCATAAACGATCTAACAATTATGCCAACAGCACAAGCTGATTCTTCACACTTCTTTAAACAATAATTATGTACGATAGAATAATCGATAAAGATAATCCTAATTCAGCATTAAAAGTGCAGGCAGCCCTTTCAGAGCAGCCTGCACAAGTTAATAAGGAATATATTTTTAAATTAAAAAAGCGTAAAGAATTAAGTGTTGATGAATTTGTTGATGGAATACTTAAACAAAATCGAATAATTCTTTCGCAAGCAATTACACTTGTAGAAAGCAATCGTATTGACCACCAACAAAAAGCACAACAAATAATAGAGAGATGTTTACCTTATGCAGGCAAAAGCATAAGAGTAGGAATTACAGGAGTGCCGGGCGTTGGAAAAAGTACGACAATAGAAGCTCTTGGAGTGAAATTAACCTCTATGGGCCATAAATTAGCAGTACTTGCAATAGATCCGACGAGTGAAAAAACAAAAGGAAGTATTCTTGGAGATAAAACACGAATGGAAACCCTTGCAAACGACCCTAATGCTTTTATTCGTCCAAGCCCATCGGCAGGAAGTCTTGGAGGAGTAGCGAGAAAAACAAGAGAAATTATAATTTTATGTGAAGCAGCAGGCTTTGATGTTGTTTTAGTTGAAACAGTTGGAGTAGGACAAAGCGAAGTAGTTGCACATTCTATGGTAGATTTTTTTCTATTGCTACAACTTGCAAACGCAGGTGATGAATTACAAGGGATAAAACGTGGAATTATGGAGATGGCAGATGCGATTTCTATCAACAAAGCGGAATTAGATCCTACACGAGCAGGATTAGCAGCAACCCAATATCGCAATGCTTTAAGTCTTTTTCCACATAATGAAAATGGTTGGAAACCTGTTGTTTTTACGTCCTCGGCTTATACAGGAGATGGTATAGATAAGATTTGGGAAACAATAATGGATTACGTTGTTTTAACAAAATCCAATGGTCATTTCCACAAAAAGAGAAATGAACAAAATCTTCGCATTCTTTCGGAAACAATAAACGCTACTCTAACAGAGAGATTTTACTCTAATGAAAGGATTCAACAAGATTTAGAGAAGATGCGAACAGATATTATAGAGGATAGAATTTCTGCTTATGTAGCAGCTCAAAATCTTATAGAGGAATATTTTTGTGAAATACGCAAATAATTAAAAATTTTTATGAAAAAAATTGTTTTTTTCTTAGCTTTATTTTTTTCTTTCACAGCTTGCTCAGTTTTAAATAAAGATATGGAAAATCAAAACAAAGAAAGTGATGTACAAACGGTCTTTGGAGTTGAGTGGAAATTGAAAAAAATAGGTAATAAAGAAATGAAGTATTCAGAAGAGAATGAAATAATTACTCTTTTGATGACTTCTGAGCCTGAAAACGTAAGTGGATTCTCTGCTTGCAATAGATATTTTGGTAAATTTATCTATAAAAAAGGTAAACTTACTTTTAGAGATATGGCATCTACTGCGATGATGTGTCCAAATCAAACAATGGATTTAGAAAAACGTTATCTTATGCAATTAGATAAGGTAAATAACTTTGTAATTACCGAAGACGGAGAGTTGCATCTTAGAAAAGATGATAAAATATTGTTGATTTTTGTTCAATAAACAAAGATGCAGACTTTATTTTGTCAAGTTTTATTACCATTACATTTACCAAGCAGCTTCACTTACCGAATACCGCTTGAATTGTATGATAAAATAAAGGTTGGAGCAAGAGTTGCTGTTCAGTTTGGTAAGAAGAAAATTTATAGTGGAATCGTTTCCGAAATACACAATAGAGTTCCTTCGGTTGCAAGTGTGAAGTATATTTTGGAAATTATAGATTCCGAGCCTATAATTTCTGAAAAAGCACTTTCTTTCTATCAATGGATAGCTTCTTACTATATGTGTTATATAGGAGATGTGATAACAGCGGCAATGCCTGCTTTATTAAGGTTGAGAAGTGAAAGCAAAATTATTGTTTCTGATGAATTTACAGCAGATATTAATGTTTTAAATGATAGAGAATTAGAAATTCTGAAAATAGTTGATGAAAAAGGGAATATATCTATTGAAGAATTGAGTAACAGATTATCTGAAAAAGGGATTTTGCCAGAGATTACAGAAATGGTTAATAAAAAAGTATTAGCTATTGATGAACAACTTGAAGAAAAGTATAAACCTAAATTATATCCGTATATCGTTCTTACAGAAAGTTATGAAACGCCAGAAAAAAAAGCAGAATTAATTCAAGATTTAAGTTCAAAGAAAACCTTAGAAAATCAACTTCAAACCTTTCTTCTTTTTTTGAGTGAATCGCAAGGAAGAGGTGTGGTGGAGAAACCATCATTTCAAGAAAAATGTAATAAAGGTTCACTTCAAACTCTTTTGAAAAAACAAGTTTTTGAAGTAAAATATCTTGTACATTCACGTTTAAAAGAAAAGCAATCAGTATTTGACACAAAAGATATTACCCTTTCTTCTTTACAACAAACAGCTTTTGACTCAATTATTAACTTTTGGCAAACGAATGATGTAGTGCTTTTGCATGGAGTAACAGGTAGTGGAAAAACAGAGATTTATATTAAACTAATAGAAAAAACAATTAGAGAGGGAAAACAAGTTCTTTATCTTTTGCCTGAAATAGCTTTAAGTATTCAATTACTTTCACGGTTAGAAAAGTATTTTGGAGATAAGATAGGCATATATCACTCACGTTTTTCAAAGGAAGAAAGAGTAGAAATATGGAATAAGGTAAAGGAGGTAGATAAAGAAAAACGCTATCAAATAATAATTGGTTCAAGAGCTTCTGTTTTTTTACCTTTTTCTCAGTTAGGATTAATTATTGTAGATGAAGAACACGATGCGGGTTATAAACAAAGAGAGCCATCTCCACGATATAATGCACGAGATGCAGCAATATATCTTGCAACTCTTCATAAGTCAAAAGTTCTTTTAGGCTCTGCAACACCTTCGTTAGAAACATATTTCAATACTCAAATAGGAAAATATGGATATGTTTCTTTAAACGAACGTTATTTGAATACTCCTATGCCGAAGATACAAATTGCAAATATGAAAGAAGAATATATTAATAAGACTAATTATTCTATTTTTTCATCTTTGTTATTTGATAATATAAATCAAGCACTTAATAATCATAAACAAGTAATACTATTTAAAAATCAAAGAGGGTATGCCTCTAATATTAGATGTGAGGTTTGTGGTTGGGTTGCAAAATGTCCTAATTGTGATGTTTCTTTAACTTATCACAAACATTTGCAAACCTTAAATTGTCATTACTGTGGATTAAACTTGCCTTTGTATAGCGAATGCCCTGAGTGTCATAGTCATTCTCTTATTCAATCTGGTAATGGTAGTGAAAAAATAGAAGAAGAAACACTAAGATTTTTCCCTAATGCGAGAGTAAAACGTATGGATTTAGATACAACTCGCAAAAAGAATGATTATTTGGAAATTATTCAAGACTTTGAAAAAGGGAATATTGATATACTTTGTGGAACGCAAATAATCACAAAAGGATTAGACTTTTCTAACGTAGGATTAGTAGGAGTAATAGATGCAGACTCCCTTTTATATTATCCAGATTTTAGAGCATACGAAAGATGCTTTGATTTACTAACACAAGTAGCAGGAAGAGCCGGAAGATTGAAGGAAAAAGGAAGGGTAGTTATTCAATCATTTAATCCAAATCATCAAATATTTAACGAAGTGTTGAATTATGATTACGCTTCAATGTATAAGAATCAAATAGTAGAAAGAAAACTTTTCTCATATCCACCTTTTGTATATTTAACCAAGATATTATTTCAATCAAAAGATAAAGAGATTTTAGATACCTTATGTCAAGAGTATTCAAATGAAATAAGAAAGATATTTGGTCAAAGAATATTAGGTCCTGAATATCCTCCTATTTATAGAATAAAAGGAATGTATCAAAAACAATTTATTTTGAAATTAGAAAAAAACGTTTCCTATACACAAGCGAAAAAGTTGATAATGCAACTTAATGAAGAAATTTTAAGTAAAAGAGAATATAAACAAACACGGGTGATAGTAGATGTAGATCCTTTTTAAATATTTTTTTTAATTTTGCACTATGAAAAAGACTTTACTATTTTTATGCCTTTTGTTTTTTGTAAGCCAATTGCATTCGCAAAATATAATGCTACAAAACGCAGAAAGAGAGTTGCATTCTCTAATGAATGTAATGTTTAGCTCAAAAGATGATAATGAGAGATTTAATGCTAATGAGAAATTTATCAATATTTTAGATAATGTCTTAGAATATCCAAATAGCTTTGACTATCCTTTTAATAGTTTAGACAAAATAAGTATTCTTGCTTCCTCAGATAAGAGATTTAAAATATTTACTTGGGCTGTTTTTTCAAACGAAGGCGTTTATGATAACTTTGGAATGATTCAGGCAAGAAACGAAAATACAGAAGAATACGAAATATATCGTCTTTATGATAGGAGCGAGGAGGTTTTTTCGCCAGAAGAAGCAAAACTTGCAGATACATCTTGGTTTGGAGCGGTGTATTTTGATTTAATTACAACAAAAAATGAAAATATTACCTATTATACACTTCTTGGTTGGGACGGAAAGGACATTTATTCAAAGAGAAAAATCATAGAACCAATTACTTTTAAAAGAAATTCAGGACGACCAAGTTTTGGAGCATCTATTTTTCATAAAGAAAAGCAATTAAAGCGTATGATATTTGAGTATGCTCCGACAGCTTCATTTAATTTGAAATGGGATAATCAATATTATACAGAGGGAGGCGTGAAAAAAGCCAAACAAAAAGGATTAAAAAAGAATAAACCATTTGAAACAGAAGCACAAAAAGTTGAAAAGTCTCAAATGATAATATATGAAGAATTGGAACCGATGTATGATGGATTAGGAATGGTGAAAAATCTAAGTGTACCTTCAGGAAAAGTTGTTGGATTGAGATTTGAAAGAGGCAAGTGGAGGAAAATAGAAAATTTAATTCCTCGTAATTCAAAGAAAAAGAATGAAATAGATATAAATAATTATGACTTTAATAGAGAAAAACGACTCTATTAATGTAAGGTTTTAGAAAAAAAGCTGTCTATTTAAGAAAAACAATAAGAGATGAAGAAATATTTATTTTTAGTAGCATTATTAAGCATATCATTCAGTGCCATATCACAAAAAATTACAGGCGTAGTATATGATAAAAAGACAAAAGAAACTCTACCCTCAGCAAATATTTATTGGCTTCAAGGAGGTGGAGGAACAATCTCTGATATTGATGGTAATTTCTCAATAGAAAAAAAGAAATCTAATCAAACCAAATTGATATTTTCTTTCACCGGTTATGCTAATGATACCATTGAAATTAAAAATCAAACAAATCTCAAAGTCTATCTTAAACAAACAGGTACAACTCTTTCAACCTTTGAAGTAAGAGAAAGAATGAAAAGCACCTATATTTCAAAAACCTCATTAGAAAACAAAGAAATTATTTCAGGAGAAGGATTAAAACATTTAGCATGTTGTAATCTTGGAGAAAGTTTTGAAAACTCTGCATCAGTTGATGTAGGATATTCTGACGCTGTTTCAGGTAGTAAACAAATTCAATTATTAGGACTTACAGGAGTTTATTCTCAGATACTTTTAGAAAATATGCCATTTCTAAGAGGTCTATCTGCACCTTTTGGCCTTTCGTATGTTCCAGGAAATTGGATGGAAAGCATATCAATCAGTAAAGGCGTTGCAACAGTTAAGCATGGTTATGAAACAATTACAGGAATCATAGACTTAGAATACGACAAACCACACAAAGCAGATTTATTTTCTTTCAATGCTTATATGAATAATGAATTAAAAACAGAGTTTAATGTAAAAGCAAATAGAATTATAAATGACAATTTAGCAACAGGATTATTTGTTTATGGAACTTACAATGGTTTTAAATCATTTGATCACTTAGGAAACAATGGAAAAGGAGATGGATTTAGAGATTATCCTTCTCAAACACAAATTAACGTAGCAAATCGTTGGAATTATGAAGTTCACGATGGACTTTGCTCACAAACCTTAATCAACTACACACACGAAGAACGTTTAGGCGGACAAATGGCGTTTACAAAAGATATGAAAGGTAGCGATTCCATATATGGATTAGGAGGAACAGTTGACAGAGTACACTTCTTTACAAAGAATGGAGCACCTATTGGAAATACATCTTCATTTGGAACACAACTTTCAGCAACATATTTCAAACAAGAAGCCTTTTATGGACTATCTTCTTACGAAGGAGTAGAAACAGACGTATATGCAAACGCTCTTGTAAACACTATGGTTCGCGGAGGACACAATGTAGACTTTGGAGCAAGTTTTCGTTATACCGATATGCAGGAAAATCTTTTTTCAACACCATATATAGGAGCAAATTTATTTTCCTCACTTAATCAAGCAGAGAATTTAAGAGCAAATTTTGCAAAAGAAGAAATAGTACCAGGTGTTTTTGGACAATTTAACTTCATTTACGACAAAATATTTGTAGCAACAGCAGGTCTTCGTTACGATTACAACTCACATTACGCAAAACACATAATAACACCAAGACTTCATTTTCGTTGGAAGATAACAGACGATTTGATATTTAGAGGAGCAGCAGGAAAAGGGTTCCGTTCATCAAATATAATAGCAGATAATTTTGGAATCTTAGCATCATCAAGAGACATAATAATAAACGAAGTCTTAGATATGGAAGAAGCATACAATGCAGGCGTTAATCTATCATACTCTTTCAATATTGCAGATGATAGAGAAATGTCAATCGCCTTAGATTACTATCACACAAACTTTGTAAATCAAGTAGTAATGGACTTAGATCAAGATGCAAATCAAGTACATTTCTACAATCTTGATGGAAAGAGCTTTTCCGATGCAGCACAATTAGATGTTAATATAGAGCCTTTAACAGGATTTAACATTACATTAGCAGGCCGTTACAACAATGTGAAGACAACCTATCACGGAGAGTTGATGGAAAAACCATACGTTTCAAAATGGAAAGGATTAGTAGTACTTTCATATAAGACAAAGTATGATAAATGGATGTTTGACCTAACAACACAATTCAATGGCAAACAAAGAATACCTCTAAACGTAGGAGAAAGACAAGGATATGCCGATCCATACATATATATGTTAGGACAAATCACAAGAAAGTTCAAGAATCTTGACGTATATGTAGGAGTAGAAAACCTTACAAACCACACACAAGAAATCCCTGTAATAGGAGTAGATGAAATGTTCTCAAAACAATTTGACGCATCAGTAGTTTACGCACCTGTAATGGGACGATTGATTTACGCAGGACTTCGTTGGAATATTCAATAATAAAAAAATAAATTAAAAAAATGAAGAAGTTTTTTTTAGTAGCCATGATGGCAATTTTTGCTTTCGCAACAGCGAATGCACAAGAGCAAACAGTAGCAGAAGAACAAACAGTTCAAATATCTTTACCAAAGTATTGTTGTTCAGAATCAGATGCTTTAATTGAAAAAACCTTAGCATACGAAAAAGGAGTAGAGAGTTTTCAATTAAATCCTATTACAAAATCAGTATTAGTTACATTCAAAACAAAGAAAACTAATCAATTGAAAATAGAAAAAGCATTAGCAAAAGCAGGATTTGAAACACCAAACTGCAAAGCTAACGAAAGAGCAGTAGCAAAACTACCAAATTGTTGCAAAAACACAGCAAGAGGATTAGAATCAGGTTGCGGACATCATCACGGACATGATCACAATCACGATCATCAACACTCAGAAGGTTGCGGACACGATCACAATCACGACCACAATCACAAACACTAAGAAAACTATTCATCTTCTCTCTCAACAGCCTCTTCTGAGCAATATTCTGTTTGAGAATTAATAGCCGCCTTACAGCCTGCATCTATTGAAATTTGAAAATAGTAGCAGGCTTTTTCTTTATCTTCAAGTTTAAGATAACACAATCCCAAATAATGAGTAATATCACCGAAATTAGCATTAAGCAAATAAGCTTCCTTTAAATATTTAATAGCCTTTTTATAATTTCTTCTCTCATAATTTAAACGCCCAAGATTATAAAAAGAATCACTATGATAAGGCTCTTTCTTAATAGAAATCAAATAATGCTCAATAGCCTTATCCACAAGACCATTATGCTCATAAGCCAAACCAATATTATTATTAATAAACTCTGCATTAGGATTCATCTTAATAGCAGTTTGAAACTCAAAAAGAGCATCAGCATGTTTGCCCAAATTAGTAAAAACAATACCCCTATAATTAAAATAATCCGCAACAGTATCACACATATCAATAGCAATATTCAAATCATCTAAGGCATACTTATATTCAAGCACCTCATTAAAACAAACCCCACGAAGAAAATAATACTCAGCCTTAGCATTTTTTTCCAAAGCAAGGTTTAAATCCTCAATAGCACCAAAAAAATCTCTTTCATAACCCTTAGCCTTAGCCCTATTCATATATAAATCACCCGATTTCTCGCCCAAATCTTCTGCCTGATAAAAATAAGAAACAGCAGACAAATACTCACTTTGCTCACACTTAATCAACCCCATAACATACGAAGACCAAGCAGTAGGCTCCTTATCAATAAAAGACGCAAACTTATTATAAGCATTAATATACTCCTTAGCCTGAAAATAAAAATAAGCAGCCATCAAATTATACAAAGTCTTATCCTCATCTTCATCAAGAAAAGCAACATAACCATCAATAAAATTAGCAATTTTCTTTAAATCCCTCTTACCAAGAATAGCAATCCTATAAAAAAACTTCTTTTCCCCCTCATCATACAACTCAACAAGCCTTTCCATAGCATCTTCCATATTCTTAGGCGAATCAATCATATAAAAAACAGTTAAAATCTCGCTCAATTGCGAAGAATAATCCTCCCTTTCTGCAATTTCCAGACAAAGCTTAGCCTCCTTATGCTTACCAATCTTATAATAACAAAAAGCCTTCTTAGGAAAAAGACTCCAAGCTGTATCAATATCCACCTTTTCAATACCCTCAATATAAGAAATAGCCGACATATAGCGAGCCGAATCAATTTTCGCCTGCACAATATCATCAGCATAAAACCTATTCTGAGCAAAAGAAACAACAGAAAACAAAACGAAAACGAAAAAACAAAGAAAAGACCTCATAAACCTAACTCACCACACCCCTCTCTTGTGATTTCAGCCTCACCACTCACACAATCAACCACAGTAGAAGGCATAAAACTCAAACAACCACCACCAACCATAGCCTCAACCTTACCTTCCCATTCTTCCCACACCAATTCCTCATTAGTATATTCTTCAAAATCCCTATCCACAGAAGGAATAGAGCTAACAAGCAAAGGCCTTTCCAAACGATTGACCACCTCCAAAGCAAAATCACAATCAGGAATCCTTATACCAATAGACTTCTTTTTATTTTGAAAAATCTTAGGCACCAAACCACTCGCCTGAAAAACAAAAGTAAAAGCACCAGGAGTATTAGACTTCAAAAGCTTAAACAAATCATTAGAAATAGGCTTCGTAAAAGAAGAAACCATACTAATATTATTACAAATAATAGAAAAATCGGACTTTTCAAGCTTCTTACCTTTCAAATCAGCCAACCTTCGAGCAGCCTTTACCGAATTAACATCGCAAGCAAAGGCATAAAAAGTATCAGTAGGAATAATAACAACGCCATCAGACTCTAAAATCTTAACAATAGAATCAACAACCTTATCATCAAAACCATTATCGTAAATAGGGAAAAACATAAAAACTTATAAAAAAAGATAAATGTGCTAAATGTGCCCGGGACAAGACTTGAACTTGCACGTCAAAACTGACACCACCCCCTCAAAGTGGCGTGTCTACCAATTCCACCACCCGGGCATTGCTTTGCAAAATTACAAAAAATATAAATAACAACAAATAAACAAAAGAAAAAACAATAAAAAAGCGTTTCAAAACTCCGAAACGCTTTTTTATTGTTTAAACACTTTATTGCTTAATCACTTTCTTCATCGTGGTCTTTTCCTCATTTGTTAATCTCAAATAATAAGCACCACTTGGCAAGGATTCAATGTTTATTGTCTTTGCATTAGTGAAAGTAAAGATTGTTTTTCCTGTTAAATCAATTACTTCTACCTTTTCTATCTTTTGACTGAAAGTAATCTTGCTGTCAGTAGGGTTAGGATAGAATGTAATTTTAGTTTCTTCAATATCTATCAAAGAACTATTAACCGAAAGCACAAGAGTAATAGTACTATCGCAACCATTTACGGATTGAAGATTTTGAACGTAAGTACCAGCTTCACTTTCGTTGAAACCAAACTCAGTGTATGTTTCTCCTGCGTTTATTGTTGCATTGATAGTAGTATCAAAAGTAGGATTAACATTTAAAGTAAGTGTAACAATACTATCGCAACCGTTTGCAGAAGTTAATGTTTGCGTATAAACACCTGCTTCACTTACGTTGAAACCATTTTCATTGTAAACTTGACCTTGACAAATTGTTGCCGAAAGTTCAGTGTTGAAAGTAGGATTAACATTTAAAGAAAGCGTAACAATACTATCACAACCGTTTACAGAAGTTAATGTTTGAGTGTAAACACCTGCTTCACTTACGTTAAATCCATTTTCATTGTAAACTTGACCTTGACAAATT
>RHMF01000255.1_pt1 | contig 22078 bp, 25 predicted proteins | sample 5365151 | NCBI WGS metagenome assembly RHMF01 (sample SAMN10266501, study PRJNA497801) | feces metagenome | isolation source: feces | host: Bos taurus | place: China: Prairie of Fairy Mountain | collected 2017-08-14 | reverse complement strand
GCTGACCGTTTAAAGAAATATTATTTTTGTGTACCGGAGAATAAGTAATGAAGATAATTTTGTTTAGTACTAATTGCCCTCAATGTAAAGTACTTGAGGCTAAGTTAAAAGAGAAAGGTATTACCTTTGAGTTAATTGATGGTGAAAGAGCCATTGAATATATTCAGGAGCGTGGGTTTATGTCAGCTCCGTTGCTTAGTGTAGATGGAGAAAATATGCCTTTTGGTAAGGCAATAAAGTGGGTAAACGAGTATGGAAATTAATATAAAACTTAACAAAGATTTTGAAAGATACTTGCCTGAATTAAGAAGTAAGTATGGTGAAGATTTTGAAATCCTTAATGGATTACATGAATCACAGTTAAATTTCTCAGACTTTATTGATGGTTTTGTTGATAAGAATGTAGCAGATTCTACTATAGATAGTAATGCTAATGCACATCATAAAGATGTATGCAGTTTACTTGGTGAAAAGGGTAAATCAGAAGATAAACTCTTTGCAGCTAATAAGATTTTCTATGAATTAAAGAAAAAATATGGTTTAAGAACTGCTAAAGAATGGTTAAATGATGAATATTCCGGGGCTTTTTACCTTCATGATTTTCCTTCTGCATCGATGAAGCCCTACTGTTACGCTTATGATTTGAGTAGACTAGCTAAAGAAGGTTTGTTTTTCCTTGATGGATATAATAATCAGCCACCTAAACATCTTACTACTTTCCTTGATGATGTAATTGAGTTTATATCATTCTTCAGCAATCGTAGTTCTGGTGCTTGTGGTATTCCTAATATCTTACTTTGGACATTATATTTTTATAAGAAAGATGTTGCTGAAGGTTACTATATTAAGGATAAAGATTATTATCTTAAACAGTGTTTCCAAAAGTTTATATATAGAATCAATCAACCTTTTCTTCGTGTCGACCAAAGTGCATTCGTAAACTGTTCAATCTTTGATAGACCTTATTTTGAAGCATTATTTGGTGGTGTTGAATTCCCGGATGGTACATTTGCTATTGATTACGAAGAAGAATTTATTGAACATCAAAAAATATTTATGGAAGTAATATCTGATATTCGTTCTTCAAATGTGTTTACCTTTCCGGTATTAACATATAGTTTACTCTATCAGAATGGTAAATTTGTAGATGAACCTTTTGCAAGATGGTGTTCAGATCATAACACTAAGTGGAATGATAGTAATTTCTTCCAAAGTGATAGTGTTGATACATTAAGTAACTGTTGCAGATTGCTTAGTGATACTAAGAAGTTAAATGCATTTATTAATAGTATCGGGGGATCATCTTTATCCATAGGCAGTATCAAGGTTAATACAATTAATCTTATGCGTATTGCTTATGAATCTGAATTTAATTTAAAAAAATATCTTAGCATTCTTCGTAAGCGTACAACACTCTGTTGTAAAACACTTGATGTTATCCGTCATATTATTAAGCGTAATATTGAAAAAGGCTTATTACCTAACTACTGTGATGGTGGTGTAGAAATGGATAAACAGTATTGTACTGTTGGTATCTTAGGTTTATTCGAAGTTGTTGAAGCCTTTGGTATGATTAATACAGATGAGTTTGGCAATATTAGTTATACAGATGAGGGTATTGATTTTGCATCACAAATATTTGAAGTAATCAATGATGTAAAAGATAACTTTACTACTGATTATTCTTTCAATATTGAATCTGTACCTGCCGAAAGAGCTGCAGTTATTCTTTGTCAGAAAGACAATCTATTATATGAAAAGGATGATAAGTTTATTTATTCAAACCAGTGGATACCACTTTCTGCTAAGTGTACTATACAGGAAAAAATAAGATTAAGTTCAATTCTTGATAAGAAGTGTTCCGGTGGTGCGATTGCTCATATTAACTTAGAGCAGAACTTCCCTACTAAAGATGCAGCTTGGGATATGCTTAACTATATTGCTAAAAATGGTGTATTCTATTTTGCATTCAACACAAGAATTAATGAATGTGAAAATCATCATGGCTTTGTAGGAACTGATATCTGTCCTGTTTGTGGTAAGGGAGTATTTGATACCTATCAGAGAATCGTTGGTTTCCTTGAACCTGTTAGAACATATTCTAAAGACAGAAAGAGAGAGTTTTCAACCCGTAGATGGTATGAATACGCTCAGTTAAAAATGGAGTAACTAATGCTTGTTAAAAATATTGTATATGAGGATGTTGCTAATTACAAAGAAACATCAATGTTTATAGCGACTCCTCGTTGCACATTAAAGTGTGATAAAGTGAATGGTTGTCAAGTTTGTCAGAACTCTGAATTACTGAAGTCACGAGATATTATTATTGATACTGATAAAGTAATTCAGAAGTATCTGTCAAACAAATTAACACACGCAATAGTGTTCGGTGGCCTTGATCCAATCGATACCTTTGAAGATTTAATACTTTTTATTGATAGACTTCGAACAAGATATAAATGTAATGACACAATAGTTATTTATACTGGATATGATAAAGAAGAAATATCTAAAGAGATTAAATATTTATCTACCTATGACAATATAATAATTAAGTTTGGTAAATATTTAATGAATCATTCTCCTAAATATGATGAACTTTTAGGAGTAACCCTTGCATCAGATAATCAATATGCGGAGCAAATATCATGAAAGAAACCCTTAAGAATATCTTCTATGATTTAGTTTTAATAGTTTTAATATTATTCATACTTTGGTTTTTCTTATTCCCTATCATAGAAGATGGGTTGGAATATCAAAATAATATGAACGAAAAGATACAGGAAATCAACAATGACACAATATAAAGAAAAAGATTACTTAGAAAGATTAAAAGACGCTAAAGCTGAATTAACAAAACTGTGTAATCAATTACAAATAATACCACAATCATCTTGTGGTCAAGCAATGGTTGATATATTAGAATTATTAAATAGAGAAATTCAACATATAGAATATATTAGACAGTTTTAAATCCCTAAAACTATATAACTTTAGGGACAAGTGGAGATTGATATGAAAGATCGTGAAACAATTTGTGAATACTATGTATGCAAGAATGAATGTTCTAAAGGCAGAGTAGCAGACTTCCGGGGTTATTGCCAGAGATGTGATAAGTATAAACCCAGATCACATGAACGACATATTAATAGGAAGAAACAAGAACGATATAAGGAGAAAATAGATGAAAAAGACGAATGAAGAAATAAACGATAGTTTACAAGCAGCCATAATTTACATTCCAAAAGATGCAATAGCAATGGATATTACAATCAAACTTCTTGATACTGATGACTATTCAATATATGAATGTGGTCAAACGATGGATATATCTGCTATAAAAGATGCAATCATTGAGGGTGATGAGTGGGAAGCTGAGAATGTCAAATATGTATTAAATCCAGATTATTTAAAGGAGAACAACGATGGAGAATCAGATACCTGAAACAGAACAATGGTTACTTGAAGGTGATTGTGACAAATGTCGTAAGGAGAAATATTGTGACAAAGATTGTAGTGCTTACAAGAAAACAGTAGCAAAAGCCTTGCATGATGCTTACATGAAAGCATTAAGAAACGCACAATCTAAGTGGAATGAAGAACATCCTTATGTAGATCAAAATGGCAATAGATATGCTACTGAAGAAGAGGCTAAACAGGCTGATGAAAGAATTGAGGCTTATAAAAATGCGAAAAAAGATAAGGATAATACTTGTATTGATTGTACTATTCCTACTGATACAAGAACCAATAACGACATTATAGAAGGAGAATAAACAGATGAACATAACAATTAAGTATCAAGCATATGACATAATACCACTTGAACAAAAAGATGGTTCAGATTGGATTGACTTAAGGGCGGCTGAAGATGTCGAGATGTTCGAAGGTGATTTCAAGTTAATATCTTTAGGTGTGAGTATGAAGTTACCTGAAGGATATGAAGCACATGTTGTTCCTAGAAGTTCAACATTTAAAAATTGGGGAATACTTCAAACTAATTCAATAGGCATTATTGATGAATCGTATTGTGGTGATAATGATATTTGGAAGTTCCCGGCATATGCTACTAAACATACTGTTATCCACAAGAATGATCGTATCTGCCAGTTCCGTATAGTAGAAAAGCAACCTAAGATTGATTTTATTAAAGTTAACACATTAGGCAATAAAGATCGTGGTGGATTCGGCAGTACTGGTATTAAATAAGTTTACCCTCCTGTGTTTATATACATCTAAATCCGGGGAAAGTCTGATGTTTTGGACTTATCTTCGGATTTAGATATTTTAAACAACATATTTAACGACACATTAAACAACACATTTATAAAAGGAAGTGGTTACTATAGACGAAAAAAGCCTATTGCAATTCGCTCAAGAACAGGGTATAATAGATCTTACCCTCGTGCAACAACAGTATGAGCATATGGAAAAGCAAAGGATAATTGACAATCACAAAATTTGGCAGGCATCCGATGGGCGATGGAAAACTTATATCGAGATAGCCGGCAAGAAAAAATTACTAGCGAAAACAAGTCGGGAAGCTTTGGAAGATGAGATTGTTAAGTCTTACAAAGATCCGAAAGTCAAGTTCAAAGATTGTTTTGATGCTTGGGTGAACGAAAAGCTGGAATATGGTGAGATACAAAAATCAACATATGACAGATATGTAGCAGATTACAAGCGTTATATTCATGGCACTGAACTTGAAAGAAAAGAAATCAAGCAGATAAATGAACTCTATCTTGAAACTTTCATCAAGAAGAAGATTGCTGATAATCATCTTACTGCAAAGAACTGGGGCAATATGCGAATCTTAATAACAGGAGCAATGATATATGCCCATAAACATGGATATACAGATATGAGAATCAGTTTATTCATGTCGGAATTACAGTTATCAAGTAAGATATTTAAACGCGTAATTGTAAAAGATGAAGAACAGGTGTTTACTTCAGAAGAAGAGAAGAAGATAGAGAAGTATATCATTGATAATCCTAACATACTCTCATTAGGTGTTGTACTAACATTTTATACCGGACTAAGAGTAGGTGAAGTGGCTGCTCTTAAATGGGAAGATTATAAAGGAGACTACCTATCGGTTGAGCGTACAGAGATTAAGTACATAGGTGAACATGGCGAGCGTGTAGTTGAAGTCAGAAACTTTACAAAGGGTAAAATAGGTCATAGACAGGTAATCTTATCTGAAAAGGCTAAAGCAATAATTGAGAAGATAAGAGCATTAACTGGTAACTATGAATATATGTTTACCAGAGATGGATCAAGAATCAAAGCGGTTTGGTTATCTTTAGAGATTACTAAACTCTGTAAAGACCTTTATTTACCTCACAGAAGTTTTCATAAGATTCGTAAGACTTATGGAACAAAGTTGCTTGACTCCCATGTAGATGATAAGATTATTACTAATCAGATGGGACACACTGAAATACTCACAACTAAAACTTATTACTATTTTAATAACAAGCAAATCTCTGAAATTAAGGCACAGTTAGATAGTGTAACATGATGTAAAAGGGTGTAAATGAGTCACGAAGCCTTATATATCAAGGGTTTTGATAAAATCTATTAGGCTTCAAATCCCATTTTCTCCGTTAGAAATGCCCTAAAATAGGGCATTCTGAGAGTTACAAATCAAAGTGTAACTAAAGTGTAACATAGGAAAGAGGAATGAGCATATTAGAGTTGCATGAGGGATTCCTCTTGGACATATTTATAGTAAATATTCTTACCAATAAGGACATTTGTTATACATATGTCTTTTTTATTTTTATTTAATAATTATTAAAATTTTATAAACAAACATTAGTTTGTCATATCACAACGCGAAAAAAGGGGCAGGTTCTTTACCCGCCCCTTATCTTAAGGATTAATCCTGGACTTTAACTGAGTCCGATTCTTTTCATCTATAACGTCTTTACAGTGTTCTGTATAAAGATAATATTTCTCATAATCATTCGACTTGATAAACTGATTACTGACCACCTGAATATCTTCATGGGGATCACTGACAGATATCGCATATATTCCCACACATTTGTTCTCTTCTCCGGCATACTGTTCAAGATTATCATAGAACAGAATATCCTTACATACTCCGTCTGAGTTCTGTGGCTTGACCTGGTTGCCCTTAAGGTCATAACTGTATTCTTTATTATATATCCTTGCTATCCGCCCACAGTGCTTAAAATAGTTCGATAATACCCGAACATCTTCCATACCGATAAATGACAGACAGTTGCCCAGCTCATCACAGTTGAATGTGTTGTTGAATATCTTTATGCCCGTATGCCTTGCCCCACCAAGTATCTGAGTATGAGTTCCAATACATGCTGACGGACGCTTTCTGAAATTCGATTTATCAAAAGTACAATTCTCTATATTAATGTTGCTACATACAGTTCCGTCATAACACTTTGAATTCACAGTACTTCCAGCCTTAAAGAATCCCTTTGCATATGCAGCATCTATCTGAATAGCCTCTTGATAAGACTGTGCAGTATTGCAACCTAAGAACTTACATCTTATTATCTCCACATCTTTTGTGGCATTGAGTTCAATGGCATGACATCGGTTATCCAGGAAAGTCACTCCCTCGATATGGATATCGTGGCTATGGAAGAATGTGAGCAAATTATCCGGGGTATATTTCCCCATACCTTCGAATGTTCCATTAAGGATGGTTATCTTTCCGGCACCTTTATATCCTTTGGTCTTGGCAGCACAATCATTAATGAATATACTTTGTATATCCGCAGACCGTCTTAAAGTCGATCCGTTTAAGGTGATATATGTGCCAGCTTTGATTACTAGCTGTTTGGTTATGTTATATATACCATATTGAAAACAGATGTTCCCACCCTTATTTAGTTTCTTCTGTATCTGAGCCATAGTATCAGTTAACTTAATATCTATCATGTTATCACCTCGATCTATTTACATATTTATTCTCTTTACTCCTTTTATTCTTAATCAATTCCCCAATCTTATCCCGGTAATGTTCATCAGTACTAAGCCTTTGTAACGAGATAAGCAGATAAATCGGTAAGTGATATGGCATACGAGAATACAAGACCATATCTATCAAGTACTTCGCCGTATTAAAGTTCGTGATATGAGTATGGCCTTGTTTAAACTCTTTATCTTTATTAATAACTATGTATCCCTCATCCATATCTATAATCGCAAAATTCTTCTTAGTATAGATCTGAGTTCCCACATTAATCATCCTTTTAGAATATTATTTATTTCCTCAATATGCTGCTCGCCCCAGTAATTGTGGACAATATATTTCTGATTGTCTTTAAGGAATTGTTTAGCATCTTCCATAACAGAATAGTCATTCATTGCCTTATAAGTTTCCAGATATACCTTTAACATATACGAACAGGTATCCGACAAGAACTGTGTCAATCCCTTATCCTTAAAGAAAGCAATCTGATCCTTGGTTGCAAGTATCAAATCCTTGTTCTTGTATAGTCCATCATTAGATACTGAATGCTGCTTATATCTATAGAAGTACGTTTTAGACTTTGATAAGACAATTCTGTCTGCCCTATACAGAAGTTTATGATAAAGAAAATGATCATTATGCACATGACCACTGGGGAATCTCAGCTCTGTAAACCACCCAGCTTTAAGCAGCTTGTTCCACGTAGCAAGAAATGGTAACTTGGGAAGTGGGATACCACTATGATAATCCGTTACAATAGCCAATGCTTCCAAAGGAGTATAGATGTAATAGCCATCACCAGGGTTACATTCAAGTTTGTCCTTTCTTGTCACTCCACCGATTGACATAATCGCACCTGTCTCTTGCATATTATTCCAAAGGGTTTCGATAGTTCTTTCGTGAATATAATCATCAGCATCTATGAAGTAATAATATTCTCCATGAGCATTCTCTATACCTACATTTCTCGCTTCAGAATGCCCCTTGTTTTCCTGATAGATTACCTTGATTCTAGGATCAGCCTGCTGAAACCCATCAAGAATTTCAGCAGAACCATCCGTAGAACCATCATCCACTATTACTATCTCTAAGTCCTTATACGTCTGATTGATAATTGACTGGACACATTGAGTAAGATATTCAGCCATATTATACGTTGTTAGAATTATAGTAATCATATTTTACTCCCAATAAATTTTCATGTTCTTTAACTTTGTAGGCTTTGTAGTTTCGAATGTAATAAAATATAAAGGTATTGGATTATCTTCATCTATGCATAACATATGAATATTTCTTGCAAGTTGGTCAACCATATTGTTATCAACATAATATTTTATATTAGTTATGATGCCATTAGTAATTGTTGCTTCAAGTTTACAATTGTACCACTGATTAATTGAGAAAGCATATCTGGTATCCCAACACCAATATATTACTTCAGTACCTTGACCATTATACATTCGCCAATCAAGATAGCCTTCACTATTAAGAAAATAAGCATTAAACTCAAACCATAAAGTGCAATTTGCTGGTATAATTCTCTGATTAGCAGTAATATCATAAGCCCATGCTAAAAACTGTGTCCCATTAGCAGTTGTTACTTCTCCATTTGAAATAGTGTATGTCGGATTTGAAGGTGAAGAAGGATCAGCTAACGCTCCTTGTGCAGCATAATAATCTACATCATGTATGCTATACACAGAATCAACTTGGACATGAATAGTTTTACTAGCATTGTATCTCATGGTATCACGACCATCTGAACTAAGATCAATGGTAAAGAAATTTTCACCCGCAGGTCTAACCGTTGTAAACTCATAAGGTTCACTCTCTGTAATATCAGTAAATATCTTAAAGAAGTACGTGCTGCCATCAGCTATACCAGATAAAACTACTGACTTGTCAGCTTGAAGAATGTCAACTGCAGTTCCATCGGTAACACTCGTGGGAGCAGAACCAACTTTATATACTAATTTGATATATTCATATGTGCCTGTAGGAACGATATATTTGACAGTTACTTTGGTCAAATCGTCTATCTCTTGCTCCACTAAAACAGCCACTTTTGAATCGTCAATAAAATCAATATAACTCTCCAATGCATTATTTACTGGATCACCGTCATTTAAATATACTGATTGTATAGTTGAGAGAAGTAAAATCCCATTTTTACCGCTAATACTTGGTACGGATTGCCAATTATATAATGGAGGTGGTGCTAATCGTTTTGCCCATTGATACACCTCACTATGTTGTGTTCTGTATACATTCCAATTTAATGATTGCCACATTGATGTGCTACCCCAACCACCGTCCCACTCTCTTGTTTGGTAAATCAAAGTACCTAATTGATTACTATCATCAACTAATACATAAATAGTTGATGCATAAAACGCTTTTCTACTATCGCCATAAGGGTTTCTATGTACAGTACACAACCAATCACCATATTGTGAACCATTTACCCACATATAAACATAGTGCGTACTACCACTTATTTTTATTCGAAGTCCCGCTTGTTCGTCACCAAAAGCAAATGTGTCGTTTGCTAATAAATACCAATCATCGGGATAAAAAGTTATACCACCACTAAAATTAGCAAACGCACTTCCACCCACTGACGGACTACTACCACCAGTCATTTGGTCGTGATATGTTGCCCAACTATCTAAATCACCACTTACTAAACCTGTGGTTAAATTTTCTATTTCAGCATTAACATATGCCACAACAACACCACCTTTCTAAATGTTTTAATTGTAAGTAAACCTTATATTCTTAATCCATACATACGAATCTTTTTGTACCATAGGCTCTAAATAACGATAAAATTACTCTTTTATGAGTATTTTTTAAATCACGATATGCCCATAATAAGGCATTATCTTATATTTACTATTTATATATAAATTATTTTATTAAGTAATTTAAGCACTTAACCATTCATAAATCAATCCCATCTCAGCATCAGTAGGAGCCTCTTGATTATACTGATAAGTATCATTTCCATTATCATAAATGAAACTCGGCTTTGCTACCTCATTCTCATCATCAATAAGGAATCCAACATGAATCTTATCTATATCAGTAGTGCTTGTTCCGACAGGAGATGTGAAAGTATAAATCAATGTTGAATTTATATACATCTTAAATACAATATGAGCATTGCTGATCTGAACAGTGAGAGAGTTGTAGTCACCTGACCAAGCAATATCAACTTCAGAGCCATCCCACGTTGCTCCAGTACCCATAAATGCATCAGTAATAACAGGAGTATTATTAGAGAACTCATAAGCATTACTAGTGCAAGTCTTGGTTTCATTTAAACCATTGATATATGTAGTGCGCACAAAAGCACGATAACGACCAGGTAAGAAGTTATAAACTACTGTTGGTGTAGGCTTTGGCTCTGGTACAGGATCAATGGTCGGTTTGCCACTTACCACAAGCCACCCAGTACCAGCACTTGCATCAGCCGCCTTAAATGTATATTCACAAGGTGTTCCAGCACTAACATTAAAATTTACAGTTGAATTACCACAAGTTAACGCATTTGTTCCATCTAAATTTGATGTGGGTACAGTATAAAAATATAAATATATTTGTCCGTTATCTAATAAGAACACATCATACCATTGTTTAGTAGCTTCGGTGGTTGGATCGGCATTATAATAAGATACACCACACCACTTGAATTTAAAGAACCGATTGCCGCCAATCATGCCACTTTCTGAATACTCGTCCCATACAGCACAATCTCTACGATTAACTTTGAGCTGTTCAGCATTTGTACCTAATCCAAGAAAACTATTACCAGACGAATAAATATTACTAACAGTAACATTATTAAACTTGAACCAATCTATATTAGTTGCGTAAGTGCTTACACTATCATCATTCTTAACATGATCTCGCAACACTGTCATATTACTAGTATCAGCATTGATTGCTTCAGCTATCGTATCATAATTTGCCATTGGTATCTCCTCTCTTAAATTTTAATATTGTTCGGGTAGGGATTTGAACCCTACATGCTTTCATCTTCTTATGAGACTACTTGCCAACCAAAGTTAAAAGTGTCTACCCGTTCCACCACCGAACAAAATTTATTATTCTTCTCCGACAATCAGAGGAAGATCAGCATATTGATTAGGTTCAAACGGATCGTCACCTGTTTCAGGCAGAACCAGAACCTCAACCCAATCTTCTTCATCTTCATCCCATTGCTCAATAACAAGTTCATCACTCTCCCAAGTAATAAACTTACTACTATCCTGAGGGCTTTCCCACATACAGGACAACTGATTATATTCTCTGTCAAATGTAGCATCAAGTATAGGATCATCAATAGCAGACAGTAAGAACTCTTCAACTAGCAGAATGATATCCACATCTTCCTGTGGCTCTGTTTCAGCCAAGAAGATAACCTTGTTTCTCTGAATAGTGTCTACTTCAATATGATGCTTATATACTAAGTCCAGATCATTAGCATTATCCGTGGCAATATAAAGATATATATTACCGGACATACCATTAACATCCAATGTCTGAGTATAGTAACCACTTGCATGTTGTACCCAGTCAGTTGACAATAAAGTTAATTCCAATCCCTCTGGCAGAACATTATGATGTCTTACCTTAAGATTATTAAAGTAACCCTTGCCCCAAGGATAACTATATGAACCAATACTACACTGATCGGTAACATCATTATTAGCAGTGTGGCTGCCGAACTGATCATCACTTACAATGAAGTTCTTATTCTTTGTCATATAAACATAGAATCGAGTGCCTTCATCATCTATCTCGGCAGTTCTTAATTTCCATGAATTATTAGTATGTTCAAGAACTGCGGTATTGTTGTCATCTTCAGTGATAATCTTTGAGCCACCAATCCAACCGCTTTCCATATAAACATCTTTAAAGAAAGCATTTCTTGGTTCTTCGCCACTTGCTGGTATACCTTCGATATATATTGAAGGAGTAACAATCTCACCAGTAGTAAGATTAAAGGATGAACCTGTTAATGAGAAACTTCCTGGCATCAACTGTTGGAAGTTCAATGATTTGATAATACCAGTTAAGATATTGTCACCACTGATTGTTGTTGTTCCGTCAGTAAGCTGGTCTTGGAATATAACAGTTCCACCAAGTGTGATATTACCTGAAGTACTGATAGTTACACCATCATACTTGATTGTCATGGTACTTGATTTATCACCATTCTGTACGGTAAGTGTGATTTTACCCAGCTCTTGAGCAATCATTGACAAAGCTTCTTCCGCTGAGATTTTGCCCTGAATTAAGCCATCAAGTACACTAAACTTAGTAGTTACCTGATTATTCATAATTTCTATATTCTGATAACTTTCACTTCCGGTGTAAGCATCAGAGTAATTGTAATCATTGGTAAGATCACCACTTTTATTAACTAGATTACTTTGACCTTGATTCTCACTCTTGCCAAATTTGTCAACCACATTCCATGTTTTAGACATTAACTTTTGCATCTGATTGATAGCAGAAGAGTTGAGTGATACATCAGCAAATTCTACCGATATTGTAGATAAATCTTCAAAGTCAACTTCATACTTGATTAATCTTAACTTATATAAATGTCCACTTGTGTCCATAACTCTCAGCCAGTTACCTAACTTGAATGCATCTCTTAACCCGGCAAACTGTGGGATAGTAAGTAGATTCTGTAAAGTTGTACTGATCTGATATGAATACTTGTTATTTTCTTTTATCTTATATTCAGCCATAAGTAAGAACTCATAGGCTCGCTTAATCAGTTCAGCATTACTTAATGCATCTGATATGAACTGACTATCTACATAATCAAATTTCTTACGGAATGAAGTTGATACATAATTATCATTTGAATAATCAGATTCCTTACGAAATGAATTTAACTCAATCCATTGTGCTGCAGTAAGATTATTCTCTAACTTCATTGTTGCTTTGGCTGAATCTATCATAGCCTTGAGCAAATAAGTCATACATGTAGTTAAATCTTTAAAATCAACCAGCTTAACTTCATTCTCTCTTAAGGCTAATTCTGTATTAATAATACTTAATTTTTGTGTTGTTGTAGTATAAATCTGATGAGCATCAGAACTTGAATCATCAGCACCAATACTTGTTAAAGCCTCAACGGACTTTACATAACAATCATTAATACTTGATAATGCTTGATATGAGTAATACTTTAAAGCATTTGCAAGTTGTTCATCTGTCATAGCATACAGATTTATAATCTCAGCATTACCTTTACTTCTGTTTAACAAGGTTTGCTTAACTGTATTCTGTGCAAAATTACTTATATCAGCATTAATAACTATTCGTAATGTGCCTGTCTTTGCAGTATCATCTTTATTATAATAGTTAGTTGCACATAACACACCTATCCAAGTCCATACATCATTAACTTTTGCCAGGTCTGATGATATAACTTTAATATCAAACAAAGGATCTGATATGATTCGTGCATATGAAACAACCGCATTTGAAGCACTTGAAAGTGTTAATGAATCAGTTGTTAACATTGACACTGGAGAAAGGGTTAAGTCTGTTAACCCGGCAACTACTTGTGCGGCTGTTTTACCATTATTAGTAACAGATGGATATAAGCCATTATTTAAATATTCTCCAAAATCAATAGCATCATAATAGGCTTTGATTAATTCTGTATAACCAGTGATAGTAGTTATCGGATCAATCTTAACATCTGAGTCCAATAATCTGTACTTAGCAATTAGTGTATTGTAATCACTCAATGGTAGCCCTGATGTACTAAACTGATGTTCTGTCTGATATTCATCATACAAAGTTTCGTAAGAATCAAGTGCAGTCTTAAGTCCGGCACTCATTTCATTCTTACTCTCTTCAGAGAATGACCAAACATAGCCACCATTTGGATTACAATTACGGATTGCTGCAGTCATGATATCGTCACCACCAACAACATGGTAACAGTTACTTAAAGCATCTTCATTACGCTGATAGGTAAGATTTGAACCTAATAATTCTGTGCTAATCAGTATTCCTGTATCTTCACCAAATCCTTCTGTGATATTACTTCCACCACAATTAGGGCATGTACCAGTAAAATGACCACGATATCCACAATCATCACATGATGCAAGAGCATCATACGCATTAACAGTTCTGCCAGTAAAATCAATGATAATTGACATTTCTTCAGCAATCTGTTTTAAACATTCATATACACTAGTATTATCAAATGTAAATATTCGTTGAATATTCTGTATACTTTCGTCAACTTCACCTATTGTATAGTGTGGAGTAAAATTCAACACCCTATGCAATATAGAAGAATTGCGAAGCGTCTGACTTTTTTGTTCATTAGTATACTCAGCATATTTTTCATCAGAGTTCCATATATCATCATATGCTTCAATATCTGTAGGATCACGATATAAAACATTGGGAAAGTTTGAATCATAATCTGGCAAGATTATTTCTTCTTCCGTATTAATCTGTAATCCATAAACATGTGTTTGGCTTAATTCTGATTCGGCAAGTCTTGTAAGTGTCAGAGCTTTATATGATCCATTTTCACCTTCAGATATATCGCATTGAATAGCAAAATATTCATCAAGTTCCGGCACATATATCAACTTGTATTTATTTATCTCATCCCAATAAGGATTCTCAATTTTATAAAATTTAACTGCAATCTCAGGAGCCTCTTCACAACTTAAGCTGACATGGACATCCTGGGGATAGGGGAGTAGTCCTATCTTTGAGTTATCTCTTTTAGCAAGCACAAAGGTTAGCTTTTCTGCTAAACCATCTGCACCGAAATTTAATTTTATATCTATCATTTGAATCACCTTTATAATTTAATGAAAGTATAACACTTAATTATTATCTTGTCAATAGCCTATTATAAAGTCACTTTAACAATCGGCTTGTACTTTATCTCTACAACACAAGGTTGAGAAGCTGTCCAAGTATCTGTCCTTACGGATTGGCTATTTGCAACACGAGGGAATACAAAATTAAAATCATCTTGTATAGCATGTGCTGACACACTTGATGACAGAGTAGGATAAGTAATAGTGATAACTTCTCCATTAGCACAATTATTAATTTTAGTCTGCCTACCCTCAATAGATTCAGAAAGTGTCAAGTTGCCAGCCGCACTAAGTGTTATCTTTACCTGATCAGGATATATATATCCAACCTCATCTGATGTATCTTCAAGTGTCTGAGTAGAGTTAGCACTTGCAAATGTAAGTGTTTTGGTAACTTGTGGCAAAGTCGCAAAAGGTTTATTAGTAACCATCTCTAACTCAAGACCATAAATTTCTCCACCAATTTCTATTGCTGATACATTAAAACTTGCTTCAAATGTAATGTCCGTCCACCCGGTAGCATCAAAAATCATTGGCTTATATTCTTTTTGATTGAGCCATCTTGATATTGCTGATACTTCGGTAGGTGTTATTTTCAAATTATTCTGATCAGAAACATTACACATTGTCTTACAAATCTGTAGAGTAGTAGTAAGACAGTTTTCATATTTAGCATCTGCTAACAAGAATCTTTGTCCCTTATCCATTGGAACAGTACTAAAAGTTATATTAGCACCTGGTCGTGTTTCATCTCCATTACCAAAATTGCAAAGAATATATCCCTTTGATGCAAGTGTTACACCATCATATGTAAAGTTAGTAGCGTACATAAATTTATTTGCTCCTTTCCGCAAATTTTTTACTAATAGCATTCTGCAACCTTACACTCTTGGGGATCATATTACGGTATTCTAACAACTCTTTGTTGAGCCGCCAATACTCATCCCTTGCTTTTTGTATATCTTTTAAGGCTGCATCCCATTCTGTATTTATCTGTTTAAGAGTTTCAATAAGTTCTGAAAGTTCGATATCCGGCTCCATGCACTTATCAATCAACTCACTATTTTCTAATTTAACTTTCTCAAGCTCTTCTTTTAAATCACGCATTAAACGTACCTGTCTGTCATTTTGTTTCATTTTTGCTCCTTTCGTATTTATGTCACCAAGAACATAATTTTAAAATCAGGGGAGAGAACTCAGTCTCTCCCCTTACAAACCTTTCGGTTTCAATACTCTAAATCATCTTCTCCACCTCTCGGCTCAAATATCACGTTACTCTGCTTTCTTGTCCAACTAAAATTTTGGTTTTATTTGGTTACTTCTTATCCGCCTTATAAGGCTCGCAAAACATCCTGTCGATTTTACCAACATAAGGATTGTTAGTAGCACATTTCTTACTTTGGCAAGTATTATTAGTAGCACAATAGTAATCACATTCTTTGCAAGAATTTCTTTTAAAGCGTTCAATTATACTCATTTTTATTCTCCTTTGTAGTTTTATGATGTTACTCTAAAGATAACAACCTTGTTACATCTTCCTCGGTATGTCCATCCCATTCCTTACCGCATTCTAATTCTTGACATTTAAACATATCCCAATAACTCTTTTCATAATGATATGTATAACTGCCTTCAGGTGTATCTATTCCAACAATAAACCATTCACCATCACTATCAAAACAATATTTACCATCAGAATGCTTAAAAGATTTCCAAGACTTATCTTTATTCTGATTTACAATCGTTGCAAACAAAACAGCTCTTTGATGATAAAGCTGATTAAATGTATGGAAACCATCACTTAAATCTCCAATATCTTCAATGTTTACTATTTCGCAAATGGTTTTTATTCGTTTTGCTTCTGTATCCATCATCTTTCCTCTCCTAAAAATGGTTTATTGGTTTAAAATATATGCAAACCATTGTCCTTCAGAATATTGTGCAAGAATATGCCCATAATAATCTACATAATATATTCTACCATCTACTGTTTGGATTATCATAATATTATACTCCTAAAATGGTTATTTAATTACTAATCTGCTCAATCCCAAGAGGGTTTCGATACGCTTCGCTTGTTTTATTTGGTTACTTCAATAATTTTTTACGGTTCTTATTTTCAACCGTCAAAGTCCAAACTCCACAATCAATATACCACTCATCACCATAAGAATCTAAAATATTTTTGCAGGTATCTACATCAATATCTTTAGAATCAACTCTTTTAAGAATTTCTATAAAATCCGATTTTGGCATTTGTTTCATATATTCCTCCTAAAATAGTTATTTATAAAAAAGGGTGAACTCGGCAGGGGAACATACCCTCGTGTTGTGATTTTTTTTGCTTTTGCCTCGGTTACCAGCCTTTACGCCCACCCTGTTTTATCTCCTAAAACGATTGTTTTAATCACTTTCAATTAATATCCGCACCTGTTCACGATACTTCTCAGGTACATCATCAATCGTTAACTTACCAGCTTTAACTAATTTATAATAGAACTGTACCATATTATACCTCCCCCAATACGATATTAGTAAGAATATCAATTGCTTCGGTTAAATCTGCAATTGTAACTTCGGGTTCTTCAATAAAATATGAATCAAACTGTCTTTCGATTTCTTCAACAGATAAGAATGTTCGTGGGATAAATACTTCCAGCGCAGTCCACTGATCACCATCTTCTGTTATGTTTTTTCTTAATCTTACCTCTGCACTTCCATCATCATGTTGCAAGTAACTGATTCGTTCAGGTTGTTCTGAGTATGTTGCTCTTTCCATTTCTTCTTTTCCTCCTTACTAATAACATCTTGTGCATATAAAAATAAGTATCGTAACTTATATTTTTTCCAATCTGAATATATGTAAAATCCTTTATAAGAAACTATTCTTCTACATTGTCTAAGTGATAATGAGCCAGTTCGATCATATTTAAATTTTAATCGCCTTGACTTAATATAATTTCGCCCTCTCATTGCCACTGTACCTTTACGATATATAACATAACCCATCATATCTACTTGGTCAAATTTATATATTGCAAAGTTTTGCTTTAGTTCAAACTTCAAAAAATTACATGCATATTTTATTAAAACACGAATTGCCTTTAACAACGCTAACCGATTTGTACCAAACAATACCATATCATCCATAAACATAACCATATGAGTAACTGATTTATATTGTTTACCATGACTTTTATATTTTATACTCATTGCTTTATGATATAAGAACGATAACATATACTGACAAGCCCATTGTGAAATTAATGCACCTATCATGAATCCTTGATATCCATTAATATTATGTGATTTTAATAATACACTCCATAACCAAATAATATCCTGATTTGCACAATCTTTTTTGAAAAGATTTATAAAAATATTAAAATTAGCCGATGGAAAACATTTCTTTACATCAAGTTTTACTACATAACTACATTTACTTGTATAGTGTCTTTGTGGATGTTTCTTAACATATCTTAATGCTCTATTATCCCTACGAACATAATTCTTAATCATATTCATTCCATATACCTGACCACGACCAGGAACAGAAGAGCATTGCTGAATAACCATCCTTTTCTTAAACACATCCATTGATGAATATACTGCAACATAATCAAGTATCTGTTGCATGGGAGATTCACAACCGATTAATCTTATTTTGCCAGTAGTTTTATCCTGCTGCTCACGAATATGAACAGCAGGTAAACTAAGGGTGCGAGATTTAATTATTTCACATGTTTCTTGTGTGATTAAATCAATAGCATTATCAAATAATGCTATATTATAAGTTACTAAAACTTCATCATATATTTCCTTGGTTACTCCGTGTGCCAACAACATATCACGAAAATCGTATCTTTTCTTATGTCGTTTAATACAATCCGCAACCCAAGGACGGATTACATTTGGATCAGTAATATCAATATTTTTACATTTTCTTTTCATTGCTATCCTCTAATTCTCTTGCTGAGGATTTAGCAGGGGTTCGCCATTACCTACTAACCTGCCGCATTAGCTCCTGATTTTCTCCGCAGAGAGGATTTAACACCGCTTACATATCTATAAAATAGACATGAGAATATAATTTCAACCTTAGAAGTCACCAACAAGATGCCGCGCGACGTAGTTCCACCTACCATTGCCAAGACCATTGTTGCCGTTCAAGTACGACATACCAGCATTCCCAGAACCATTGTTCAAGTTGCCAAAAGCCAGCCGCAAAAAACAACCAACGCCGCCCAACGCCCGATGTTAAACCCTGTTAATTATCTAGTTACTATTAGTTGGAGCATCCTTACGCCTCCTAAAGGAGGCTCTCCCCGCTTTTCAAGCGGTGAGAAGTATGCCCCTATTACCGTTGCAAGAGAGCCGCGCGACGAAGAACCACCCACCAATGCCAAGACCAACGCCGCCGACCAAGAACGACAAACCAGCAGACCCAGAACCAAGGTACAAGTGGCCAAAAGCCAGCCATTCTCTAGTTCCCGTTGTAGTTCCTGTGCCGTTCTCGTAAAATCCATCTTTCGTGTACTCACTTGAACTTGTGCCAGTTGATACAGGATAGAAGATTTCACCATCAAAACCATGCTTTTGAATATATCTCCAAGCATCACTTGAAGGCTGGGCGCACTTAAGTGTTGACTGCACCATGCTTGACGTGATCGATGTTGCCTGATCTGTCGACTTTCTTGCATAATAAGGATTATAATATCCACCTGAAATATTCATTATTACATCAGCAAATACTTCATATCCGCCTACCATATATTCGATACCCTGTAACCTAGCAGGATATACACCATTAGTAGCAGATACAGGTGAACCATCATTTCCTTTAACATTATCACAACTACCCGATACCCAATGATGTGTACTTACTATCGTAGTTCCATTAGTAGCATCACCATTAGCAACTGTATCAAATGTACTTGTAGTATTAACATAAACCGCTTTATAAGTTGTTCCATCTATAGTCACATCTTCAATAGATGTAATAATAGCTCCGTCCTGACCACTTATTGAATAAGTAGCAGCCTGACCTCTGTCAGCATTACCAGCATAAGCACCAAAAGTTACTGTTGAACCAACCTTTAAATTCGCTCCGTTTGCAGATGATAAAATAAGCCTTTTAACACCTGTCTCACTAACCTTGACATAATACTGATAATTATAATTACAGCAACCTTGGAGAACACCATCAGATGTGAGAGAAGCGTACTTAATTCTCTGCATCCAAACTAAGAATGACCAATCGACAGAAGTTCCACCAGAGTATTGAGTACCAATATTATCGGGCAATGTAACCAAACTATCGTGTGATATATTTCTTCTAGGAATGATACCTGAACAACATGTCATTTTAGAATCAACAATACCACTCATATATTTAGCATGGACTACAAAACTTCTAACTGTACCATCCAGCTTAATTGCTTCAGGTAAAGGAACTAAATCTTCATATGCATCTTTATCATCAGCATAATAATACTTCTGAGTAGATGCATCATCAACTTTCTTAACCCAACCTGTCTGTTGCATAACTCCAACAAACTTTGTAGGATCGTCACGGACAAAATTATCTGTGATACCGTCAATTGCGGTGATGAGGATATTACCATCACTATCTAACTCCCAGTTACAATCTGTAATTGCAAACAATGGAAGTCCTTGATAAGTATCTGTATTAGCACTTGTATCTGTTGAAGGTGTTACTGACATATCAACATTATCATCAAATCTTGTACCTGTTGAACCTGTTGATACACCAACGGCAGGGAATGAAGTTCCACCTTTCCAACCCTGTTTAGTTATTTCGTACCATCTTTCGCAAAGATATGTAATGCCAGTTGAATCCATTATATTTACACCATTGTTAATGAACCACTGTTTCATTATTTTCTTGTATGTTGCTACAGTGCCATCAAAATTAAGTAATGGATCAGCAATATAAGTTTTAGTTGACTTAGTTAAGTTCTTTAAGAATAAACCAATATCATCAACACCCATTGTATAATCCTCGCCTCTGAATGTCATCTTAGGAACTGCACCATCAAGTGTAGCAAACTTACCGTCTCGGTAAGTAAGAGTAATGTTATCTCCATCTGTACTAATGTTGTTTACACCCTTTAACAGATTGATTGTATGTGGTGTAAGGTTTATGGTTATGGGTATAGCAAGTTCATAACAAATAGTTTGTCCTGTTACTGCATTTTTAAATATCGTAGCATCAGTATAGTCACTATCTTTTATGAAAACATCAATCGAATTACCATTACCTCTTATGGTTTTATCTGGTTGTAATGAAATTGAAAGAGCATTTGATACAGAATATGACGAAGATATAATATCATTTCCATACATTCTTCCAATAATTCCACCTGCAAAATAATTTACTGGTACTGTGTTATAACTCCAATCAATATCTCCTAAATCTTCAATCGCCTTATCCACCACTAAAACCCCATTTTCCACATCCAACTGCCCACCGTAAACGGTCTGACCAAGGGATATGGTGATATCGTTGGATTCTGTGTAGGGTTCATAGGATTGTGTATTATTTCCAATATGCATCAAAAAATATTCTGTATTATCTGGTAAAGTCCCCATTTCGCTTGTTCTTGTAAACTGAATGAAACCATAGCAATCTTCAGTAGGCGTAAATGATGCGATAATATCTGTTTCCATTACATAAATTCCGCCAACATCAGCTGGTTTTGCAAAATATAGTCTAACATTTCCATCTCCACCTTTATATTCAACAGTATATGTTATTCCACTTTTAAACAAATAATTGTTTGTTTTATAGAAATGGAGCTGATAAACACTATCAACGGCTTTTTCCTCTGGGTTAAGCAGATTCTTCCCACACCCATCAAGGTTTACTTCTGTCCTGCCTGAGATAGGGCAGATGTTTTCCCAAGGCTCCCAAGATGTTGCAGAGCTTCCTTTTTCTATTTGCATTTTTATTTTAAAACTTCCGCCTTCAGTTCCCCACAGCCTTGCACTCACCGTTGTTTCTTCTGTAAGCGTAAAGTTATAAGAATAAACCTGATTTAAATTATAAGCATCAAAATGTGAAAAAGTTGCAAGATTTGGTTTAATCTCAATTGTCCTATTCGTGGATGGCTTACTTATAAGAATAATCGATACTGTATATGTTCCGGCAGGTAAAATAACATCTTCTGTTATATATGCACCTTCACCAAGTTGTGGAAATGTT
>RHMF01000253.1_pt1 | contig 22154 bp, 40 predicted proteins | sample 5365151 | NCBI WGS metagenome assembly RHMF01 (sample SAMN10266501, study PRJNA497801) | feces metagenome | isolation source: feces | host: Bos taurus | place: China: Prairie of Fairy Mountain | collected 2017-08-14 | reverse complement strand
AAATTTCTCCCACCTGGCTGCGCAGCTACATCTAAAATATCTCCATAGTTTAATACTCTGGTTTCTTTTGGATTTAATTCTGCTCTAAAATGTCTATCTTGTACTTTTAAAATAACTGTTCCATTGGAACGATTTGTTACTTTAATTTTAGAATCTCTTGTTAAATTGCTCATTTTAAAATCTCCTTTTTCTCCAATAAAAAATAGGGGATTTGGGAATTACCCCAAAATCCCCTAGTAGAATTTATATTAAATTACGAATTACACAGTTGGAATTGTATCTAATTTACCAGCTAAGTCGGAATCAACATAAGCGCAAATATTATTAGCTAACATTACACCTACGCCAACTTTACGGTAAACTTGGATATCTCTAGACCAGTCTTCATTTTCACGTTCACGAACATGAGTAGCGCCTTCAAAAGCGATTTTAACTGGTTTAGAATCAGCGCCAGCAGGAATTACCCATGCATAACCTGGGTCAATTACTTTTCTAGCATTTGTTTCATCTTCAAAGCTCTGTGGTAATACAATTACCTGGCAACCTTTATAGTTACCTAAATAACCCTGGTTCCACACAGTATCTTTCATAGCGTCAGATACCCAACCTTCAGCAGGTAACATTTTTACTGCAAATTCATATGTGCAGTAAATAGCTGGTTTACCATAAGCAGAAGCAACCTGAATTAATCTATCCATACCTGCTTCATCGAAACCATTTGTTACTACTGTATTAGCAGCTGGTAACTGATTTGTAGAAGACATTAAAGCTGCAGCGATTTCTCTGTAGATTAAGTCATCCATACCTTCCATAACAATGTTTGTTACTTCAGCGAAGTCTGCGCGGCCATCTAAGAATTCTTCGAAGCCGATCTGAGCAGCACCACCGATAGCGCTGGTCTGAACTTCAAAGCTTTCTCCACCCAGTTTGAATACTTCGTAAACGCCAGCTAAACCAACGCGTGTGATGAACTGTTTAGCTCTTAAATGACCTGTTCTACGAGTAAATACTGGACGGTCTCCCTGTGCGAAAGTTTTTGTTTCAGCGAATTGACCATATCTTTCTAATACACGGGTAGGTAAAATTTCATTCATGGTTTCTTCGATTAAGGAAAATACCTGATTTTTATTTTCACGATATAAGGAATAAGTTCCTGCTAATTCGTTTAATTCATTACGCAATGTTTCATTCATTGCATCGTAAGTTAAAGACTCACCATTGAAGCTGTAAGTGGCGGAAGGATTAGCTTTCGCTACAGCTTTCATTAAACTTAATAATTCATTTCTCTGTAGTGACATTATTTAATCTCTCCTTTCCAATTACGCAATGCATTGTAATTTTACAGCAGGCTGATTGTCAGCTAATGTGTAAACTTTTACAACTAAGAATTTTGGACCATTTTCGTCGCCAGCTTTAGCTAAATAACCATCAGCACCAACCATTAATACATCGCCAACAGCTAATGTTTCTTCATTAACAGTATTCATTGTGATTAAATCACCGGTGTTGATTTTAACTAAACGTGGAACCATTTTTGTACCTTCTGGCATGTTCTGTGGATAGTTAAATACTGGCATCTGAATAGCGAAACCTTCTTCAGAACCTTCTTTGAAAGCTTCTCCATCATAGTTAACTACAGTTTTTAATTCAGAAGATTCCTGACCAATTGGAGAATATACGCGACCATTATAGTTACGTTTAATCATAGCGAAATCTTCATACTGTTCTCTATCTTTATATAATTTTACTTCGTTAAATACCATTAACCAATCACCTTTACCAGTGAAGTTAACTTCTTTTGCTTCATAATCGTATTTAGCGAACTGACCATTTTCTAATAATGCGATATCTGCTGCAGCAGGTAACTGAGCGTAAATCTGTCCTGTTCTCTGGAATGCAACATGATTTACTTCAACCTGACCATAGCCACGTTTAACGAACTTTGCGTTCCCAAGGCGTTGTGTTGCCATCTTTATATTTCCTCCTTAAATTACATTCTAGAAGCGGTTTCTTTAACTGCTTTAATCCAAGCTGGTACTCCAGCATCTTCTTGTACGTCTAAGCTAAAAGTAGTAGCACTTTCTTGTGCTTTATCTTCTTCTAAGCCAAAATTTACTTTATTGCGTACACAGATAACAGCTAATTTTGCTTCGATATCATCTAAAGAATAAGTATCGATATTAGCAACAACATCTGCCTTATCCTCGTCTGATAACATATAAAAAGTATCAATCATAGCTTGTTTTTCTTTGCGCTCTTGGTCTAATTTATAAGATTGTAATGGCGCAATTTCTTGAGCAAGATTGTTTTTTTCTAATTCTAATGCACTATATTTAGATTGTAATTCTTCATATTGTGCTTTTAATTCAATATATTCAGAAACTTCTTCTAAATTATATTTTTTCTTTTCAGGCTCTTCTTTTTCTTTGCCTTCTGATGTATCTTCAGTTTTCTCTGATTTTTCTTCATCAGTTTTGTCCTCATTTTTTTCTTCGGACTTTTCTTCTTCTTTTTGAGCCGCGAATTCTTCAGCAGGAGTTTCTTCAACTACTGGTTCTTCAACTACTGGTTATTCAACAACAGGAGTTTCTTCAACAGCAGGAGTTTCTTCAACCACTGATTCAATTACTTCATTTTCCATGTTAGTTACCGAGCCTCCTTCATTTAAAGCTTCTTTAAACTCATTAATCATTTTAAACATAGTGTTTTTCAATTCTTCAAATTCTTGCTGCAATGAAAATTGAGTCTTTATTTGTGAGCCTTCAAAGCAAGGCTCGAAATTTTCTCCAAGGATACATAATCTTTCGATAAGTGCCTCATTGATAATGAAAATGCGGTCTTTACCATTTACAGCTCCTGACCAATAACCTTCTTGATTAGTTATTTCCATTGATTGATTATTACCTTGTTCTATAATACGTTTAGATTCAGGATAAGCGCCAGTCCAAATATAACCTTCAGTTACAAGATATTCTCTTTCAACTTCTCCATCATCAATAAATTTCTAAAACCAAACCTTAGCGTCCGCACTTACAAACCCATAAGGTCTAGTGGTATCAATAATAGAAAATTTTCCATCTTTAAGACTAATTTCTCTATTATGTTCTTCAAAATCTTTTGCTTCTGTATTATAAAATCCAACAATAGGAGAACCTGGTAAGTATCTGCCCATTTCAGTCGCTACTTCTTTTGAAATAAAAGTTTTATTGCGGTTTTCGCCTATGTAGCATACTTTAATCTAGCATTTGGACACCAGAGGACTTACCTCAGTAAAATTAATTAATTCCATTGTTGAATCAACAGGAACACTAATATGCATTCAGTTAAGCCTCCTTAACCCATAGATTCTTTATTCTGAATTGTTTTGTCGCTTTTCTAATCATCCGCTTTTTCCGGTCTTCCGCCTTTTTTATCAGATGCTTGCGCGACTGTTTTCTTTTGATCATTTTGCTAAGAATTTACATCGGTTTTATTTTTATTCGCACTTAAATCTTTTCCACTCATAGTGGAAGACATCATCGGCGGAATCATAATTTCTGATAATTTTAACACATTATTTTCAAAATGCGCGGTTGCAATAATACTAGATTGAGAATGTCCTAATGCTACTTGCGGCAGCATTTTAGAATAACCAATTTGAGTATGCTCTTTATACATTTTAGATAACTCTTTATAATTATAAATAGTTGTTTCTAAAACACTTACTTGGAAACTATAATGATTAACTCTATTAAATTTACGAACTACTCGATTTAATAAATTTTGAAATTGTAATACTAAATCACGCATTGTAGCTTCGTCATTTAAAATAGATTTTTCTAATGCCATATTTCCTTCAGTATTAAATAAATTTTGAGAAACACCTAAATTATTATAAACCGTTCTTTCTACTTTCTATAAATCATCTGATGTTGTTGTCGAATTTTTATCTTGCATATCCGCAACATCAATGTCCGCAAAAGTAGTTAAAACATCTACTCCGACAGCTCTCTTAAGCATAGCAACTGCATTATTATGAATATCATGCGCTTCATCAACATCAAAAATTAAATCACCATTTTTATCAATAGGAAGTTTCTAAATAACAATTTTTAATAATTGCTGCATTGTTTTCTTTCTATCTAATTCTTGAGCTTGATCTAAGTCTATAATAGAAGGAATTGCCCCGGCTAAAGGCGGGAAATCGCTATTATTTAAACTAAATTTTACAGTTGTATCTGGATCTAGCATAAACCAACCATTTCCATCACCTGGATAATCGCCAATTAATTTTCCTTCTTTATATAAAATATAAGCTTTTTGAACTTCTTTCGGAAACATTTGTAAGACTTTTAATCTATGTTGAAAATTATTAAAATAAGCATCAAAAAATCTCATATTTAATTCTACTACTGGGTCTGGCCCTCTGAAAAATCTGCATCTACAATATTCAGATGGAAGCTATTGAATAGTAAATCTATCATTAAATTCTAAAATAATCCCATAATAAGAGCCAGTTTTCATTACTTCTAAAGCGATATTTCCCAATAATCTTTTTATATCAGAAGCATCTAAATAATTCAGCACTTTTGAAAAATCTTTTAAAATTTTACTCTCTGTAGAAGTAGTAATATCTTTTTCTGAAAAAGGAGTTACAAACCAATCATAGCGATATAAAAATGCCATATATTTGCATAAACGCTAATAAATCCCACTTGCTTCATAGAAATATTTAGATACCTCTCTTAAAGTAGAATAATCATGTCTATTAATAGCATTTAAAATAAAGTTTTTATCTCCATAATTACGGTTTATTTTTCTAAAAGAACCTAAGCTTAGCACTGCATCATCAAGAGATTTTAAACCAACCTTAATTTTAGCATATTCATCTATATCCGGATTTAACATATTAAAACCTTTAGAATGAATTTCAGACTATCTATTCATTTGCTCTTGTATATTTTCCAAAGTTCCACCTCCTCTTAATAACCAGCTTTATGCATTATATAATCATAATTAATAAGATTTTCCTCTGTATAAGGAATTTCTATTAAAGTAATATCATTCATTGCGCAAAATTGACGTTTTTGATTGTCATTATATTGTTGCTGATAAAGCCCTCTAGAACCACCAAATTTACTTACTGCTTGATAATGCTATTTTCCTTGATATTCAATTAAAAAATCAAGATTTCCATCATCATCAAAGATAGCAAAATCAAATCTAAGGGGTCTGCCATTAGGACTTTTTAAACCAGGAAATTCATATTCTTCTTTAAATACAATATTATTCATTTGTAAAATTTCCGCAATTTTAATTTCTCCTCTACTTGCTCTCATAGCATTCTCCTTAATTTAAAAACATAAAATCTGAAATTTTTCCACGTCTTTTTTTCTTTTTACTATCTTCTTCTTGTTTAATATAATATAAACCATATTCAAAAGCAGAAAATTTATCTTTTGGAATAGACTTATTAGCTTTCTTTAAAATGATATTTACGCCTTCATTTTCTTCGCGCAAATTCAACATTTCTTCTCTTAATATAGAAGTTAAAGTAAAAGGTTTTAAGTATTCTGCCCTTTCTTCTGGTTTCATTGCATTACCAATTTTAGTTCCCATTAACTTGTTTTTTGCCATTCTTTCATCAATTAAGAATTTTACTTTACCAGAACTCATTTGTGATTGCGCATTTGCATGAGCTTCAGTATTAATAGGGGCATTTGCTTTTAATAAATATAATGCGTCATATTCAGTATCATTTGTTCGGAATTTTTTATAAAAATTTTCTTCATCATTAACTACGCCAAAATCAGGAAAATCATCATTTGTTTCAGGATCTGTTTGCGATTTTACCATATAGTCAACTAAACCAATACCTAAACCATTTGCGTCAATAACAATGCGCTGTGCTTTATATTTGTAGAATAAGCGTTTTAATTTAATAGCCTAATCTTCAAAATGCTCATCTTGCATAGTATAAATATTAACTAATGATTTAATAGAAGTTCCTTGTGATTGCGGCGTTACTTTAAATACACAAACAACAGTATCGCAACCTTTTCGGCCAACGTCTACAGAAAGAATATAATAGGCCTGTCTACTACTGCGCCCAGAATTTTCATATTCTGGTTTTTGTAATTTTCTATTACGGTCAAATACTTCTCCACGGAAAAAAGCATCCTCTACAGTTCCAGACCATTTGCTTTCATATTCTCTATCAAAAGAAGCTTCATTAAAAGTTCCATCATTTTTTAAGTCTTGTAAGAAGTTTTTATCTAATAATTTTACTAAAACCGGAATGCGCCATGTTCCGCCCATGATAATCGCTTTCTCTGGCTGCGTAATCATCCATACTAATACTTGAATTAATTTATCATAGGCAAAAGTATTTTTCCATCCAGCAGTAGTCACATAAATCTAAGACTTATTTAACGTTTCCTCCGGATGAACTGAACCATCAAGACACCTTCGCGATACGTTCATAGTTGGAATAATAACTGTCTGCAGAATTTCTCCATCTACCCCAACGCATTCTTCTACAAGTCCGCCATGTCGACGTTTACCACGAGAAGATTCTCTCGCTGCGATATTGTCAAAGTAAGATAAATTTTTAAAACAATAAATACAATAGTCTTTACCTTCTCTTGTTTTCCCAGGTCTGCGATCAAGCTCTCTCTCAAACGCAGGAACTAATGTACATATTTCAGTAACTTTTTCTTTAATAATCCCCGCTGCCTGCTCTTTACCGCCAGACGTTACAAAAAGTTTACATCCAGGGTATAGAACACAGCGGCACATAAGAACCATAACAGATAGAAAAGATTTAGAGTAAGCACGCGGAAAGACCATATATACATATTTATATCGAATTGCCGCGCGCAAAAATACTCTTTGATAAAAATAAAATACTAATTGACGCTTGCGAGTTTCATCTCCGCCATCCTACATAAAATCAATCATTATATCAGGGTATTCGCGCCAAAATGCAACATACTAACGAGCAATAGGTAAAATAGCATTAACACGTTCTTCAGAAAGCCCAATTTTTTTTCGACTTTGACTTAAATTTAATAAATCTTGAAGTGCCATTAATTAATCCTCATTTAATAAAGACTCAATATATTCGACATCATCAAGCGCGAGCTCTTCTTCTTGGTCGAATAATTCTTCATAGTCTTCGGTTTGAATTATTGGTTCATCAAAGTCAAATAAAGAACGTTCAAATGCGTCATCATCATTTTCATCATCAATATCATCTTCTGAGACGACGTCCTCTTTTGCCATTTGCTCAGCGATTTGCTTAATACTTTGCTCAATTAAATTACCTAAATTCATTTCTTCTGTTACTAATGTTTTTGTATAATGCTGTAAATCTTCTAACACTCGATCTACTTTATCTTGCGGCCCATCGGTATAATAACGTGGAATAAAATCTTGTTTTTCACAAAGCGCAACTAATTCGCCTAATGAATCAATAAATTCACCAGATTCACCTTTATTTTGCGCAGCAGTGAATTTACCAGATTTCATTAGCTAGTCATATACTTTAGACATTTTCTGAAAACCTTCTACATCGCCCATATCAATTAATTGATTTGCCTTAAGAGAAGTTTTGCATACTAGTTTTAAAGTGTCAATATGACCGGCTCCTTGAATATCATAGGAGGCCATCATATCTTCATATAATTGCTCCAATTGAATCCATTCGGAAGGACGATACCCTTTACCCCATTTGATACGCAAATAAGTTTTATCTTCTTCTGTTAAAGTATCTTCCATGTCATCTTTTGCGTCTTCATAAATAAGGTTCGCAACCTATCCATCTTCTATAAGCTTAGGTCTAGGTGGAGTTCTGTCAACAGCTAATTGTTGTTCGATTTCCTCTCCTGAATAACCTGCCGCCCGCATTGTCATGGCTTTTTTCTCTTTTGCTTCAGCTTCTAATCGCTCAGTATCCGCAAAACGATACTTATTCCACTGGGTTAATTTCATTTTAGATAAATATCTACCTAAAATAGTTGTACCAGTAATTTTAGATGGATCTTGCCCAAATTTTTCAAGTAACTGGTCCCACTGCTCTTTAATATAAGGAACGTCAATTTCTTGAAGAATTGGAATAAACGTAGATGGATCCCAATTGTCTACATGCATTGTTACACATTTTTTACACTGTCTTAATTTGCCATCATTTGGATATTTTTCTAAATTAAGAGAAGTATAAAACTATGCTTCATCCATTGTGCGTCCACATTTTTCACAAAAATATTGCGGCATTTATAATCAACTCTCTTTCTTTTTATTCCGGCATATTTTACATATACTATAATAGCCATCTTTACTTGTTTTATTTTTTGAAAAAAAGTTGTTATGAGCAGGTTTCATTTGACCACAACGAGAACATTTTTTTAATGAAATATTATTTTGCTTATAATACCAAATAATATATTCATCTTGCGCGGTTTGCGCAATTAATTTAGGAATTTTATTACGCCATAAGCTTGAAATATATTCCAAACTATGTTTAACGCCAAATTCTTCTTCAATTAAAGTTTGAATTTCAGCATTCTGTTTTCCATCTATTTTATAAATTACCATTTTTTTATATAAAGGAAAATTTTCTAAAGCTTTATCGCACACTTCTTCAAAATCTTTTATTAAATAATACGCATCACTATTAAATCTATCATAATTATCTTCTTTTAATTTTGAATAATTGCAGAGGATGCCAGAACATATGTTCGGGTCCATTAATGATACACCAGAAACGCATAACTGAAAATTTTCATCAATATAACTCGTGTCCTCTAATACTAGAGGAACTGGCCCAGAATGAGTAATTTTAGTTGGAATGACAAGCCGCTAATAAGCTTGCTTGATAACATATTGGTCTTTGCGCATTTCAATTAATGCTTTTTTAATTGTATATGCCTCTTTACCCGAAGAGGTTTTTAGCATTGTGTCCCAAATGGAAATTTCCTCGCGCAATTGTCTTAAAAATGGAATTGTTTCTATGTCTTTTTTAGTAATTGATATCTTTGGTTGAAAAATTATATTTTTATCATTTGCAATTAAATTATAGATGCCATCTTCGCCATTTTCAAGCTGGTCGCTCAACCCTTCAAAACTAGTTTCGCGCTTATTAACGGTCATCATTCTATTATCAGTTAATATTTTACGTTCTTTTTTCTCTTGTTTTTCCATACATAAAATTAAGTAATTCGCAAGAATTTCTAAATATGATGGAGTAATTGCGTCTGGGTTTGTTTCCGCCAGAATTTTTTCTACTAATTGCTATCTTTCTTCGGGAGATTCAAGAGTATAATCTAATTTAATTATAAGACTCATCTCCTTTTCACTATTATTATTGTACCAAAAATTTTCTTTTTTGTCAAGAAAAATTTTAAGTAAATTGACAAAAAATTTTTTTTATGATATTATAATAATAGAGGTGATTATAGCAATGGATTTATTATTATTGTTTTTATTTGTGTGCGCGGTGATGACTAGTTTTATTATTACCGGCGGAGTCGTGTGGCTAGTATGTTTTGTATTTGATATTAAGTTTTCATGGTTGGGCGTTTTAACTATTTGGTTATTACTTAGTTTAATAAAATAAATTTTAAAGATTTGTTATTTGAAATTTTCGTAATTTGAAACTAAAAATCGTTTTAGAAATTTTTATTACCTGGCAGCCCCGCTAGGTCAATTTAATTTCCAAAAAATCCCAAAAGGTACCCGCCCCTTCAAGAGTTAGCATGTGCTAACTCTTTTTTGCTACCCCTAAAAAATCTATAAGTGTAGCTAATACAATGTATTAATACGACTGATGAAAAATTAGCATTTTGGGTATTGTATTCTGTCGCAGAATCAGTATAATATAATTAACAGCTAAACAACACGCAACGGAGCAGGAAGCCGTTGGAAAGTTCTTCCAGCAGATACCAAGTCATTCTAAGGACTTGGAGCGTTTACCAATTACTAGGAAATTGGAATATATTAGCAGAGGGGTTATTTATATGAGAATGCAACGATATGAATGGAACAATAAGGACTTAGAACAGATGTACGGTAAAGGCTTTTGGCGAGATGAAGAAGTGATTTATAGCCATGAATATTCTGATTATGTGGTAAAAATTCACAGAGTGCGGAATATCAATGATAATGGGGGCATTTCCAAATATTGGGCGGTACATTTAATAAATCGCCGCAACCCATTAGAAACCTACTGTTTAGAAGTAATTTGGGAGTTATCCAAATTATGGCAGTATGTAGCAACATTGGAACTGGAAGTCACTGTAAGTGACTTCCAGTATCTGGAAAGCTTAGAGCTTTTCCAAGAATTGGTAAGAGGAGCTTTCGGTAATGAAGCTGAACTGGAAGGAATTAACGCAAAAACTGGTGACTTATGGTTATTTATTCCAATAGATAAACATCATGTAGAAGCATGGCAAAAGGTTTATCTGGGTGAAGGAAGATATGAAAACAGCTTCCAATATATGGAAAGCATTAACTGGGATAAAATGACACCATTAGAAAGATATAAAATCTTAGGTTGGAGGTATTAATTATGCACAAAGCAAAGTATAGAATTAACTGGGTTAAACTGGCAGAAACATTGGTTGCCACAGCAGGAATTATCTTCCTGCTGTGGGTGACACAAAGTTGGTTAGGCATTGTAGCAGATAATACTACAACTGCCAATCACTGGAATTACAACTTATTCGTACTGCTGACTAAATAAGTCAGCAGTACCATAAAATAACAGGAGGAATGAACTATGAAGGTATATGTAAACGCAAAAGCAAAAGGTGACACTGTTGTAAATATAGAAATCATTTCCGAAAAAGAATATAATAAGCGATGGGATGATACCTATAAGGCTTATTATACAAGTCTAGAAGTATTCCAAGCATTTCTGGATATGAAAATCAATCAAAAGGAATTTGAGAATCCAGAAAAAGTAATTGAGCTATTTCGTAGCTACTGCCAAGAAAAGGCAGAAGATGAAATGTACGCCAAATGGGAAGAAATGGAAGTAGTGGGTGCATAACCCACTACTTTTAACAAAAGAAGGAGGAGTAAAAATATGGCAAAAGCAATATGCTTTGATATGGATGGAACTATCGCCAATCTGTATGAGGTAGAGGATTGGCAGGAAATGTTAGATAATGGAAGTAGTTTACCATACTTAATGGCTGACCCATTATATGATATGGTGGAATTGGTAAAAGCAGTAAAAGACCTGCAAGCTGCAGGTTGGTATATCGAGGTCATTACTTGGGGAAGTAAGGCTGCCAATAAATGCCAACTTGAAGAGATTAAGCAAGCTAAGTTAGAATGGCTGCAGGCATATGAATTTCCATTTGATGGATTCCATTGTGTGAAATATGGCACAACAAAAGCCAAAACAGTAGTAAAATATGAAATGGGAATACTGATTGATGATAATGAAAAAATTAGAAAAGGTTGGAAATTGGGCGACACCCTGAATCCATCAGAAAATCTAATTGAAGAACTAAAAAAACTTTTATAGATAATTAGCATAGGGTGAGAGTAGTTAGCTCACCCTAGCTTTTGTTGCCCGAAACAGAAGAAAGTTAGCAGAGGCTAACTCATATGAGCGTGCGGCAACACCTATTAGCATATGCTAACTAAAATTACATCCTGAAACTATAATTAGCTTCGGCGGCGCGCCCACGGTCCTTAGGTCCGCGGGCAAGCCGAGTTTCCAATTTTTTACAATACTGGCAATTTTTGGAAGCGAACTTCAGTTAGCCTATGCTAACTCATGTGTCCCGATACTAACGCAAGCTACATACACTAACACTTATACGATAGGCTAACTATAGTTTGTATCTGCTTATAAGTTTCATTTATACTAGCTATAAACTTTATTGTGTTGACATTCTAGCACAGCCGTGCTATAATTAGACTATACTAAAGAGAGGGGTTGTCGATTATGACAAGTATGAGATTTACTAGATTTTCCAAGCATGAAATTTCTTCCAACAATTTACAGCTGCAGAGCTATGTGGGGGAATGGGTGGCATGGCGCCACTCTATTATGCGCACCTATCATATTGAAGGTAGCGGGGTAGTTACCCTGGAAAAATGTGAGAATTTTGATGACAAGCACCATCTGGTGCAAGTGCATTATATCATTGGTATTGATGATACTAATGGGTTTGACTATCATGTGTGCTATAGTTATAACTCACTGTGTGAAGCCATTAAGGATTGGGGTTTTATGGTAGCGGCTGGGACTTCGGTTCCAGTTGCTTACCAAGATGTGCGAATTCGCAACTTTGTTACCGGTGAGATTCTTGACACCAGTTTTTCCCAGTCAAGAGATTTTCTTTCCCAGTTGTTGGAAACTTTAGACTTATATTGGGGTTACCGCTACAGCGAGCCGGATTACCGCCAAGCATGGGAATATGATGGCATGATGCTCACAAATCTCAATAATAAGGAATTCGTATGGATTATTGACGAAATGTCTAAGCATAGTCAAATTTTAATTAAACCATTAGGCTTTTCTAAAATTAACGCTTGACATTTATTGTGCGGTATGGTAATATAATAGTGGGGCAGGAAAATCCCTGCCTCACATAATCAAAAGAAAGAGGCGATAACATGGAAGAAAGAAAAATGTATAATGTAAGTGGTAAAACTTGCGCAGGTGACAATTTCACAGTTAATACAGATAACTATAAACGGGCAAGCGATTTATATAGCATGATGTATGATAGTGATGAGTACGTATCAGGATATGTGGTGAGCGGCGAAACAGGCGAAGTATTCGCTCACTTTCACAAAGCAGAAACTAAATATTCTGTTGAAATGCACGCATATTGCCAAAAGGAGTGGGAATAAATGGAAATGACAAAAAAAAGAATATGGGTAGATTTTGAAAATGAATTAGTCATTTCTTCTCAAGCTAAACTTATTGAGGCTATTGCCGAAGAACACAAACTTACTGTTACAAGTAATTTTGTATTAGGGGATTTTCTAAAAAAACATAAAAAATATGGTTCTACGGTCACTATGTTTAATGATATGTTAAAAAATGATATAACTATCAATGACCTATACCGAGAATTTGACCGGTATGCTTATGAAATTGCAGAAAAGTATATCCATGAAAGATATAAAGAAATCGAAATTGAAATTTAATAATCAAAGCCATTCCCAAAACTGCGGAATGGCTTTATTTTTTCAGCGGCTCATCCGCGGTCGCTTTTGCTGCGGATGAGCCGAGTTTCTAATATTTTTTATACTGGCAATTTTTTCCAACGAATCTTGGTTAGCCGACCCTAACAACAGTTTCCCGCAACTAATCAATTATTTTTATCCACATTATAAAATTTATTATGTTGACTTTTGATTAATTATCCATTATAATATAATTAACAAATAAAACAAAGGGGAAATTAGAATGAAAGATTTTATTTGGTGTTTTACGCATTGCAGTTTAGAATGGAAAATTGAAATAGTTTCCTTTGCTTTAATGCAATTAGGATTTGCTATTTTAGAAATTTGCACTCTATATTTCATTTATATTAATTATTAAGGAGTGTTTAATATGAAAGTTAGAGAAGTGGTAGCGCACTATGGTTTTCCAGAACATATTTGTGTAATGACCTATTGCCAAGATGATGATTTATGGTGGGAAGATGTAGCAGAAGAAGAAGCAATAGAATGGAATTATTATAAAGGAAATTTAGATATTTTTTTAGATTAAATTAAAAAACTATTGACAAATAACAGATTATCTGTTATAATACTATTAGAGGTTGAGGAAAGCGCTGCGAGTACTCACCCTCACCCCTCTCAAATATAATGCAAATTATATATATTAAAAAAATCTAAAGGAGATGTTTTTATGGAAATGAAAAAAGAAATGATGTTAAACGCAATTCAGTTAGGTCTGAACATGGGTGCAGAAGGTTGCATTGCTATGTTATCAAGAGAGGAATTAGAAATCCTCGTAAATGCAGGCAATAAAAAAGTAGCAAAAGAGGAAGAAACAGAAATTATCGTTCAAGTATATGTAGATATGATTGACGAATTGATTGAGAAATTAGCTGTACTTGGTTATCGCATTAGTGTTAATGGAGAATCCCATGCAAACTATGACGGTTTTGAAATCGACCATAAAAATCAAGTGGTAGATATGCTTACTTGGTAAAAAATAAGGGCTTGCGGAAACGCAGGCTTTTTCTTTTGTTTGGGCGGCTCGCTTGCGGACGCTTTATCCGCAAGCGAGCCGAGTTTCCATTTATTTCCTGCACTGGAGATTTTTTCGGCGAAACGGTTGTTAGCCTATACTAACACCTGTATCCTATTACTTATTAGTTATACTAATACAATGTATAAAAATGAAAGTGTTGACTTTGGCGATACCTTACTGTATAATGTAATTAAGGGTTGAGGGAAAACCCAATAAAAAAAAATGAGCTAAAGGGGAAAAGGCTTATGTTAGAATTCAGTAAAGGTAAAATCGAAAAGGAAAAAAATGTAATTATTATGACACCAGCAGGTAAAGAGAAATCATATCGTTTAGATGTGAATACTGGTGTATTGTATGGCTTGCGTGGCTCTGCTATTGTAACTATGCCGCCAATGTTAAATGATGCTATGAAACTAGCATATAGTAAGAGACATAGTACACAAGATAAAATTGGAATATTATTAAGCAACTTCTATGATATTTTATTAACAAATTCTCATTTAAGTTTCAATGATTTGAGTCAAATAGGCATCTGGCTTACATTAGATAAAATTATTAATGCAGTAGGTGTCTTTCCTTTAAGTCATATCTCAATCATGCAATTAGAATATATTAATAAACATTTTACAACTTATGTAAAATATATGAAAGATGATGCTATTTTACCGGAAACTTCTTATCCTCATAAAACTAACCGTTTTGAACAATGGCACAAAGAATTTCTTATTGCAGAAAAATTTAGATTAAATGAATGTAGCGAATGTACTAGAGGTATGGTGAATTCTTTATTAAGTTCTAGAGTTGCCACATTCTCTGATGAAGAAATAGGATTGGCTATTTGGTTTAGCGAACATCAGTTAACTACATTTTTTGACAATAACGCTTATAAAGTATCTGAGTGGATTATAAGATATAGACAAATGTGCAATGATTTAGGGTTGAAAATGGAAAAAGGAAATTTTATGATGTTATACAATGCGGTTAAGCGTGAATATGATTTGCGGAAAGCTGAAATCGATAAAGCAAAAATGCACGCTAGATATGCAATGCACTCTAAAGCATGGGAATTTGAAGATGAGGAATATATGGTAGTTGTTCCAACTTGCGCAGAAGATTTTATCACAGAAGGCAAATTGCAACATAATTGTGTTGGTGGATATGTTGAAGCAGTATTAAATGAAAATAGAGGTTGCCATGTAATCTTTTTGAGAAAGAAAGAAAATCCTGAAATTCCAGTATTGACTGTAGAAATTGACAGTTACAATGACAGACAGCCAAGAATTAGTCAATTCTTATTAGCTTATAATCAACGCCCAAACCGCGATAATCAGCCAGAGTTATATGAACTGCAAATCCGCTTAGAAAATTGGATTCGTGAAAATTGGTAAAAAGAAATCTATGGGATAAGGCTCTACGGAGCCTTTCCCCTTTTTTTGTTTGAGCGGGTCGCCCGCGGTCCAGGCGACCCGAATTTCCAGTTTTTTCCAGTACTGGTAATTTTTTTGAAGTTGATCCCAGTTAGCCTCTGCTAACTCTTTTTCCCGTAACTGAACATCTAGCAGCAGGGCTATACTGGAAACAACTGGAAAAAGAGTTAGCAGAGGGCAACAAAAATTTTTTTAAGAAATTTTAGAAAAAGTGTTGACAGATTCGCAACTTTGCTGTATAATTAGCTTGTAAGGTTGAGAGAGAACAAAAGACAGAGCAAACAACCTGCGGGAGCAGATGAAAAAAAGTTTGCGGAAGTTGAAAAAAACTCTTGACAAACAAAAGACTATATAGTATAATATAGTCAAGGGTAAGGGATATAAGAACCTAGCCCCGAACAACTAAACAGCGGAAGTCGCTATAAAAAAAGGAGTGATGTTTCAAGTGAAACAGCTTGACTTTGCGTGGTCAAATGGCGGATATAAGAAAGGCAAAAAGCCGGAATTATTCCTTGTATTGGACTGCGAAACAGCTACCTTGCCATTTGTAGGCAATATGGAGCTGACAACTGAACAAAAGCAAAAGGTATCTATTGCAAAGCCATTAGTCTATGACTTAGGGTGGAAAATTGTTGACCGTAAATTAAATGTATATGCTCAGCATAGCATCTTAATTCAAGAAACATTCTTTGTACCTGCGGTATTCAATACTGCATATTACAGAGAAAAACGCCCTCAGTATATGGAGAAGTATGCTAATGAGAACATAGTGGCAATGAATTGGAATGATGCAATCAAACTTCTGCAGGAAGAATTGCAATATGTAAAATATTGCACCGCCTATAATGCAATGTTTGACTTCAAAAAAGCTATTCCATTCACTGAAAGCTATATTTCACATTTGTATAGTGCAAATTATCAAGCATGGGAAGATAAGCAACGCAAAATCTGTGCATATATTGCACAAGGTGGGCAAGTAGAAAATCCGAATGAATTTGACAATATGAATTTCCGTTTGCGTGGCACTGATTACCCAATGTTGGATATATGGGGGTTAGCTTGCAATAAACTTATTAATGAAGATAAGTATAAAGCGAACTGTGTAAAAACTGGGCAAGTTTCCCGAAGCGGTTTATATTTCAAAACTTCTGCCGAAAGCACTTTCAGATTTCTATTGAATGATAATGATTTTATAGAAAGTCATACAGCTTTTGAAGATGTAGAAATCGAATGTGAAATTTTAATCAAAGCCGTCAAAAAAGGAAAACTTGCAGAAGGTATTCAATATTTCCCATTTCGTGAACTAGGTACAACTTTTGATTATATCTTTGACCGCAAGCGGAAAAATGGTAAGCCGTATCATTCCGCAGAAGAAATAGATAATATCATTGAAATTATGTATGCACGATGGGAAGAATATGAGCAGACAACAGGCTTTTCTAATCAATTAGGTAGTTATATTTATCAGTTGGAAGCGTTCAAACAACAGCATTTCAAACAGATAAATAAAAATAGATTTGCGAAAACATATTGCGATATGTTAGAACAGCAAATCGCCCGTAAACGCAAATATGCGGAAAATCTGGTACAAGGTGGTGAAACTTGGTATAGAATCGCCGCAGAAATTGCAGATTTACAGGAACAGTTAGACCATTTTGAAATCTATAAATAAAAAAAAGAAAGAGGTTGTTAATTATGACAAACGAAAAAAAATTTACAAACAAATCCGCTTTACAGTATGTAGTCGAAAAATGCGAAGTGCCAGCTGAGGTAAAAGAAAAACTGGAAAAAATGATTGAGCAGTTAGACAAAAAAGCAAGCACCCCGAAAAAACTGACTAAAGAGCAGGAAAACAACATTGTGTATAAACAGCAGATTTTAGAAGCTATGAGTACAGAAGAAGGGGAAACAGTTACAGACATTATGAAAAAACTGCCTGCCCTGCAGGAGTTAGGATACCAGAACCAGAAATGGTCTGCGCTGATTACTCAGCTGGTAAAAGAAAACAAAGTAGAAAAAACTGTAGTTAAAGGTAAGTCCTATTTCCGCAAAATGATGTAAGATAGAAACCGCCCTGCTAGAAATGGCAGGGCGGAATATAAAAAGGCGGTGATAGATTGGAAGAACAGATTGCAAAACTAATGAAAAATCTTGACTTAACAAGAGAGGAAGCATTGGAAGTTATCGCAAGCGATAAAGCAATCGAAAAAGGTGAAAAATTATTTGAATTGACAGCCGAGCAGAAAAAAGCAGAAAAGCAAGCGCGAACTACCACAAGCACAAAATCAAAAGTTGATGCTTACGGTAAGAAATCAGCAAGAGAGAAAAAAGTAAACAATGAGAAATTAGAGTTAATCGAAATCTTACAAAAAGCACTTGCGGAAAATGGTTGTGAGCTTACGCTAACAACTAATCCAGAAAGAGAATTTGAGTTCACCAAAGGAAACACAAAATACAAAATTGTAATGAGCGTTCCAAGAAAATAAAAAAGGAAGCCTGCGGAAACGCAGGTTTTCTTTGCAATGAGAGTTAGCCTATGCTAACAGTTGTTAGCCGCCGGGCCGCACACGCTGGCGCGGCCCGAATTTCCAGTAATTTCCTACGATGGCAATTTTTTACAGCGTTTCTGGTATCTTCCAGCCTAGCCTAATTCTCCTAAAACCGCACGCATAAATAAATCTAATGTAATCTATAAATAAATACCTATTGACAAATTAAAAATCAAATGTTATAATAATTACAGAAAATAAATAAAGGAGTTGTTGCGAATGAGTTTTACCCTCGCAGTTGGCGTATTCTTTCTATGTAGTTTAGTTAATGTAATGTTAAGTACTTGTAAAACGGTACTGACCGTAAAAGCAAGTAAAGGAGCAGCGACACTGATAAACGCTTGCACTTATGGATTTTATGCAATTGTTGTAAAACAGTTGGCAAGTTTCGATTTAATCTATACAGTATCTATTACAATTATTACCAATATCATTGGCGTTTATGCAAGCCTCTGGATATTAGAAAAATTTTCTAAAGATAAATTATGGAAAATTGAAGTAACAGTTCCTACTGATTGTTTAGAAACTATTGATATGGAATTAGTTGAAATTCCACATAGTTACATTTATTTAAGTGAAAAGCATACTTTATTTAATTTTTATTGTGCGACGCAGAAAGAAAGTGCTAAAGTAAAGGAGATTGTTAATAGGTATGATGCAAAATACTTTGTGGCAGAAAGTAAAGTTTTATAAAAGGAGAATGATAAATTATGGAAGAAGTAGTAATGTTTAAAGCAGAAGATGGAAAATTGTTTGAGAATGCAGATGATTGCGTGAGCTATGAATTTGAATTGGCGGAACAAGAATTCCACAATCGTGGAGTATTATTACAAAATGAATTATTATTATTTACAGATTTTAATTCTAAACCCGCAGATTTATTTAACGAAATTGATTTTGAAGATTTCGATATTGTAGTATTTAAATCGCAACAAGCGCTGGATTATTTTGTAAAAGTATGTGAAAATTTAGATTTAACTGTTGAAGGAATTGATGATATTGGCGGTTATTATTATAGCCATGAGGATTGGAAATGGGAGAAAATTTCTGAAAAAATAGAAAAATTGCGCACAGAATTAAATAATTATTTGCAAATTCAAAAATATGTAGATTAATTGAGATTAAAACTGCGGAAAACCGCAGTTTTTTTCTTATTTTTACCAAAAAATTTGACTTTTTTTAAAAAAAATGGTATTATTATTATAGAAATTGAGGAAAGGAGTAAGTCTATGACGCTTGAGTTATTCAAGGCAATTTTTACCATTCGTGATTTCTGTTTAGCACAGGATAATTGTAATAATTGCCCAATGAAGGAATTGTGTCAGAAAATGCCTTGTGAATGGTAAAACTTCCAGGATTTTCCGGCCGGCCCGTAGTAGGGTCGAAATTTCAACACTCTCGCCTCATAGAAAATTTTTACTAGAATGGAAGAAACGAAATATGAGCGTAGAATTGACTCAGCAGGACGAATCCTAATTCCTATTAGGTTGCGTGAAGAAGTGGGGCTTGAGGTAAACTCAAGTTGCAAATTCTATAAACATGTTAGCGATGGCAAACTATTTTTGTGTATTGAATGCCCAGATTACGATGTGCAAAAAGAAGTTGAAAAAGCTAAACAATTATTAGCAATGACTAATAATAATTGAGTATGCTTAACGCCGGGCCGGGAAGGGACGCCACGGCCCGAAATCCCACCAACCCAGACATATGGAAAATTTTCTCTGGAACATGCGGCCTCTCCATATGCGCTCTATTTTCCCGAAATTGACAAATAATAAAAAATATTATATAATATATATAGAAAATAAGAAAGGAAGATTTCAATGGATATTAAAGGATATATCGTAGCACAGTTAAAATCTGGTCAGTCTATGGAAGACATTATGGCCGACATCTCTACTCTTGCCAATACAGCGGAGAAAGAGTATGAGGCATCAAAAGTAAAAGTGAAAAACTATTCTCAGCCTCTGTCATTAGACAATGAAATTTTAATGGCGATTTCTCGCAATGAGGTTACCTCTCTGCAGTTATCTGACATCATCTTTTATTGGATTGAAAAAGAAGCCCCTGGTTCTTTTTCTTCGTTAACTCCAAATGCATTAGATGCAGCTCGAACCACATTAGCAAACGAATTAGCAGAGGCTGTCCACTCTATCACAAGAATTAGTAAAATTTTATCTGACTCTGAAATGAGTGATCTTGATAAACTGATGACTTTAGGTGCGGAAATGGTGGATATGAAGCTCTCGCCTGCAAAGAAAAAGATTAAGACTGACAGTGAGAAAATTACTGAAGCGATGAGAAAGTTCGGTTTCTAATTTTCATTAAGCTACACAACAAAAGAGGATAGTTGAAAGGCTATCCTCTAAGTTCTTTGACAAGTGAAAATTTTTAACGATTACGGCAACGAGTGAAAAGTATGCTTGCTGCTAGGTGAGTGGAGGCCAGGAAACCTCCACTATTTTTTTTTATCTTCACTATTTTTTTTATATCTTTATATTTACCTATAATGTCTATAATCTATTGCCTATAGTTTATATACATATATACTCTTTGCATCCATATACACCTATGTTTATATAGGCATATATTTATACCCTTCCCCATCCACCGCGCGCACTCATTTACTTCTTATATTTTAATTGTCTGAAAACTCCAATCATAATACTCATCTAAATTCAAATCCAGATTTTCTTCTTCTTTCACTCTCTTTTTCTTAGGTCCATTCTTAATCACAATCCTTCTACACCCATCCACGTATTCTAACTCTCTATATTCTTGTCTTATTTCCTCAATATTCTTCCAATGCGCAACTTCCTTAAATTCCTCTATTTTTTCTATATTAACACCTTCATCGTACCATCTAATCAGCAATTTACTATTAATGCGTTTACCACTTGCGGTTATCTTAACTTCTTTGCCTTCAACCCAAGCTTCACCAAAATAACTTAATCCGCCATTAATATCATTTAAACACCATACAAGTCTATCGTCTATCTTTCTATCTAATAAGAAAATATCAATATCAACCAATAACATTAATATACTCTCACCTATACTATTTTTATCTTGCATATCAATATTCTCTATTAATAACCATTCATATTCTGCAACCACATTTTCAAATGATTTTTCTAAATTTCCATTTGAAATTTCTAATTCAATATCTACCCCTCTATATATACTCCCACCTATTTTCTTCATGCCGCTACTCCTTTTCCAATTCAACTTTATATACATATTATATCATATTTTTTCTTATTTATCAAACATATTAACCACCGCCCGCGCAATATAAAGATGATATATCTTGAGCGAAGCGAAAGATATATCATCTTGTCTTTTGCTTTTATATCTCTTTTATTCTCTTTTATAGTGTACTACTTTTTTAACATTTTTATTAAAACCTTGTACAAATTTTTAACACACTGAGTACAAATTTTTAACATTTTTATTAAACAACTTCTCTTCCTACTTTTACATTCTATTTAAACTCACCATTTACTTTATTTAAATGATAAATAGTTTTATATTCACTGCTACTTTTTAATTCTTTTATTTCATAATCAATAAGCCCCAATAGCTCTAACATTTCTAATATATCTGTTACAATATAATTATTACTTCTTGTTTTATCAGAAATTCCAATAATTCTTTTAATTTGATCAAGAGTAAAGTCAAATCCTTGCGGTTCTGCAAAAAAACGATTATATAAATAAACATAAATATTAATAGAATTTTCATTTAATGCAGAAACCATCTTTCTTAAAGTTTCTTTCTATACTAAAAAAGCTAATTTTTTATCTAAATGAATTAATTCATATCTATTTAATTCTTCATTATATTTAACTAAATTTAATCCTTTTTCATCTAATAAATTCTTAAAACGCGCCGATACAGTCTATCGAGATATTCCTAATTCATCCGCAATTCGAGTAAATTTAATTTCTTTTTTACTAATATATCTAA
>RHMF01000324.1_pt1 | contig 22162 bp, 18 predicted proteins | sample 5365151 | NCBI WGS metagenome assembly RHMF01 (sample SAMN10266501, study PRJNA497801) | feces metagenome | isolation source: feces | host: Bos taurus | place: China: Prairie of Fairy Mountain | collected 2017-08-14 | reverse complement strand
GCAGCAGCCCCCTCCTTCAAGGAAAAGGACCGCGATCTGATCGCATGGTACAAGCGCGAACTGACCAAGTACCCCATCGAGGTCAAACTGAACACCGAGGTCACCGACATCGCCGCTTTGGGCGCTGACGAGGTGGTCATTGCCACCGGCTCCACCCCCAACCGCATCCCCGTGCCCGGCATCGAAAAGGGCATTCAGGCAGTGGATTTCCTGTTGGGCAAGCAGGACGCGGGCGAGAATGTCACCATCATCGGCGGCGGTCTGACCGGCTGTGAGATTGCTTACGAACTGTACCTGCAGGGCAAAAAACCCACCATCGTAGAGATGATGGACGATCTGATCGTTACCAAGGGTGTCTGCCTGGCCAACACCAGCTTCCTGCGTGATTTCTTTGAGGCCAATCAGGTCCCCGTCCATTTGGAGACCGGCCTGAAGGAGATCAAGGACGGCGCCGTCACCGTGGCTGATAAGGAAGGCAATGTCTTTGATATTCCCTCCGACAGCGTCATTCTGTCCGTAGGCTACAAGAGCAAACCGCTGGCTGAAAAGAGCAAGAAGGTCCACATTGTGGGCGACGCTGCCAAGGTGGGCAACCTGCGCACCGTCATCTGGGGTGCCTGGGATGTCTGCATGAAGATTTAAGGGAGGAAAACGCCATGGCAATGCATCTGACTCCTGAACAGCAGGAGATTCTGAACGGCAGCAAAGGCGATGTCATGGCCAAAGTCATGAAGACTCTGGTCATGTACGGCGAAGCCTTCGGCGCTGAAAAAATGGTACCGGTTACCAGCAAGTACAATCATCTGGTCACATCCTTCGGTCTGAAAATGATGACCCCCGTCTTTGAACTGATGCAGCAGCTCATCGACGCCGGCGCTCTGTCCGGCCAGCAGTTCTCGGTGGACCCCCGCCCTGTGGATCCCAACGTGCCTGCCAACTTCCTGCAGAAGTTCGTGTTCAACAAGTTTATGTACTCCACTCAGGAATCCTATGAGGAGCAGCTCAAGCAGCTGGGCCTCATGGACGACAACGCCTTTACCTGCGCCTGCTATCTGGATCAGGTAGGCAACAAACCGGCCAAGGGCGAGGTGCTCAGCTGGGCCGAGTCCTCTGCTGTGGTGTACGCCAACTCGGTGCTGGGCGCACGCTGCAACCGCAACTCCGGCATCATGGACATCATGGGCTCCATCGCCGGTTTCGTACCCTACTTCGGTCTGCTGACCGACGAGGGCCGCAAAGCCACTTGGCTGGTCAAGGTGGAAACCACCGAAAAGCCCGAAGCGCAGCTGCTGGGCAGCGCCATCGGCATGAAGGTCATGGAGGACGTACCCTATATCGTGGGCATGGATAAGTGGCTGGGCAACGAACTGAACGATGAGAACTGCGCCTATCTGAAGGATTTCGGCGCTGCCACCGCATCCAACGGTGCCGTGGGTCTGTACCATATGGAAAACCTGACCCCCGAAGCCAAGGAGCTGGGCGGTGCCCTGCTTTGCGATAACGTGCAGACCTTTATCGTCACCGATGAGGTGCTGGCTCAGACCAAAGCCGATTACCCCGTCATGTGGAAGAATCCCGACGCCCAGCCCAAGTTGTGCTTTGTGGGCTGCCCCCACATGAGCCTACAGCAGCTGAAGGACTGGACCCTCGCCGTGGAAGAGGGTCTGAAGGCCGCCGGCAATAAGAAGGTACTCATCCCTACCGTCTTCACCACCGCTCCCGCTGTCAAGAAGGAGTTCGAACAGACCGAGTACGCTGAGCGTCTGAAGGCCACCGGCGTCATTCTCAGCTATATCTGCCCCCTGATGTACATGAACAATCCCCTGTGCAAGTCCATGCCCGTCATGACTTCTTCCAATAAGCTGCGCACCTACACCACCGCCCGTTATTACACCGAGGCCGAAATTCTGGCTAAGATCACCAAGGGAGGCAACTGAGATGAAAGAATTCAAAGGACGCATCATTGCCCCCGGCACCGTGACTGCCGAAGCAGTGGTCACCCACAGCGGTTTCAATACGCTGGCATCCCTGCAGGGCGCTTTGCAGTTCGGTGATAAGAAAGCCACCTGCGGCGACCAGAACAACCCCGACCTGCACGGCAAGGAGCTGGCCGGCAAGGCCCTGTGCCTGCCCCAAACCATCGGCTCCACCACCGGCGGCCTGGTCATCTACTGCGCCTGTGCCATGGGCCGCGCCTGCATGCTGTTCAGCAAGCCCATTGACTCGCTGGCTGCCGCCGGCTCCATTCTGGCTTCGGTCTGGTGTCCCGACATCCAGATGCCTGTTGTGGACAGCCTGGGCGACGAGTTTTTGGACTACGTCAAGGACGGCATGAGCATCACCGTCAAAGAAGACGGCACCGTCGTGGTGGAATAAGTTGATACAAAAACGGAGGGAGAAGGCAATTGCCTTCTCCCTCCGCTATTTCCCGTATTTTGCCGTTTCAGCCCCACTCCACGCGCCGGGTGGATATCAGCATCAATTTGCCCTGCTCATCAAACTGATAGGTGTTAATATCCTCATAAGTGCCCGCCGGGCCGACGACACATTCGACCAAAGTGCGGTTTTCGGAATCCACCGTCAGCGGGTTGGCCAGCACAAAGGAAAAGTCCAGCCGCTGCTGCTCCTGATTCCACAGGAAGTAAGCGAAGGGCATGTTTTTGGGACTTCCATAGGTGGCCATCAGGCACAGGTCGTCAAACCCGTCAAAGTTGAAATCGCCCACGAGGGGATTCCAGAAGGCCAACTCGCCACGCAGGAAAAAGGCCCCGTCAAACAGATAGTCTCCCTCGTATTCCAGCGCGGTGGTGTCGGTGGTGCTCAGCAGCTGACCGCCGTCATACACCTTCAGGGCATCCACCCGGTAATAATCCCAATCGGGTAGCTTTTGGACCTCCACCGCCAGCGTAAGTTCCCGTCCGCCGGCATTCAGGGTGTAACATTCCCCCTGCGGGGGCGTGGGCTCGGTGGTTGGGGTCGGCTGGGCCGATGCCTCAGGCTTGGGCGCCGGTGTGGGCGTGGATTCCGGCGTAGGCGCAGGCTCCACGGCAGGCGTCTGGACTGCCGACGGGGTCGGCTGGGTTGTCGGGACGGCCTCCGCCCCCGGCTTTTCTCCGCAGGCAGTCAACCCAAGGCAGAGCACAGTCAGCAGGGTGGCTAAAATCAAAACAGCGCTGTATTTTTTCATAAGTGGCTCCTTTTCTACAAAGGATTTCTTCCACTCCTATACTACCTGCTCCTTATACGAAAAAGCAAGGCACAAAAGGTTACAAATCAGCAAAAACAACGCCCGGAATGTTCCGGGCGTTGTTTTCATCTTAATATCAGACCATCAGGCTGCACACCAGCTCGGCGTAGGCCGCCGGGTCTTCCAGCGGAATGTCGGCAATGAGCAGAGCCTGTGCGTACAGCAGCTCGGCATACTTGGCAGCCTTCTCCTTATCGTTGTCCACAGCATCACGCAGCGCGGCAAAAGCGCCCGAGTCGGCGTTCAGTTCCAGCACCCGCTCAGCCTTGACCGGCATGGCATCGTTGCCCATCTTGCGGAAGTAGCGCTCCATCTCCAGCGTCACAGGTCCATCGGCAGTCAAGCAAACTGTGCCCGACTTCAGGATGCGGGACACACGGGCTTCCTTGATGCGCTCGCCCAGAGTTTCCTTGACAAAGTCCAGAACGTCCTTGTTGTCCTCAGCTTTCTTGTCGGCAGCCGCCTTTTCCTCGTCGGTCTGGGGCAGGGCGTCCTCATCGGACACATTCTTGAAGGCTTTGCCCTCCAGATCGGCCAAAACACCCACCACAAACTCGTCCACCTCTTCGGTCAGGTACAGGATCTCGTAACCGGCGTCGCGGATGCGCTCCACCTGAGGCAGGCGCTCGGCCTTGTCCACACTTTCGGCCCATGCGTAGTACACGTACTGCTGGCTGGCTGGCATACGGTCCTTGTACTCGTTCAGGGAAATCAGCTTACCCTCCTTGGAGGACCAGAACAGCAGCAGATCCTTGAGTACGTCCTTGTGAGCGCCATAGTCGCTGACCACGCCGTACTTCATGCTGCGGCCAAAGGAAGCCCAGAACTTCTCGTACTTCTCCCGGTCGTCCTTCATCATGCGCAGCAGCTCGGCCTTGATCTTCTTCTCCACGTTGGTGGCGATGATCTTCAGCTGGCGGTCGTGCTGCAGCACTTCACGGGACAGGTTCAGGGAGAAATCGGGAGAATCCACCACGCCCTTGACAAAGCCGAAGTAATCGGGCACCAGATCGGAGCACTTGTCCATAATCAGCACACCGGAGGAGTACAGCTGCAGACCGCGCTGATATTCGCGGGTGTTGAAATCGAAGGGCGGACGGGCAGGAACATACAACATGGCCTTGTAGCTGACCATACCCTCAGCACTGGTGTGAATAACGGCCAAAGGGTCTTCCCAATCACCAAACTTTTCCTTATAGAAGGCGTTGTACTCCTCCTCGGTGACCTTGCTCTTGGGGCGCTGCCACAGGGGCACCATGGAGTTGAGGGTCTCCCACTCCTTGACGATCTCCCATTCAGGCTTGTAGTCCTCACCGGCATCAGCGGGGCGCTCCTTCATACGGGAGTTTTCCATCTCCATGCGGATGGGATAGTGAATATAATCAGAGTACTTCTTGACCAGACCGGACAGGACACGCTGTTCCAGATATTCGCCGTAATTTTCGCCCTCGGTATCCTCTTTCAGATGCATGACAATGTTGGTTCCGGGCGTCGCCTTTTCTGCAGGGGTGACAGTGTATCCGTCGGCACCGGCCGATTCCCACTGCCAAGCCTCATCACTGCCGTAAGCGCGGGACACCACGGTCACCTTGTCGGCCACCATAAAGGCGGAATAGAATCCTACGCCGAACTGACCGATAACGTCAATCTTGTCGGCAGCCTTATCCCCCTCGGTCAGATCGGCCTTGAACTGACGGGAGCCACTCTTTGCAATGGTGCCCAAATTGTTCTCCAGATCTTCCTTGCTCATACCAATACCGTTATCGGAAACGGTCAGTGTGCGGCTTGCCTGATCGGGCACCAGCGTAATTTGCAAATCCTTGCGTTTCACCGTGACCGAATCGTCGGTCAGTCCACGGTATGCCAATTTGTCCAGCGCATCGCTGGCGTTGGAGATAATCTCACGCAGAAAAATCTCCTTGTGGGTGTAGATGGAATTGATCATCAGGTCCATCAGTCGTTTGGATTCTGCTTTGAACTGTTTCTTTGCCATGGATTTCGTCTCCTTTAAACATCAAGCACAGTTTCCCGCGCAAAGTATATAGAGTTAGCACTCATCTGTACCGAGTGCTAACTCTATCATAATACGAAACACAAAAAAATGCAAGCGAGTTCAGAAATTGTTTACAATCGGTTTCATTCAAGCTACAATAGTCTGGAACAGGAGGTGTCCCCATGTCCTTTTCCGAATATTTTCCCATATTTAACCGACTGACTCCAACCGAGCAGGAGGAACTTTCCCGCGCAGCCTACAAACGCACTGCCCCTGCCGGCACCGTCCTGCACAACGGGTCGGATATGTGCCTTGGTCTGTTGGTCATCCGCTCCGGACAATTGCGGGCCTATATCACCTCAGATGAGGGGCGGGAAGTTACCGTTTACCGCCTGTTTGACCGGGACGTTTGCCTGCTGACTGCCTCCTGCGTCATGAACAATATTCAATTTGACATTACCATCACCGCCGAAAAAGAAACCGAGTTCTGGATCATTCCTCCCCCGGTGTACAAAGCGCTGACCGAACGTTCGGTTGTGGTGGCCAATTACACCAATCAGGTCATGGCCGCTCATTTTACCGAGGTCATGTGGCTGATGGAGCAGATCATGTGGAAGAGCATGGACAAGCGTCTGGCTAAATTCCTGCTGGATGAGTGCAATTTGGAGGGCACCTCCAAACTGACCATTACCCACGAAAAAATCGCGAACCACATGGGCACCGCCCGTGAGGTAGTCACCCGCATGCTGCGCTACTTCCAAACCGAGGGTATGGTCAAACTGACTCGAGGCGGCATTGAAATTCTGGACGAAGACAAACTGGCTGAATTGGATACATAAGAAAAATGCAGGGAATTCCGAACCGGAATCCCCTGCATTTCATTTACTTCAGCATTGCCAGCAGATTTTCTTTGGGCTGGACACCCACCGAGCGGTTGGTGATCTCTCCGTCCTTCATAACAAACAGGGCGGGAATACTCATAACGTTGAACTGAGCGGCCAGTTCGGGCTGCTCATCGGTGTTGATCTTGACCACCTTAACCTCGGAATTTTCGGCGGCAAGTTCGTCCAGGATAGGAGCCAACATACGGCATGGGCCGCACCAGCTTGCCCAGAAATCCAGCAGAACCGGCTTATCGCTCTTGAGAACTTCCTGCTCAAAATTTTCTTTGGTAATATGCAGAACACTCATCATTCATTCTCCTTTGTGGTTTTCAAATCAGCATTCACTCAATTACGTTCTTGCCATGCCGTCCACACTCAGGACGACACCGGTGATATAGGATGCCTCTTCGGATGCCAGGAACACGAAGGCATTTGCAATGTCAGAAGGCTGACCCATGCGGCGCAGGGGAATCTGCTCTACGATGGGCTCAATGACCTGTCTGGGTACCGCCTTCATCATGTCGGTTTCAATCACGCCGGGGGCCACGGCATTGACACGGATACCCTTGGGACCCAACTCGCGTGCCAAAGAAACGGTCAGACCGTTAACAGCGAACTTGGACATGGGGTAGGCCACACCGCTGGGCTGGCCGTAAATGCTGACCATGGAGGAGGTGTTCAGAATAACACCGTCACCCCGGGCGGTCATATTCTCAGCGGCCACCTTGGTGGCATTGAACATACCCTTCACATTCAGGTCCATGACCTTGTCCAGCGTCTCGGGCGTATACCGGGAAAGCGGAGTGCTCTCGGATACGCCGGCATTATTGACCAGAATATCCAGATCACCATACTGAGCGATCACACCTTCAAATGCTTCCTGCACGTCTGCCAGATCGGCCAGATTGGGCCAGATACCTCCAACAGTGGAGTTGGGAAACTCTTCTTTCAGCTTGGCAACCGCCTTCTCTGCGGAACCCTGACTGCTGGCCGCGATCACAACCACGGCACCTTCTCTCAAAAAGGCCTGTGCGGTTGCATAACCAATGCCACGGCTGCCGCCGGTAATAACGGCCACTTTATCCTTCAATCTCATCATAATGTATACCTCCGATTCATTTTTCTTTTCTTTGACTATAGTATACCCCATTTTTTCTTTTCCGTCTGTAACAAAATCACATTTATGAAAAAACGGGGTATTTTGCCCCGTTTTAATCATCCATCATCCCAAAAACACATCCATAACCAGCATCAGGCAAAAGCCCACCAGCAAGGAATAGGTTGCCCCTCGCTCGCAGCCGTGAGCATGGGTTTCCGGGATCATCTCATCGCTGATCACATAGAGCATGGTGCCACCCGCAAAGGCCAGTGCGAAGGGCAGCACAGCGGTCGAAATACTAACCGCAAAATAACCCAACAGGGTTCCGATCACTTCCACCACACCGGTCAGAAGAGCCGCCACAAAGGTGCGGCCACCGCTCATGCCGGCTGCCAGCATAGGAGCAATGATGACCATGCCTTCCGGAATGTTCTGCAAAGCGATACCGGCCGCGATCAAAAGTGCGCCTTGCGCATCCCCGGTACCAAAACCCACACCGGCGGCAATACCTTCCGGCAGATTATGGATTGCGATGGCCATGACGAAAAGCAGCACCTTGTTCAGCTGCTCGGTACCGGCAGGATGGGACTCCTGATCCACTCCAGCCAGCCGATGCAGATGCGGCACAATTCGATCCAGTAGGTTCAGACAGACCGCACCGCAGAAAATGCCGGCAATCGTAATCAGAATGCCAAATTTTCCGCCATACTCCAAAGAAGGCAGAATCAAACCGATCACGGCAGCCGCAAGCATCACGCCGGCAGCAAAGGCCAGCACAATATCACTGAATGTATGAGAAATCTTCTTAAACGCAAAGCCAAGAATGGCGCCAATCACAGTGGCTCCACCCACACCCAGCGCAGTCAGCAATACCATTTCCATGGGTTTTGTTCCTCCTTACAGTTTTGCTCATCCTTATTATACACGCTTCCCACAGATTTGTGAATAGCGACCTGACCGCAGGTGCATCTCCCATGACTACATACCATAAAAAGCACAACCCCCTATCCGTCCAACGCGGATAGGGGGTTACACCTGGTTTTGTGTTTCTGTCAACGTGTTTACCTCTTCTTTCATGGGTTTGCGCGCTTGGGAACCTGGGTCAAATCTACTCTTTGTGCGGCTTCTTCCAACAGGTTTGGTACGTCCAGTTCCGGTTCTCCCGCAAGGTTTTACAAGAGAGGATAACTGAGTCCATCTCATTATAATGAGTTTGTTGCGTTCCGCCCGCAGGCAACTTCAATCACCGGGTTCTTATACGCTTTTGAAAGTTTGTACTCGCTAGCCCATTGGACTCACCTTTCCTCTCTTTCTAGCTTGATTATACAATATCATTCTCCCGTTGTCAATAAGGTTTTTGGTCAATTTTTACATCCGATTCACCTTTTCTTTGTTTTGCGTTGTGCATTTTGACTATCACCAGACATAAAGCACCTCCCCCTTTGATATCAAAGGGGAACGTGCTTCAGACTGCCCCTACATATTTTCCGTGATCCAATAAATAAGTCCATAAACCACACTGGCACCAATTCCGTAGGCCAGCACCGGCCCTGCCAGCGTGAAAAGTTTTGCGCCGGTGCCCAAAATCAGGCCTTCACTTTTGAACTCCAGTGCCGGAGAAACCATAGCATTGGCAAAGCCGGTGATCGGCACAACCGTACCAGCTCCGGCACGCTTGGCAATGTCATCAAATACTCCAAAGCCGGTCAGCAATGCCGCAATGACAATCAGCGTCACCGAGGATGCAATTGCCGCCGCCGTTTCAGACAGGTCAAAACTTTTATACAGATTGATCAACCCCTGTCCCAGCGTACAAATGGCCCCGCCCACCACAAAGGCCCAAATCATATTCTTCCAGATGGGTGAGGGTTTGGCTTTCCTGTCCACATATTTCCCATATTCCCGATTGCTCATCTCCATAAAAGCGACCCTCCAAACCGAATTTTCTCATTCAGTCTGTCCATAGACAAACCAAATTATGTATGGTACCATAATTTCATCCATTGGTGATGGATAATTTTTGTATCCGGCGGCGATCATTGTATGGAGCACCACTCCAAAACCTTTATCAAAGACTTTACTTCAGGCCCGGTCCTGCGTTCCCTGCTAACCTTTTCCTTCCCCCTGTTCCTGTCCAACCTGCTACAGGCGCTGTACAATCTGGTGGACATGGTGGTGGTGGGTCAGGTTGCGGGCGCACCGGGTCTTTCCGGCATTTCGGTGGGTGGCGATGTGCTGGCCATGCTGACCTTTATCGCCATTGGCTTTGCCGATGCCGGGCAAGTCATCATCTCCATGTACATCGGCTCCGGTCTGAAAGAAAAACTGTCCCGCTTCATCGGCACTATGGCCACCTTTATGGTGCTTTGCGCCATCATCATCAGCGCCCTGTTCCTGCTGCTGCGGGGTGAGATCCTGGTACTGCTCAACACCCCCTCTGAGTCATGGGATCAGGCCATGGCCTATGCCACTACCTGCATGTGCGGCCTGATTTTCATTTACGGTTACAACGCAGTCAGCGCCATTCTGCGCGGCATGGGCGACTCCAAGCGCCCCTTCCTGTTCATTGCCATTGCTGCCGTACTCAATGTGGTGCTCGATCTGATTCTCGTAGTCGGTCTGGGCTGGGGCGCCTTTGGCGCTGCTCTTGCCACAGTTGCAGCGCAGGCAGTCAGCTTTGTCACGGCGCTGGTCTATCTGTACCGCAACCGACAGCGGCTGGGTTTTGAACTGACCACCCGCCACTTCCGCATCGACCTACGGGAACTGGTAACACTGGTCAAGCTGGGCGTTCCTTTCGCCCTGCGGCAGGCCGCCGTGCTCTTCTCCAAATTTTTCATCAACTTCTGGCTCAACAGCTACGGCGTCACGGTGTCCGCCGTTTCGGGCATCGGTTACAAGCTGGATGTCATCGGCAACCTGGTTGGCAGCGCCGTTTCCACCGCCGGCAGCTCCATGGTGGGGCAGAATTTGGGTGCAGGCAAATACAAGCGCGTTTCCCGCATTCTGGGCTGCGCACTGCTGATCAATGGGGTTTTCTACGCCTTGCTCATTCTTGTCATTGGCTTGTTTCCCCGGACCGTGTTCGGCTGCTTTACAAGCGAAACCGGCGTACTGGCCGTCTGTATGGAGTACTTGCCTTTCCTTCTGGTCATTTATGCTGCCAGCGCTCTGCGCAACTCCATGTACGCCTTTACCACCGGCTGCGGAAATGCAAAATTCAACTTCTGTGTTGCTGTTTTGGACGGCTTTGTGGTACGTATCGGTCTGTCCGTACTGCTGGGTCTGGGCCTTAGCATGGGTTACCACGGCTTCTGGGCGGGCAGCGCCGCCGCCGGCTTTGTCCCCTTCCTGTTGGGCATAATCTTTTACCTGTCCGGCTCGTGGCGTAAGGGCAGTCCTCCCGCATCGCAATCCTGATTTTCCGTCCGCTCTTAGGCAAATTGCCTTTGAGCGGACGATTTCTTTTTCAAAATTTCTTCGGTACCTTACTGGACAGTTTTTCCAAATCGTGCTAACATAAAACCAGTCTTTTTTAGGTCGTGAGAGTTATGTCACTTCGCAAAGAAAAAACCTTTATCAATGATTTTACCACGGGCCCGGTTCTGCGTTCGTTGCTGACCTTTGCCTTCCCACTGTTTCTGTCCAACCTGCTGCAGGCGGTTTATAACATGGTGGACATGATCGTGGTTGGCCGCGTGGTGGGTGCGGCCGGTCTGTCCGGTGTGACCATCGGCGGCGAGGTGCTGTCCTTTCTTACCTTTGTCTCCATGGGCTTCTCCAGCGCCAGTCAGGTCATCATCTCCCAGTACATTGGCGCCGGTCTGAAGGAGAAGCTGTCCCGATTTATCGGCACAATGGCCTCCTCGCTGATGCTATGTGCCGTGGGTATGAGCGTACTGGCGCTGTTGCTGCGGGAACATATCCTGTCCTGGCTGAACACCCCCTCAGAATCGTGGGATCAGGCACTGGCCTACGCCACCACCTGTATGTGCGGCCTGATTTTCATTTACGGCTACAACATTGTCAGCGCCATTATGCGCGGTTTGGGTGATTCCAAGCGCCCCTTTATGTTCATTGCCATTGCCGCCGTGCTTAATCTGGTCCTCGACATCGTATTCGTGGCCGGTTTCAAATGGGAAGCTTTTGGTGCCGCGCTGGCCACCGTCATCGCTCAAGGTGTCAGCTTCCTGACCGCACTGGTTTACCTGTATAAAAAGCGCGACCGGTTCGGCTTTGATTTCTCTCTTCCCAATTTCCGCATCGACCTGCACGAGCTCTCCACTCTGGTCAAACTGGGCGTTCCCTTCGCCATTCGCTCGGCCTCCATTATGTTCTCCAAGCTGTTTGTCAGTTCGTGGATCAACAGCTACGGCGTGGCAGTTTCCGCCGTGACCGGCGTGGGCAGCAAGGTCAATGTCATCGCCAATCTGATCGGCACCGCCGTCACCACGGCGGGCAGTTCCATGGTAGGGCAGAACATCGGCGCCCAGAAATACGACCGCGTGCGCCGCATTCTGGGCAGTGCCTTCCTGATCAATGGCGTCTGCTTCAGCGTGTTCATCGCCGGAATCCTGCTGTTCCCGCGCGCCGTGTTCGGTCTGTTTACCACCGATACCTCGGTCCTGATTCTGTGTATGGAATTTGTCCCCATTCTGGTGGTTTCCTTTGTTGCCGCCGCTTTGCGCGACTCCATGAATGCCTTCACCTCGGGCTGCGGCAACTACAAATTCAACTTCGCCGTAGCCATCATCGACGGCATTTTCGCCCGCATCGGCCTGTCCCTGCTGTTCGGCAATGCGCTGGGCATGGGTTACTTCGGCTTCTGGCTGGGTGACGCCATTTCGGGATCTATGCCCTTCGTGCTGGGCACCTTCTACTACCTGTCCGGCTTTTGGAAAAAGAAGTCGGCCATCGTATCCGACAAATAATTGCTTCTCCAATCAAAAACGAGGTCATCAATGCACAGAACAAAATCCTCCCGCCACTGGCGGGAGGATTTTTCTTTTATTCCATCTTGTCAGCAATTGCCTGCATGGTGTGTTCTTTGCGCTGTTTCAGATATTCTTCCTCGGGCATGCAGGTCAGCGCTCCGGTAGGACAGACGCGCACGCAGGCAGGCAGCATACCGTGCTCCAGTCTGGTCTGGCAGCCGTCGCACTTGGTCATCTTTCCGCTGGGCCCAAAGGTAGGTGCTCCAAAGGGGCAAGCCATGGCACAGCTGCGGCACCCGATACAGGCCGCGTTGTCGTACTCGGTCAGTCCCATCTCGTTTTTCTGCAGACATCCCACAGGACATGCCCCAATGCAAGGGGCTGCAGCGCAATGCATGCACCCCACCGAAAGATAGCGAATTTCCTTCTTCGGGTCTCCGGGTCGCTCCACGGCGGCCACGGTACGGAAGGGTTTTTCTCCGTCCTTCAGCGAAGTATCATTCTGATCCATACAGGCCACGGCGCAGGCACCACAGGCCACACATTTACTGTAATCCAGATTAAAGATATATTTCATGCTCCACCTTCACTTTCTTCCGTCCAGCAATGCAATCAGTTCAACCGGCACCCCGCTCCGGAGCAGACGCATCTCCAGCGCCGGTGACAACTGCGAATCAGGGGCCTTCAACCGCTTGACAAACAGAGCCTTCAGCGGACCGGACACCTTGGCATTGTCCAGAATATTGATGCATTCCGCCTCTCCACCCTCGTTCAGAATGGCTTCGATCTGCCATCCGTCGCGGGCATTCTCCCAACGGATATGCTCTCCGGGTGCATTGCAGTTACCGATGCTGATGAAATCCATGTCCATAAAGTGCGTAATGTTGTGAATCAGGTTGCCCTGATAGCTGACCTGCTGCCCCAGAATATTCTGTGCCGCAACACACCCCTGCTCCCGGGCATTGGCCCAGAGGCCAATGGAGGAATTAACACCCGTTTGCATATCAGTCACTTCACAGCAATCACCGCAGGCATAAATGTGAGGCACACCGGTACGCATCTGCAGGTCCACTTCCACGGCACGGCCCAATTTGATTTCTTCCGGATCCACAAAAGGCACGTTGGCCCGGATTCCGGAGCAGAACACGATAATATCCGTCTCGGCACTGCTGCCGTCAGCAAAGGTGGAATAAATACCTTGTTCGGTACATTCCACGCTGCTCAATCCGCAGGAGTAGCGCTGTTCAATCCCGTTCTCTGTCAGTCTGTTTTGAATAATCGCAGAAATGTCCTCACAGGCAGACATAGGGAAAATGCGCGGTGCCATATCCACCAGAATCGTCTTGATATTCCGCTTCCAGAGCAGCTCCACCACCTTGATGCCCACCATCTGGGCACCGACTACAACGGCACTTTTTACTTCGCCGTTATTCAATCGGCGCTCCAGAGCGCGGGCATCCTCCACGGTACGCATGGTGTAGGAATTGCGTGCCAGACTGCGGGCAAAAGGCGGCACCACAGGATATGCCCCCGTGCAGATAACGATATCGTCATAGGGTTCACTACGCCCTGCATCAGTCTCTACAATGCGCTCCTTTGCGTGCAGCCGAATTACCTTGGCATTTGTTCGGATATTCACACCCAATTCCTCGCGCACCCGCTCCAGATCACCAAAGGGGAACATCCCTTCCTGCTGGATTTTCTCTGAGACAAAATAGGTGGTCAGCATAGGGTTGTAGGGCGCTTCCGCAGTATCGGAATAGATATCGATGACCCCATGCGGATCACCCATCCGCAGGGTTCTGGCTGCGTGATACCCGGCGCAGCCAAAGCCGATAATGGCTGTTCTTCCCATATCGTCACCCCGCGATCAGACTTTAACCAGTTTGCAGCGGAACTGCTTATAGCCGGGGAATCCGCTGTAGGGATCCAGATGGTCGGCATGGATCAGCTCATTCACATTGGCCTCTTTATACCCGTGGAACATCAGCAGTTCGCCCACATTGGCAATCAGAGATACATTGGCCGCTGCTCGAATGGTACCGGAGGGGGTGCTCAGTTCCACCGTATCCCCTGTTCGGATGCCCAGTTTTTGGGCATCCGCAGGATTGATATCCACAGCGGCGTCCGGCCGCAGAGAGCGAGGCCACTCACAGTTGTGCAGACGGGAATGGATGGCGTTGTGGTTACGGCATCCGGTAGCTATCACGAAAGGATACTCCACGGGATCGGCATTGTCATTGCTATCCTCGTAAACAGGCAGCGGCTCCAGACCGTGGCTTTCGGTATACTTGGCCAGCACTTCGCTGTACAGTTCGATTTTTCCGGTGGGTGTGCGGGGACCTTGTTTCAGACAGGTACCCCACTCGTAGGGCACGGCATTGGGCGCCACAACCGGTTTCTCACTGGCTTTGAATGCCTCCCAGTCCTTGATTCCCGAGCTTTCCTCCAGCATCCAACGGGCGTTGGTATCGTAATCACTGCGCAGCAGATCGTCGTCCAGATCCAGCGCATTGGCCAAACCGGAAAAAATTTCGAAGTCGCTCTTGCTTTCAAACCGGGCAGGAATAACCGGCTTGGTGTAGAACATGAACTTATTGGCATAGCATTTGATTTCGCCGCGTTCGTAGGAGGTACAGGCAGGCAGCACGATGTCGGCAATCCGGCAGGTGTCGGTCCAGAAAATATCCGAGGCTACAATGAAGTCCAAACTCTTCAGCGCCTCCATAAAACGCTTGGAGTCAGGGTACATCATGTGGTTGACACCGGCCAGAAAGGCGCTCTTGATGGGGTAGGGATCGGCCGACAGAATCTGATTGGCCAGGTCCATACTTTGGCCCTCATTCATCATCTCGGCGAACAGAGGGAAACGAGCCAGGCCGATGGTGGGTTTTGCATCTTTCGGCTTAACACTGTTGATGTACTTGGGCTCCTTGGACATAAAACCGCCGGGAGAATAACAGAAGGTAGCAGGGCCCATGCTTGGTTTCAGCGTGCCGGGCTTATCAAACTGACCACAGATGGCCATCAGACACCGAATGGCACGATTGTTATTGAAACCGTTCAGACGGTGGGTAAGACCGGTTCCGATACAAAGGGCAGCCGCAGGACTTTTCGCAATCATCTCCGCCACGGTAATCATATCAGCAGCGGACACACCAGAAATTTTTTCGGCAGTCTCCAGATCAAAGCCCATAACATAATCCCGGTACTGCTCAAAACCGTGAACATACGTTTCCACAAACGTCTTGTCATACAGGTCATTCTCAATCAGATAGCGCGCCATGGCATGTGCCATATATCCGTCGGTACCCAGTCTGGGCTGCAGACGCAGATCGGCCAATTGTTCGGCGGTTGCATTGCGGCGAGGATCAATCACGATAATCTTACCGCCGCGAGCCTTCACATCAAAAAACATCTTGCTCTGGTGGATGTTCTTGGTGAAGGGATCGTTGCCCCATATGAGCACCAGATCGGCGTTGGGCACATCGGCCATGGTGCCGTGACCGAATACGCAGCGGGAAGCCATAATATCCGACCACCAACATGCACTGGATTCACTCAGATAGTTCGGACTACCGAAGGAATAGGCCAGGCGGTGCAGAAAGGTGCGAAACCACTTGGAATAGCCAGCCAGAAAGAAGGTGGCCTCAGGGCCATACTGTTCCTTGGACTTGTTCAGACCTTCCGCTGCAAGGGCAAAGGCCTCATCCCAACTGATGGGTTCAAACTCATCGCTGCCGCGGGGGCCTACCCGACGCATGGGGGTCCGAATGCGATCCTCCCGGTAGGCATACTGGCGGCCGGAAGCTCCCTTCACGCACAGGGCACCCTTGTTGGAGATAAAACCGGGAGTTCCCTCAAGTTTCAGAATTTCTCCGTTCTTTACATAGGCATCCACGCCGCAGTGGATACCGGGCGAACAAACATCACACAGGGTGTGCTTTACGGTGATCCCTGTCTCCTCACAGGGGATTTTTGCTTTGAGCAGACGTTCGGTTTTGGTCATGCTTTGCCGCCTCCTTTAAGTAGTTTCCGCGTCATTACACGCAGAATTGGTAAACAGATGAATGTACTTGCAATATTCTTTGTTGGGTTTTCTGTGACCGTATTTCAGATAATCATGACTGCAGAATTCCGGCCCACGGCAGTGCACACAGTGCTTTGTTTCTGCGCTTTGCGTCTCCAGAATGCGTTCCAGACAATTGCTGAACAAGGTCTGTTCCTCTGGAGTCAAACAGTCCAAAAGGCCGGTCAGCGGGTGGATTCGTTCTTCGGTCATCTCGGCCGCGGCACGGCCCTGTTCCGTCAGGCGAATCACCACCGCACGGCGGTCGGTTTCGGATGGCGTGCGAAGGATCAAACCGTTCTTCTCCAGTTTATTCAGCAGTTCAGCCAGACCCTGACGGCTGATGCTCAGCCGCTCTTCCAATTCTCTGCGGTTCATCTCCGTCTGTTCCTTCAGAATGCTCAGAATCTTTCCCTGACCGCGATAGGCACTGTGATCCTTAAAATTATGAAAGGCCCGGCGGTGCATCACTGCCTGCAGCTGCCGCAGTTGTTCAATGATCTTACCTTCCTGTTCCACACTGCGACCTCCCTCCTGTGCTTTTCTCCATAATATCACCCTTTGCTCATTTGTGTCAAGTACTTGTCATATCAAACAAAAAAAGGAGCGCACCCCGCTCGGGCGCGCTCCTGCAACAGAAAAATGAGCTCAGCTTTCCAGCCAACGGCAGGCAGCCATGGCGGCCACAGCACCGTCGCCGGCAGCGGTGGTCACCTGACGGATGTACTTGCTGCGGCAGTCACCGGCCACAAATACACCGGGAGTTTTGGTCACGCAAAATTCATCCACATCATAATATCCCCACTGATTCAGGTCGGACAGGTGAGCAAAATTCTCGTTTTGAGGCATCAAACCGACAGCCAGGAAGGCTCCGTCCACGGCGATTTCCCGTTCTTCCCCGGTCACTTCACTGCGCACACGCAGGCCACACAGTTCACCGTCTTTGGTCAGATAGCCGGACACTACGGTGGAGAAAATAACCTCTACATTTTCTTTGGTCATCAGAGCATCCACCAGCTTCTGCTCGCCGGTAAAGGTAGGCAGGTTCTGCACGATGGTCACTTTACTGCATACTTCAGCTAACAGCAATGCTTCCTGCAGCGCGGTATTTCCGCCGCCAATCATGGCCGCATGCTGTCCGGTGTAGAAGGCACCATCACACACGGCGCAGAAGGACAGGCCCTTTCCGACCAGTTCTTCTTCCCCTTCAAGGCCCAGCATACGGTGCTTGACGCCGTTGGCCAGAATCACAGCCTTTGCCTCAAAGGTAGAGCCTTCTTCGGTGGTAACCGCAAAACCGCCGGCGGTCTTTTCCACACCAATCACATTTTCCAGTTCCACATCGGCGCCCAGATTCATGGCCTGCTCGATCAAAAGCTCAGCAAACTCGGCACCGCTGATGGAAATGGTGCCGGGAATATTCTCCACCTTGGGAGAAAAAGCGATTTGACCGCCGAATCCGGCCTTTTCGATCACCAGGACGCTCTTACCGGCACGCAGAGCATAAACAGCAGCAGTCAGACCGGCAGGGCCACCGCCGACAATGAGAATATCATGCATCGTTATTTCCTCCTATATTGCGGTGAAAAAAGAGCCGGGTTGTTCACCCGGCTCTTTTAATTTGTTCTTACTTCTCGGCCAGGAACTTTTTGATCTCAGGCACGCTGTAATAACTCTGGAAGTTGGTGCCGTCGGTAATGACCAGAGTGGGAGCACCCTTGACGCCGTACTGGCGGCACAGATCGGTGTTGTCGTCGGCAATCAGCTTTTCATATGCAAAGCCGGCCTTGTTCAGCAGGGTCTCGGCCACACGGCAGTTGGGACAGGTCACACGGGAGAACAGAATGGCCTTGGCATCCTCGGCCACTTCCACCTGCTCCTCCACTTCTGCAGTCACCTGACTGCCGGCAACACCGGCGCGCTTCAGAGTAGAGTTGGCGATGTCATACACCTTACGGTCCTTGTACTCCTGGCTCTTACCGTCGTTCCAGTTCTGAACGGGACGGTAGTAACCGGTAATACGGCTGTAAACCTCAGTCTTTTTGCCGCAATGGGGACAGGTGTACACCTCACCGGCCAGATAGCCGTGCTCGGCACACACCGAATAGGTGGGAGACATGGTGTAGTAAGGCAGTTTGAAGTTCTCTGCGATCTTCTTGACCAAAGCGGCGGCAGCCTGCCAGTCGGGCAGTTTCTCACCCAGGAAGGCGTGGAACACGGTACCGGAGGTGTAGCGGGTCTGCAGTTCGTCCTGAACCTCCAGCGCGGAGAAAATATCTTCGGTATAGCCCACGGGCAGATGAGAAGAGTTGGTGTAGTAAGGAGTGCCGTTCTCATTGGCAGTGATGATGCCGGGGAACTTCTCCTTATCGTGCTTTGCAAAGCGGTAGGTGGTGGACTCGGCGGGCGTAGCCTCCAGGTTGTACAGATCGCCGTACTCTTCCTGATAGTCACTCAGGCGCTCACGCATATGGTCCAGAACTTCCTGTGCAAACTTCTGGGTCTTTTCGTTGGTCAGGTCAGCCTGCAGCCACTTGGCGTTCAGGCCCACTTCGTTCATGCCGATCAGGCCGATGGTGGAGAAGTGGTTGGTGAAGGTACCCAGATAACGCTTGGTGTAGGGATACAGACCAGCGTCCAGCAGCTTGGTGATGACGGTACGCTTGATCTTCAAAGAACGGGCAGAGATGTCCATCAGCTTGTCCAAACGCTGATAGAAGTCAGCCTCATTCTCAGCCAGATAGGCGATACGGGGCAGGTTGATGGTAACCACGCCGATGGAGCCGGTGGACTCGCCGGAGCCGAAGAAGCCGCCGGACTTCTTGCGCAGTTCACGCAGGTCCAGACGCAGACGGCAGCACATGGAGCGCACATCAGAGGGTTCCATATCGGAGTTGATGTAGTTGGAGAAATAGGGAGTACCGTACTTGGCAGTCATCTCGAACAGGAGCTTGTTGTTCTCGGTCTCGCTCCAGTCAAAATCGCGGGTGATGGAATAAGTGGGGATGGGATACTGGAAGCCACGGCCATTGGCATCGCCCTCGATCATGATCTCGATGAAGGCCTTGTTGACCATGTCCATTTCCTTCTTGCAGTCACCGTAAGTGAAATCCATCTCCTTGCCGCCCACGATGGCAGGCTGATCAGCCAGGTCCTTGGGCACCACCCAGTCCAGAGTAATGTTGGAGAAGGGAGCCTGAGTACCCCAACGGGAGGGCGTATTCACGCCGTAAACGAAGGACTGGATGCACTGCTTGACTTCCTTTTGGGACAGGTTGTCCACCTTGACAAAGGGAGCCAGGTAGGTATCAAAGGAGGAGAATGCCTGCGCGCCGGCCCACTCATTCTGCATAATGCCCAGGAAGTTAACCATCTGGTTACACAGAGTAGACAGATGACCGGCGGGAGAGGAAGTAATCTTGCCGGGCACGCCGCCAAGGCCTTCCTGAATCAGCTGCTTCAGGGACCAGCCAGCGCAATAACCGGTCAGCATGGACAGGTCATGCAGATGGATGGCTGCGCTGCGGTGGGCTTCGGCGATCTCATTGTCATAGATCTCACTGAGCCAGTAGTTGGCAGTAATGGCACCCGAGTTGGACAGGATCAGGCCGCCGACCGAGTAAGTAACGGTGGAGTTTTCCTTCACGCGCCAGTCGTTGATCTGCAGGTAGTTGTCCACCAGATCCTTGTAATTCAGCAGGGCGGAGTTGACATTACGCACCTTCTCGCGCTGCTTGCGGTACAGGATGTATGCCTTGGCGATATCAGCATAGCCGGCATCGGACAGGACCTTTTCCACGCTGTCCTGAATATCTTCCACAGCGATCAGGCCATCCTTGACCTTGGGTTCAAAATCGGCGCTAACCTGTAGGGCCAGCATATTGATGACACTGGGGTGATACAGCTTTTCCTGAGCCTTGAATGCCTTGATCATCGCGGAGCTGATTTTGGAAATCTCAAATTCGACGGTGCTGCCGTCTCGTTTCAGTACACGATACATAAACAGGCCTCCCTTTTGAATAGATAAGCGGACGAACCGTCCGCTGAAAAAAATAAACCGTGATACAATATCCGCCACGAAGTGTGGCTCGGTCATTGTATCACGGCTTTACCAGAAATGTCAATATATTGTGGTGCGATATTTTGTATTCCGGGATTTTCGGCACAATATATAGTTATTGGCCCCGAATTTCGGCAATTTCGGCAAAAGACTCCGCACACAAGATATAGTGGTCCAATTCTTCTTCGCCGGGTGCACTCAACCCGGAATACACCACGGTATCCCGATCGACAAAGGGCTGCAGGAAAAATCTGCGGACCTTCTTCCCGCCCGACAGGCCTAACAACCACTGCCCCATCTCCCGGATGGACCTTTCATCGTGCAGCTGAGCTGCCACGGTGGTACGGAACTCATAATCCGGTCCTTCGGTCATCAGGAATGTAATGCTCTCCTCCAGCGCAGTCAGGTCCAGTTCATTCACGCCGGCGGTCACGGCATATCGGGCGGGACTGTTCTTAATATCCATGGCAACATAATCCAGCAATCCATCGGCCGCCAGCTGTTTCAACACCTCGGGGCGGTACCCGTTGGTATCCAGCTTGACCAGATACCCCATACCTTTGATGGCACGCAGCAACTCGCCCAGTCCGGGATGCAGGGTGGGTTCTCCCCCGCTGATACAGACGGCTTCCAGAATACCGCGGCGCTTTTCCAGAAACTCCAACAGTCCCCGATCGTCCATCACGGGAGAAATCGCTCCATCCAGCAATTCTGCGTTGTGACAGAAGGGACAGCAGAAATTACACCCAGGCAAAAACACGGTGCAGGCCACCTTGCCCGGATAATCCAACAGTGTCATTTTCTGCAATCCGGCAATTTTCATCGTACATCCCTCCTGTTCCCTACCAATTTAACACATAGTCCGTCTTGTTTCAAGATACCTGAACGGATGATTTGTTTCAGCGCCGTCCTACGGCGCGAAGTACAAAATAAAAGGACATGTCTTTCGACATGTCCTTTTGTTTTGGTGGAGACAACAGAACTCGAATCTGTGACCTCTCGCGTGTGAGGCGAGCGCTCTACCGGCTGAGCTATGCCTCCATGTGGTGACGCGTACGGGAATCGAACCCGTGTTACCGCCGTGAAAGGGCGGTGTCTTAACCGCTTGACCAACGCGCCATTTTATTATCCCGGAGAGACGAAATCATCTCTCCGGGATCTGGTAGCGGCGGGTGGATTTGAACCGCCGACACCCCGGGTATGAACCGAGTGCTCTAGCCCCTGAGCTACGCCGCCATAAATGCCTTTTCAACAGGCGAATGTTATTATACTTCACATCTCTGCATTTGTCAACGAATTTTTTCGATTTTTGAAAAGAAAAATCCCTGTTTTATTATTTCTTCGGTTCACTATAAAAAAGACCGGCAGGTTAAAACCTGCCGGTCTTGAAAAGCTGAAATTACTCAGTGATGGTGCAGTACATGAAGTACTTGTAGCCCAGGGGGTTGCAGAAGAAGCCTTCCACGGAGTCGTCGATCATGAAGACGTCGGTGTAGTAGTACAGAGGAACGATACAACCGGTGCTCATCAGGATGTCCTCAGCCATGTGCATCATCTCGTAACGCTTGGCGTTGTCAGTCTCACCCTTGATGGTGGAGATCAGAACGTCATAGGTCTCAGCCCAGGTGCCGTTGGCAACCTTGACATCGTAGCCCAGACCGGTCAGGTCCAGATTGTACATAGCCAGGTTGGCGTGCTCACCCTTGCCGAACTGAACGTCGTTGTTGCCGGAAGCGGTGGTCCACATATCCAGGAAGCAGATGGGATCGTTGTAGTCAGCCAGCCAGCCGTTACGGGCGACGGAGTACTCGCCGTTCTTACGGGTGTTCAGGAAGGTGTTCCACTCCTGGTTCTCCAGGTTCATGGTGATACCAAC
>RHMF01000252.1_pt1 | contig 22187 bp, 11 predicted proteins | sample 5365151 | NCBI WGS metagenome assembly RHMF01 (sample SAMN10266501, study PRJNA497801) | feces metagenome | isolation source: feces | host: Bos taurus | place: China: Prairie of Fairy Mountain | collected 2017-08-14 | reverse complement strand
AGTGTACGACCTGTCTCTGGACGGAAAGAGTGGCGATTGGCACCCTTTACGATGACCTTCTTGCCATTGATGAAAAGACCATCTTCTTTGTCACCGGCATACTGATGGCGATATTCGATGGTGCGAAAACCAAACTTCTGGCGCTCTATGTGAAGCGGTTTTCCCGCTGCATCTTTTAACGTAAATACAGCCGTATAGAGATTGGGCTGTTCTGCATTCCAGGTTTTGATGCCCTTGGTGCTGAAGTCCACCTTACTTTGGTCGCTGGCAATGGCAAAGGCTTGACTCTGAGCGACTTTTTTCCCATTGGCATCGATGATATCGACACTTACCGTACTACCAGCAACGGCTCTATTCAAAAAGACATCAGCCATAAAGCGTCCGTCTGCTTTGGCATCAATAGCTACACGTTGGATGTTTTGTGTTGGTTTCGAAATGATAAAGACAGGACGCCAGATGCCTCCGAAGTTCCAGTAGTCGGCACGTCGCTCTGCCAGATTAACCTGTGGTACGGAGCTCTCTTTCAGAACCTCCACTTCCAGACGATTCTTTTTCTGTCCGAAGAATACGCGATCGGATACGTCGATGGTATGACGGGTAAATCCGCCTTGATAAGTACCGTTGCCGGCCTTTCGTCCATTGATTTGAACGCGAATTTCTGTGAAAGCGGCTTCAAAAACCAGCAGAATCTGTCGTCCCTGCCAATCCTGAGGCAAGGTGAACTCATGCTTATACATGCCTTTCTCATCGGCAATACCCTCAGGAGTAGCCTTGCCATAGAAGCGCATACCATATTGATAGGTTCCAAAACCTTGTAATTCCCAACAGGATGGCACACCAATCTTGGTCCATTGACCTGCCTTTCTCCCATCGGAACATTTGAAATCCCATTGCACCATATTATCACATCCTGTTCCACTCAGATACTGGCGATGTGTGTTGACGTCAGTCGATTGTGCTTTGATGCCCATTTGGCATGCTGCCAAGATGAGCAATGCTGTTATATGCTTTTTCATACGAATCATTATTTACAATAATGACTCGATAAGATAGGTTTTGTAACCGATAATCATTACAAAAGAGATTTTTCTTCGTCTTAATAGAAAACAAATCAGAGAAAATTATGATTCAAAGTAAACCACTTTGCGGTATTATTCCGCCCCTTGTAACTCCACTCAAAGACAATGAGACGCTTGATGTGGAGAGCCTTGAGAGACTGATAGAACATCTGATTGCAGGTGGAGTTCATGGACTGTTTATCCTGGGTACCACAGGTGAGGAACAAAGTTTGAGTTATGGCGTTCGCCAACAGATGATTCGTGAGTCAGCGCGCATCAATAATGGCAGACTGCCATTGTTGGTTTGTGTGACGGATACGAGTATCGTGGAGAGTATTCGTCTGGCAAACGTTGCTGCTGAGTGTGGAGCGGATGGAGTGGTATCAGCACCACCTTACTATTTTGCGACAGGTCAACCAGAACTGGCTCAGTTCTACGAGGAGTTGGTACCTCAGTTGCCATTGCCCGTGTTTTTGTATAATATGCCAAGCCATGTCAAGGTGAGCTTTGCACCTGATACAGTTCGTCGTATTGCCAGGAATCCCCAGGTCATTGGTTTTAAAGACTCTTCTGCCAATGCCGTTTATTTCCAGTCGGTGATGTATAAGATGAAGGAGCGTCCTGATTTTGCTATGCTCGTAGGACCAGAGGAGATTACTGGCGAGTGTGTCTTATTGGGTGCTCATGGTGGTATTAATGGTGGTGCTAATATGTTCCCAGAACTCTATGTGGCGATGTACGAGGCTGCCAGTCATCATGACATTCATCGTGTCTTGCAGTTACAACAGTATATCATGCAGATCTCAACCTCTATCTATACTGTCGGTAAACATGGTTCCAGTTATCTGAAGGGATTGAAGTGTGCATTGTCTCTACTTGGCATTATCAATGATGATTTCGTGGCCTCACCATTCTATAAATTCGAAGAACCAGAGCGGGAGAAGATTCGTCAGGCATTGGCAGCCTTGCCCATAAAAGACGGTAAGCTATGCATCTGATAGACTTTGTCATTTTTATCATCTTCACGCTTGGAGTAGTCGTCTTTGGCTGTTCCTTCTTCAAGAAAGGGAGTTCTGCTGATGAGTTTACTTCTGCAGGACACTCCATTCCAGGCTGGGTGGTAGGTATGTCTATTTTTGCTACCTATGTGTCGAGTATCAGCTATATAGGATATCCAGGTAAAGCCTTTGCGTCCAACTGGAATGCGTTTGTCTTTTCCCTTTCTATTCCTATAGCAAGCTATTTTGCTGCGAAATACTTTGTTCCGTTCTATCGACATAGTGGTTCTGTGTCTGCCTATACTTTTTTGGAAGAGAAATTCGGAGCGTGGGCTCGCCTTTATGCCTCTGCCTGCTATTTATTGACGCAGATAGCTCGCATGGGTAGCATTCTCTATTTACTGGCAGTCCCAATGTATATCCTCATGGGGTGGAACATGCACACTGTTATCATCCTCACTTCGATCGGTATCATTATCTATTCTATGATGGGTGGCCTGAAGGCGGTCATATGGGCGGATGCCATACAAGGTATTATCCTGATAGGTGGTGCTGTCCTCTGTCTGGGTATCCTGATGTTCTCCATGCCAGAAGGACCTATGCAGACCTTTGAACTGGCGATGAATTCACCAGAGGGCAACAAGTTCTCACTGGGTGCTTTTACGTCAGACCTGACGACGTCTACGTTTTGGGTGTGTCTCATCTATGGTATCTTCATCAATTTGCAGAATTATGGTATCGACCAGAATTACGTGCAACGTTATCATGCTGCCAAGACTGACAAGGATGCGAAGTTCTCAGCACTCTTCGGAGGTTATTTGTTTATTCCCGTTTCGGCACTGTTCTTCCTTATTGGTTCAGCACTCTACTCCTACTATCAAGCTGGCGTTGCTGAATTGCCAGCAGAGATTCAGGCCAAACCTGACTATGTTTTTCCGTATTTTATCGTCAACGGATTGCCTGTGGGTTTGCGTGGCCTGTTGATAGCCAGTATCTTTGCTGCAGGCATGAGTACGGTGTCAACGTCTGTAACCAGTGCTGCTACCATCATCTTGACGGACTATGTGCGACCTTTCTTCCTGAAGGCTCGTAATGTGGCTGACCGTTTGCGTCATCACGATCCACAAGACCATCATAAACACCAGAAATTGGAGTTGGCCGTGGTGCGTCTTTCCAGTTTTGGCGTAGGACTCTTGGGAGCCTGTGTGGCCATTGCGATGCTCTCAGTAGAAAGTATTATCGATGCCTGGTGGACGCTCTCCAGTATCTTCTCGGGTGGTATGCTGGGACTCTTCCTGCTGGGGTGCATCCCCCAGAAAATAAATCGCATAGCGGCTCTCTTGGGCTGTGTAGGAGGCGTATTGGTCATTGCCTGGATTTCCTTAGCAAATATTTGGAATCTGCCAGGTATCCATTTGCATGAATACCTGGCTATCGTATTGGGTACTTGTACCATCTTTTTAGTAGGTTTTCTGGCTACCTGGCTCTATCAGGCAGGCAAGAAGACAACATCCTGACTTATTCGACAGCCTGTATACGAATTCGTAGGGTTTGTGGTGATGTTGTGGGCACGGTGTATTTCTTTAAGACTCCGGGTCCACAACTGCTATTTCCTAAGCCCATTACAGCACAGTCTATAGACAGATAAACTTTTCCTTGGTCGTGTAGCTCGTGGTCATGTGTCTCTGAGGCAATGTAATGAGCCGAATAGGGCAGGGCAGAGAACGAGAAGGCTTTATCAACAGCTTCGATTCTCAGTGCCTTACCTCTCTTGGTTTTCAGCTCTATGTAGGTGCAATCCTCATGGTTGCCAGAGTCTTGTGGACGAGGGTAGTGAATGTATTGCTCTGAAACTGTCGACTTCCATAAACCTATGGGACAGGACACTTTGCGGTCGGGATAGTTGTCCCAAGGACCTCTTCCGTACCACGTCAGGAATTCGTACTCACGGGGCAGTTCAAGGACAATACCCAAGCGTGGCAACGGGGGGAGGGTATCAGGAACTTCGAACGTAAACGTCAGCTCATTGCCGTTCTGCTCCATCTTCATCGGGATGCGAAGCGTATCCAAGCCACAGCGTTTCCAGTCTTTAGCAAGCCAGTTGCCAAAGCTCTTATCGTTGTCAGTAGGAGCACGGAAAACTTGAGGCCTGATGGAATTTATAAGAGGCAAGAGGGACGATGGAAGAGGCTTTGCTTTTAAACTCTTGGGCTTTTGGGTATTCACCTGAACCTCTGGGCCATTTCCATAGACGGCCTGCACCTCGTAGTACTTTGGTGTCAGCGTGCGGTCGCTCATCACAATGCCATTCATACAGAAGGCATGTAGGTTTGGCTTATCGCCAAAGTCTCCGCCATAAAGTACAATTCCGCCGGGTTCAATGATTCCTTGATCTACCCAGTCCCAGATAAAGCCACCCAGCATGCGTGGATTCGAATTAATCTCGTCCCAGTATTCTTTGAAGTTTCCAAGGGCATTACCCATCGAGTGGGCATATTCACTGGTCAGCACGGGACGGGGACCACCATCGGAGCCTTCCCAAGAACAATGGTCGCCAGTACGATTGGCAATCTCCAACAGTCGTTCCCAACGGGCATTCTCTGCACGCTCCTTGTCAGAACCTTCGGCCATACCAGGATTAAGGTATTCCTGCATGACACGGGGATAAAAGCGTGAGATTATATCGACGGTTTGTGGGTCGGTGCCAGTTCGCTCCATGTCTGAGGCCACTGATTGCGTTCCCTGAGCCCCTTCGTAGTGAACGGGACGTGTGGAGTCAAACTCATGGAGCCAAGCTGACATGGCCGCATGGTTGGCACCATAGCCACTCTCATTGCCAAGGCTCCAGAAAATAATTGATGGGTGATTCTTGTCGCGTTCAGCCATCCGGACCACCCGGTCCATAAAGGCATCGTGCCAGTCGGGTGTTGAGGCCAATGTACCGCGCAGGCCATGTGTCTCGCAGTCGGCCTCGTCCATAATGTACATACCCATCGAATCACATAACTCATACCAGCGCGGACAGTTGGGATAGTGAGCCAAGCGTACAGCATTGATATGGGCGGCCTTCATCAGCTGTAGGTCTTTCAACATCAGCTCTTCCGTCATTACTCGGGCACGATAGGGGTCGTGCTCGTGACGGTTTACACCGCGTATCTTGATAGGTTGCCCATTAATCAGCAACTGACCGCCCTTGATAGCTATCGAACGGAACCCCACCTTCTGTGTCACGCGCTCAACAGTTTTCCCGTTGAAGTCTTTGAGTTCCAACATCAGGGTATAGAGGTTAGGCTGCTCACAGCTCCATAACCTGGGATTGTCAATTTTCATCGTCATGCGGTTGAACTTGCGATAGCCACGTTGCGGGTACCATTCGTTCATGCGCTTGGCTTTGTGAGCGAGGTCGAGAACTTCGTCTACTGCAACACTGTCGCAGCCTACTGGACGTTCATCGTCTAAGAGCGTTGCTACAAGGCGATATCCCTCACCAGTTTCGCTTTGATAGACAGAGAATTGGGGGTTGATCTGTAGTAATCCGTCCATTGAAGAACGGATGGCTACATCTCTCAGTCGGACATCAGGCGTATGATAGAGTAGTACATCGCGATGAATGCCACCAAAACGCCAAAAGTCTTGGTCTTCAAGATACGAACCGTCACTGTATTTATAGACCTCGACGGCTATTTGGTTCTCGCCATCTTTCAGAAAGCGAGTGACGTTAAACTCAGATGGCTCCATGGAGCCCTGCGAGTATCCTACCTTCTGTCCGTTAATCCATACATAGAACGCTGACATGACACCCTCGAAGCGCAGGAAGGTTTGGCCTGTCTGCCAATTAGTGGGTAAGGTAAACGTCCGCCGATATTGCCCCGTAGGGTTGCGTTCCTCATAAGTTGTCCACTCCCTCTTGGGCTCGCTCATCACGTATGGCGGGTCGATTTTAAACGGATAGCCGGCAGAGACATAGATGGGTGTACCAAAGCAATGACTGCCAGTGTTGACTTCCCAGTTGGCGGGTACGGGAAACTTAATCCACTTACTATCGTCGAAGTCGGTGCGATAGAAATCCTTGACGCGCCACTCGGGTCTCTTCGTCCAATGGAACTGCCAATCGCCATTGAGGGACAGCATACGGTCACCCTTCTTTTCGCCAAAGGGAATGAAGTATGCTCTTGCCGGTTCGCGATTGATTTGCAGCACATGGTTGTCTTCCCAGTCGTGGTGCTCTTGCGCTACGCTAAATGATAAATGACATGTGATAAATAATAAAGAAAGCAGAAGTTTTCTCATTGTATCTCAATTTCTTTGAATTCTACATCTTTAGTGTCTATCTTGACGGTATATGTGCCAGCATTAATCTGGGTACCTGTCGTCGTTGAGAGCATCTTGAATTTATTGGGTGTTGGTGGAAACGTGATGTCACGGTCTACCAATACTGTACGCTTTGAATCGGTAATCGTCATACGGCTCTGGACTGCTTTTCCTGTCGTGTTCTTGTAGCGGAAACGCAGGGCATATTCTTGACCCAATCCAGGTTTTATGATAAAGGTGTTGTTCTGCTTGGCTGTGGGCTGATAGACTGAGGCTGGACGAGCTTCGGTGTCTTGCGGAAGCAGTTCCTTAGGCAACTTGGCGATGGTGTCGGTATCGAAGGCGCGCCATGTATTCGGGGTGAGAGGTGAGGGGTGAGAGGTGAGAGAAGTGTCTGAGGCTGTAGCAATTGCAATGCCACAGATAATAGCCTGTCCGGCTTTGACCTCGGGGAAGGAAATATGTAGTTTGCCGTCTTTAGCCTTTGCATAGATGACGCGTTTCATGGCTCCGCAGTAACCAGCCTCTGCCCATGGGTCGAGGTCGTCAACAAAAGTCTCACCATTCACTGCTACATCGAAGATGCGCATACCTTCGTAGTCATCCCTTTCGCCACCACCTTTGCCATGCCAAGGTTCAGCAAAGTAGAGTTCAATACGGTATTCATCGTTGGGAACGGCGAAGTCGTACCATAGACGATGACGACCAAAGCGGAAGAATTGGAACAGTTCGTCGCTCTTGGTGCCTCGGATGTCTTCATGTATGTGGCGTTGCGATGCCTGATAGGGATGCATGCCAAAATCTTGTCCCCATGAGTGGCTATAGAGTGTGTCGTCTGCATGCCATGGCTGGCCAAATTCGTCTATGAAGGCATCGCCACCGCAATTAATGCGGTAGAGGTAGTAGTAGCCCTCAGCACCTTTTACAAGGTTGTGGTTGCGGTCTGCTGCGGTTGCCATAGTGCCCGATGGTTTACTGTCGGAATTATTAGCATAATGCTGTCTGTACATGTAGTACGCAGGAGTCGGTTCTTCCCAGATGGTGGTGAGGCCTTTGTAATTAATCGGTCCTATTTTGTCAATACGACGATAGGCGCCATCAGGCTGTATGCGTCCAGGATTGTCGTGTGACGTGAAGAGCCATTGGAAATGACCGCAGACGCTGTCCTTTGCACTTTCTGCCAAACGGGCCTTCGTTGCAAGGAGTTTGGTAAAACTCTCCTCACTATATTTTGCATCACCATGCAAGTCGATGGTGCGCCAAGCGCCATACTCACCATTCAGTAACTGTTCAGGGCGTTTCAGCTCATTATCATAGTTCTCTGCTGAGCCGCCATAAGTACCACTCCAGTTTTGGATGACATTCCAGTCGGTACCTTCTCCACCGTTGCAGGTGGTGATGAGACGCTGGTCGCTGCAGGTGGGATCGAGACTACGGATGATATCGCTGCACTCCTGTGCAAAGTCCTTGGGCAGGATGCTCTCGTTCTGCAGTCCCCATAGGATAACGCTTGGCGAGTTGCGACGTTCCTTAATCCAACGCACCAGCAGGCGCTTGAAGTTCTCGCGGAATTGAGGTGTATCATACCAGATATGTGCTGAGAACTGGCTCCAGAAAAGAATGCCCTGCTCGTCGAGTAATTTTTGGTAGAGCAGGTTATGCGGCTGGTGAGCCTCGCGGAAAGCGTTAAATCCTGCATTTCGGATTTGCTTGATACGTGAGTGGATTTGCTCAGGAGTAAAGGCATGACTATTACCAAGGATATGCTCGTACTCGCAAGTGCCGTTGATGAAGGTGGGCTGTCCGTTAAGGAAGAACTGTCGTCCCCATTTGATGTTACGAATACCGAATGGTGTACGTACCTCGTCCGTCGTCTTGCCATCGCGCTTAATCATCGTGGCGAGACTATAGAGATAGGGGTCAGAGAGTGACCATCGGTGGGCGTTCTCTATTTTCTCTGCCTGTTGGATGGTTTTGGTCTCACCAGGAAGTAGCGACTCAGTTGCTACAGAGCGGAAAACCTGCTTGCCACTGGTCAGCGTAAACTTGTTCACCAGTTCAATCTGTTGCGTCTGCTGGGTGTAGTTCTTCACCTCTGTCTCAATAAAGACGCTGTCGCAGGCGGTATTGTTCCAAATATGCACTCCGAAGGGTTCAATACGAACAGCATCCGTCTCGATAAGTGACACGGGACGGAAAATACCAAAGGGTTGACTACCTTCTGAGAAGCCCCATTCCGAAGAACAGCCTCCACATACCCAAGGAGATTCAGTTTGCATAGCGGGGTGGTCGACGAGGATGTGAAGAGTGTTCTTGCCTGTGTTTAAGGCCTCTGTCACATCAAGTGTGAAGACTGTGCGACCAATCAGTTCCTTCGGATATTGGGTATCGTTAAGAGTGATGGTGGCGTAAGTGCCAATGCCCTCGAACTGCAGGAAGTAGCGGTTGCCTTCTTGAGGGTGAGGCGTAAAAGTCTTTTGATATACGGCACTAGCATGCAGATTTCCGTGACGCAACTGGCGGTAGCCATAGTAATCGTCGAAGTTGTGAGGAAGGTTTATCTGTGCTGCGACAGTGTCGCAGCCTACGAAACTGTGTGCCATCCAACCTTCATTGAGGTTGGTGACTGTGCGGCGACCTTTGCGCTCAGGAGCAGGGAAAGAAACGCTGCTACGCCCCATGGGCACGCTGGTAGCTACTGCAATGCCTCGTTGCTGGTCGTTGTTAACGGCACAATAAAAGTGGTATACCACGCCGTTGTGTTTTACCACATAACTTTTATGTGCAAACATTTCGTCGTAGGGCTTCGTAGGCCAGATAAGGTCTTCGCCCTCCCAGCGCTGCCAATGAATCAGGTCACGACTTACGGCAAAGGTATTGAAAGCATTATACTTGCGCGAAGGGTCGTAGGCCTTGAAATAGAACATCACATACAAATCGCCCATCTTGGCAATCTGGGCGTCACCAGTAATGATACCACCTACTTCGTTGGCGAAGACAGGATTGTCATCATAGCGTTTCCATTTCTTCAGGTCGTTGCTGAGGGCAATACCTATGCGTTCTGCCTTCAACTTGTTGTCAGGATTGACGCCTCCCGCATTATAGAACATCACAAAACGATACTTCGCCAGTTCTTTAGGCAAACCACTCCCCTCGCCCTTCGGAGAGGGGCTGGGGGTGAGGCTATAAATAGTGCTTTTATACTGTACCAACTTTTCCCACCACTGCACATCCTTGTCGTTGATGCTGAGAAGTGGCTTTTCACCCGACTGCCATTCATGAGCCTTAGTGATGTCATCCTGCGTCCAAGCCATACCGATGTTCAATGGTTCACGGACAGCCTCATAGCCTGTGCCGTGCCCACCGATATAGGTCATCCAGTAGTTCTTCTTATATTTTGCAATACCATAGCTACCGCCCCATGTCCAGTCGATAAGGGCAGGAAAACCACCTCTCTGGTTCATGTCCCAACCTTCATCTTTGTATGACAGAATACGTCCCTTTGTCGTCCAATGTAACAAATCGTCACTTTCTGCCAACCATGTCTCATAGCCGCGTCCGTCAAGACCGTCCTTACCATTATAGACAACATAGGTCATATACCATTTGCCGTCTTTCTGAAATACGGTTGGGCAGTCGATCTTATGGTAGTTGTCCGTAGGGGCTACCACCATACCATATTTATAAGGCGTGCGCACCTCTTGATAGACACGCTGCATATCTTGCTGGCTGATATCCTGCGCTGTGACAGTCAGACTTAGTACTATCAACAGAAATGCGGTAGCTAATCGTTTCTTTAGTACGCTTGCCTTAGCAAGAAATTTTTCACTTTTCATTTTTCACTTTTCACTTTAAAAACAGCCAATCTACTTCGCTCGATGGTCCATTCAGACCACAGTCGCGTGGATTGATCATGCTATCTGTAAAACCAGCCACTATCAGGATGCCCTTTGGCAATCGTAACGTGTGGCGACCTGCTGGCAACGAATACTGATGGATATTCACCTTGGGCATTTGCACAATGCTAATGGCATTTGTTAGGATGGGCTCAGCCTGACCATATTCATTACCAGTAGCGTCAATTTCCAGTTTCGGGGCCTTAGCGAATTTATTGTCATCATCCTTGAAAAGACCGACAAGTACTTTGACGGGCTTCTCGCTTTCGAACTCGATAGTGGTTCCCACAATGCGGGTGGTGTCACGATTCAGTACAAGGGCTTGCAGGCCAACCAACTCAGGAGCAATAGAGTCGACGGGCGTATCAGGACGGTTTTCAAAAAGAATCGCTCCCTTCTTAAGAGTAACGGTTGCACCTTGATAGCTGACCTGGGCATTATTTGCAGGAAGTATCTTTACATCTGTCTGTACTACGGGATGCTTCAACTTTTCAATGTTTTCCTTAAAGGCGTCAAGTTCAGCCTGATATACAATAGCGAGTTCGCCCCACGTCTTCATCTTGCCATCATCGCCACCTACTGGTATGCGACGCTGTGCAGTCTGCATGGAGTTGGCATAGAGGTAAGTGTCATGGGTGGCAAAGCTCAATGTGTTCCACCAATTCTGGCTTTGCTCCAAACATGGCACAGCGGCATCCAAATATTTCAAATCTTTTGTCCATTTGTAGTTCAGAACCTGCTGTGCGGCTTTTACCTTCCAACGGAAGGCAGCGGCAAACATTCGATAGTACTTCATATCCTGTCTTACACGCTCGAATTCATCAGCATGGCGTGTTGCCGTGATGAATCTAACGGCTTCCTCGGCTTCGATACCATGTTGCACGCATTGGTCAACAATGTCTAGTGGAAGTTCGCCCACATGTTGCTCGCCCTTCCATTCTTTCTCAACATATTCAATGAGTTTTTCGCCTTGCGGTCCACAGCTCTCATAGAATCCTGGATAGATGGTGTATTTATAGGGATTGACCAGTTCGCCCATCGTCATACCGAGGAGCAGCGTCTGGCGATTGCCCTCTGTAATACCAAAGCGACGCAATAGTTTGGGAGCAATTTCACCCGCCTCATCATAGGCGTTCACTACGAGTTCCGCAGCCTTCTCGCTGATACCATAATAATCTGCCAGTTGTTTTTGCCAATACGCCTTGTCATCACCTCGCTCGCAGTTCCATGCATAGCGTCCCCAGACCTTATACCACATCCAATCGCGGTCTATTTGTAGGAGTCGTTCACCATTAGGAAGTTTATCTGCTGTGTAGGGCCAATCCCAATAGGAGGCCTGTGGATAGAGGTGCAATCCCTTGGAGTGGTGCACGCGATGCATGGCCTGCACTGCTTTCTGTGTGAAAGAAGGAGATGACCACCGCCATGGTTCCAGATTGGCAAGGATATGTACATTGTCGATGTGGATAGGAGCGGCAGCAGCCAGCATGCGGTGAGTCTCTCCCCAAGGACCGCCAGGCTCGTAGGTCGTCAGCGACTCTCCCGTATATTTATTCATCGTGTAGATATTCGGATAGAGTGGAAGAGAGGCCTTCAGCACGGCAGGTCCATCGGTGTCATGGTTGCGCAGGATGATAGGTGGTGTGTCAGTACGTCCCGATGCTTTCAGACCGTCTTTAATGCCAGGGATGATGGTTTCTGTCATCCACTGGATATCGTTGTCGAGCCCCGACATAGCTTCACCCAGACAAACCAAGAAACCAACCTTCGGATATTTCTCTATGAAGGCTGCAATTGATTTACGGGTGTAGTCGGCAATAAGTGGGGTGATAGGACGGTTGCGGTCTTGCGTCTTCAGTCCATAGTGGTCGGCAAAGGGTTTGCTAATGATGATGTTATAGAACATCTGTATCACACGGATGCCGCGACGATCCGCCTCATCTACCAGAAAACCGAACATCTCCTGATTCTTCTGCATGGTGGCATCGTCAACCTCAGGTGCAAAAGGATATTCCTTCAACTTGACCAACGAAGCGAAGGGATGGCCATTCCAAAGATATACCGTATTCATGTTGTTCTTAGCCAACAGGTCAAGGTATTTCAGCCATAGGTCTTTGTCATAGAACCAAGGGAAGTTTTCAGGAGTATAGGGATATTCGTAGACGCGATGACCTGGGAGATAGACCGTTTTCTGCAGTCCTACGCAGGCGCCACGCAGTTTCATTTGAGGCGCCTCGCTAAGGGTGGTTAGTCCTGCCAGTGTAGGGTCTTCCTGCAATAGTTCTACCAGTTTGTTGGTTCCATATATGGCACCAGCCCCATCGTTGCCAATCACTTGCACCTTCTTGTCTTTACGGATGAGCGTAAAACCCTCAGCCTCCCCTGTGTTTGCTATTTCAATAGAAACGTTGAACGAGCCTTCCTTGCCATTCAGCAGACTGGCGGCATAGTTGGTCTGTGGTGTTCTTTTCTTGACGTTTATCTTGCCATAGCTAATGGTAGCAGAAAACAAACATAGTGCAATGAGTAGTTTCTTGATCATAGACTTATTCTGATTTCTTGTTTTGCGGGAATCTCTATTTCTCTCTCTCCGGTGATGAGTACTCCATGTCCTCCATCACTCAGGATAGTAATCTCTTGTTGGTTCATCGTAACGTGTATCTTTCCAAAAGGCGTGGGCACATCACCCTCCAGCCATTCCAGGTCGCCCAATGCAGGCCTGACCACATACTCCTCGTATCCAGGTTTAGTGGGTTGAACCCCCAGAAAATACTTTCCGATGAGATAGATGGGACTGGCTCCCCATGCATGACAGAGACTTTTGCCATAAGGCCTACCATACATGGCGAGATGCTGTGTTCCCGTCTCTGATGGCACATATTTCTCCCAGAACGAAGTGGCCCCTTCACGGAGCATACCACCCCAATAGTCACGCATCTCCTTCAGTACCTGTGTCTGCAAACCATCTATGCAGAGCGTTTCTAATTCATAGAATCGCATATAGGGTGTGGTGATAGGATCAATTGTTGGATTCAGCATGACACTCTGCATAATCTCACGGCGTTCTTCCTCATAAGCCAGTCCGTAGAGGATGGCAAACATGTTGGGGAACTTGGTAATCTGCTTGTTCATCTGACCATCTTCGATGGCGTGATTGTATGCCTTCAGCTCATAGCTCCAGAAGGTTTGCTTAATCTTGTTGCGCAGTTCTTCCGCTTTGACGCGGTAGTCGCTTTTGTTGATATCCAATAGTTTTGCGCAGAGCGCCATCGTCTCCATGGCCTTCATCAGCAGAATCTGTTCGAAGCACAATATACCACGTTTGTGCATGGGGAAGTCTACCCAGTCAACGAAAATCCAATCGTCAGACTGTCCCTCAGCCATACCGTCCTGATTTAGGCGCCCTTCGACATATTCCATAAGTGTCACCATACGAGGCCACATCTCACGCACGAAGTCGATATCAGCAGTATATTGGTAATAATCGAGGATAGACTTAAACCAATAGAAGGTATAGTCCATGATGGTATTAACGTGTGCTGTGACAGGGTCTTTGCCACGCAACTGTCGGATGGTACGCTTCACGCATTCCGTGTCGAAACGCAGATAGTAGTTCATGAGATACGACTGGATGGCATCACCGCTCCATGTCCAGCGGTCTCGTTTGATACCATCCATGAAGAACTCACGGGTGGTGAGGTCCATAGTATAGGCAGCAACGTCCCAGATGCGGTTCAGTTCATTGTCGGAGCAACGGAAGGAACCGCTATGCGATAGGTCCTGTGGAGCGTATTCGTACTCCATCAAGACATCGTCAAAGGTCGCTCCTTCTTCTTTCTCAATATAGACAAAGCGGAAGGCTTTGCTCTCCAGTTTTCCTCCCTCGCATAATACATCAAGAGTCTCACAGTGTTCCTTGTCCTTAGCCTCTTCGGCGCTTTCTCCGTAATAGATATGCACACGCCCTTTCAGTCCCTTTATTATTAGATAGCCGAAAGTTTCTTTCCCGAAATCATAGAGCCCGTCTTTCTCACTGACAGGACGACGCTCCTCACACTCTAAATGATAGCTGGAGGGTGGCATATTGATACTGTTGAAGGTCCAATGGGCAGCAGGTACATAGATGCCCGAGCCATGGGCTACTCCGTTTTCATCAATCCATATTTTGTCTTCGTAGGTGGTAAGCCAACTCGAATCAGTCTTGATGGTCTTGCCTTGTATATATAGAGCGGGTGGGGTGGCCTGGTTCCATACTTTCAGATTGAGTTTGTGCTCCCCTGCAGGAATGGTGTATGAGTTAGCAGGAAATTGTAACTTTCCGTCAAGAGCAAAGTTGAATTGCCCTTCGCAGGCGATGGTGATCATCTCCTCCTTTTCCAAATTGAAGGTCTTAGAGAACTCTACTGTTACATAGTGTGAGTCCTGTTTCCAGAACGGAGGGAACATGGCTCCTCGTTCTGTTCGGCGATTATTGAAAATGTTACCAAGCCATATCTCAAAATCGCCAGGATACCATATCCATGTTGCTTTATTGTTTTCCTGCATTGTTCTTGATGTTTTCATTGACTTGTGGCCCGTTGTTCTCCCACACATTTCCGGGCCCGTTGGCATTCTTCAGAAATTTCTCCTCTGGAGTCCAGTTGTCGCGGAGGGTGATATTGCTCGAACCCTCATCAGTATAAAGGTAGAACCAGTGGTTGGGATCGTGTACATAACTGGGTTTGGCAATATCACGAACCACATTTTCAGAAATGATAGTCCCAGGCTGATTGCCCAGCGTATAGATGCCTGCACAGTCGTACATGTGTTGCGCGTAATTATAGATCAGGTTCGCATGCACCTTATTGTCTTTCATGCATACCAGGTCGCGGTTCCATCCCCAACCCAACGAGATGCCTGTGTAGGAGACATCGTGAATGGTGTTATGCTCGATGTTGATGCCACTGACATAGCCTGCAGCGATGGCCACACATCCCCAATCTTCATTGGTGACATTATAGAATTCGCAGTTTTGTATTTGTTGTCCAGTGCAAACCTCCCGGAAGTCTGTTGGCTGATAAGGGAGATGTGTTTCCAATCCTTCTGGTGAGAAGGAACCGCAGACATAACCATTCATAGCAATGTCGGTAAATAGACAGTCTTTCGTTGTGCCACGACGACATCCAATGACATAGTCAAGACCAGAACCGCCTAGTTTTTCAAAGCGGCAGCCTTCGAAGCTGCAGTCCTCAGTATAGCGCAATTCCACAGCAGCGTCTGCACGTCCCAGCCATCCCTGATTATCGAGCTTGTGATTATTAGGACGGTCAATCTGTGGACGTAGTTTGTAGGCCTCTGTCAGATACATGCCAGCCTGAAGAGGAACGTGTCCTTTCTCTGAAGGTCGCATCCAGGTTGTATATTGAAAACTCACACCTTTTATCGTGATGTTCCGAACTGGATGTTCGTAGGTTCCGATGAAGTCCACCAGTGTCTCCAGTACAGGTACAATGGCCTCTTTGATGGCTTCGCCCTGATGCGGCATATAATAAAGTTTGTGCTCGCGGATGTCGTGATACCACTCACCAGGCTCGTCCAGCAACTCTTTGGCATTCGTCAGGTAGAAGGGGGAAGGATGGCCGGTATTCGGTGTCATAGGAGAGGGCCAAGGATGCTCGAACTGCAGTTTAGCCTCTGGGTTGTGGAAACGCACGGCGGCGGAGTCGCCCTGAATGGTAATGCTCTTGATCCGCAGGTTAGAAGTACACCACATCTCATGCAGAACCATTTCAAGAGGTGAGAGGTGAGAGGTGAGAGGTGAGAGATATGCCTTCAGCTTCTCCACTGCTTTCTTAGGAATCCATAATACCTGATTCTTCTTGTCGTATGTCCGGATACGGTGCATCTGTTCGAAGTCACTGACATCACGAGCACGTACAGCCTTTTTCCCATTAATCCACAACTGTCGAAAGTCAATAGGACGCCCGTTGAAATCAGGTACGTCAGCCACCAAGAGTTTGCCTTGTTTCTTCCATCCATCGATACGGATGCCTCCACTAATGACAGCACCTGCTCCTTCTATTGTCAGTCCGCTGTCTTCAGGACGGAGGCGGAGAGGTTCATAGAGATAATAGGTTCCTGCTGCGAGATGGATGGTCGTCTCACTGGCTTTCCCCAATCTCCTCATCTCGCGGGCTTTTCGCACCGCATCAGACAACGAAGAATCGGGGGTAATAAAGATGTCTGCAGCCTGCATTTGCAGTCCACAGACCAAACAAAAGCTGAGGATGATTCTTCTCATAGTGTTATCGTGCTAATGGTAGCCAGAGTGACATATCATCGATTCCTCTGTTGTCCCAGGCATAGTAGGGAATCAGGCGTATCTTCACTTTCTTTTCAGCAACGGGACGAACTTCCCGATAGAGCGTTTGGTTGTCCCATTGTTTGTCGTTAGTGAGGATAGCCTCTCCATCGAGTACCGTCATTTCATGTCCGCTGATGGTCATCTTTTTCTCTGTGAAACGGATGTCGGCAGGAATAGCGATATCGTTGATGCGATAGTCTCCTTCGATATCCTGGCCTTCGAGGCAATAAACAATCGGACCGCGCATGACTGCAATCTGGTTCTTGGCCTCTTCCACCAACGGATTAGCTTCTATCAGACGTGGACGCATCTCAAAGTTAACCTCTATGACATCACCCGTTTTCCATTTGCGTGAAATCTCCAAGTCGGCAGACTCACCGTTTACTTTAATGGTATATTGGTTAGCCCAGTCAGGCTTGTGCAGTCTGATGGTCTGTAGATTCTTGGCTTTCTTGATGGTCAGTCTGATGTTACCTTCCCAAGGATAGTTGGTTGTCTGTTCTACTTCCAGGTCTTTTGTTTTCAAACTGTTCTGTCCGTAGAGGTTGACAAAGAGTGTATTTCCACTTACGGCATAGGCATACTCCTGCGCTTCACAGAGGGTGCGTAGCGTGTTAGGAGGACAGCAGAAGCAGGAAATATAATGCTGGCGATGCTTGGGCCAACGCATGACATAGGGGAACTCCTTGGTGCGGCGTAGTGCCTCGGTATAGAAAAAGTCTTTTCCATCGAGCGAGATACCGGAAAGGATTCCGTTATAGAGTTCGTTTTCAATATTGTCGATATACTTACCGTCTCCCGTTGTTTGGAACATACGCCATGAGAAGAGCATCATACCAATCTGTGCGCATATCTCGTTATGGGCAGCTTCCTGTGGCAATTGGAACTGCCGTCCGTATGCCTGGTGAATCTGTTGGATACTGGGTTGGTTGTAGGTTGTTCCGTCAGGTGAAACTCCGTCGTAGAGAGCACCACATCCTCCCATGATATAGATCTTATGTTGGATGATATCGTCCCAAATGGCGGAGAGGTTTTTCATCAACTGCTCCTCGCCTGTCTCGGCATAGAGGTCGGCAACGCCTGCATAGAGGTAGTTGGCACGTACGGCATGTCCCATCGCCTCGTACTGGTCGCGGAACTTATGACGATCCTGGTTATGGTCCTCGCCATTGGTCACACTGTCACGGATGGCAATAAGAACTTTTGCCAGTGTCAGGTATTTCTCGTCGCCCGTCTCACGATACATCTCCGCAGCACCCATATAGTGACTGGGACAGATGGCATTACGGGAAAGTTCGGCGGCATCATTGGTCAGGAAGTTGTAGAGGAAGTCCGCAGCCTTCTTGCCACACTCGAAAAGGGTGGTCTTGCCAGTGGCACGCTTATGGATAATGCCTGCTGTCATCAGATGACCGAGATTGTAGGTCTCGAAATTCAGGCGCGAGGCAAAAGCGTGCTTCTGGTCTTTGCCTATCTCAATACCTGCTGCATTCTCTGCGTTACTATGTGAGTCGATGCCCTGATTGCGTTCTGAGATAACGACGGGGGTATGGATATAACCGTCAGCACGTTGGGCCAGTGCCACCTGTTCGATGAATCGGTCCATCAGAGCGTCTATCTTTGGGTCTTTGGTGATGGCATAGACAGCGGCACACGCCTCTAGCCATTTGTACATATCGCCATCGTGGAAGGGAGGACCATGGTGTTTCCCCTTGACCGTTCCTGCAGCCACCTCGAAATTGCGAAATCCGTTGCTGCCATGAGCTCCATTGGCATCCAGTGTTTCCCATGGCGTGTTCCATGTGTCCCACATATCCCAGATACCCGTGGCAGACAGCATTTGGAAACGGTCTCCCCAGAAACCGCCTGTCCATTTCACAGCGCCCATAGGAGTATTCTTCATACACGCTTGTTTGCTGTTCTTCATATCTGTCAGTCCCTGTGCCATCACAGCAGTTGAACAGCCCAGCATCAGGGTTATCGCTAGTCTTATCTTCATAACTCTTAACTTTTATCTTTTAACTCTTAACTAAAGTTGTCCTCCTCTTGCTCTTACACGTTCATACCATGCTTCGCGTTCCTTTGTCAGGTCGTAGCCTCGTTTGGTCAGGTAGTTGTTGATACGTCCCTTGTATTTGCCGAATACCTCATGTTTCTTTTTCGAGCTTTCTGCATCGATGGCAAGTTCTCTGGCTTCTTTCAGCCATGCGAGAATCTGTGCTTTTTCCTCATCCTTTAGGGTCGGAATCATGTCACATTGTGCCTCATACGTCACTTTGACTACGTTGAAGGTCATTACGTCCTTCACCTTCTCGATATCCTGTGGATTCAGGTACATCGACAGGTCTGCCTCGAATCCGAAATGAGAGCGGTAGAGCTTTGAGTCACATTGAGCTTCGGCCAATTTCTTGTCGGTCTTCTTGACAGAGTCACGTTCAGCATAGATGTCGTTCAACTTGAAATAGCGGTTGGCGATGATATTCTGCACATTCTCGCCCAGTGGTGTCCATGTGATGCTGAGGGCATCGGTGGCTTTTCTGGCTCGTCCGATGATGGTCTCTACGTATTTTGCATCTCTTCCGTCGCTGTTGAGCTTGACGGCAGGAGTGGGGTAGCTGTTGAAGGTTTCTTTTAGGAAGCGCACGTTGTTGCCATAGTTCATTTTGACGTTGTGTACCATCTTCACGTCACGGCTCCGCTCAACAAACAGCCATCCGCTCCAGTTCATCTCGTCGAGTGTCTGTTTGATAAGTGGGAGGTTGATGGTAGAATCCTTGCTAAGCCAAACGCCGTCTGTATTCGAAGCATGGATGGCACAGATATTCTTGGCCCCCAACTTCTTCATATCCTTGCTGATATCCCATCCGTGTTCTGTGATGGTTTGCCACTTGTAGAAGATGGCGATACCGTTGCTCTTGATTTCCTTCAGCAGTTTGAGATTGCCTGCAGCATCGAAGGGCGTATCAATACCAACAACCTTGCCTTGGGCTTTCGCAGCCTCGCCGATGGCATGCAGTCGGTTGGTGATTTCCTTCCGCTTGGCCTTGTCTGTTGTCCAATTGTCGCCACATCCGCCTAAGGGCAGGAAGGCCACTTTGACATTGCCCATCCTGTTCATTGTCTCGAAACAGTCTTCCACCAACGCCATGTAGTTGTCGCGTTGTGTCAGGTCTTGTCCGTAGAAACCGCTCATGGCGATAGCACCGATGCGGATGTTCAGACTGTCCGCCACATGTTTGAAGAAAGCGGCATCCTTTGGATTGCGCATTTTGTTGTCAAACAGCTCGCGCTTGCCCAGTCCGCCCATATCCATTTCTATACCGTCACAGCCTAAATCCTTGGCTAATTGGAATTCGCCTAATTTCTGCCGCTTCAGCACCATCCAGTCGCAGACGCCCACTTGGTAGCGCTCTTGAGCCAACAGAGTGCCCGTCAACGGCATACCGAATGTCAGAACAGATAAAAATAAAATACGTAGTTTGTTCATCATATGATTTGTTTTTTTCTATTTCAAAGCTGCCGACTGGCAGATGGCGACAAAAATGCGCATCTCCAACTCTTTCTTTTCTTTCTTTGAAAGAGGTGGAATTGTGGGGGTAAAAGAAAATGCGCTTACTTTCTTTCTGTTTTTATAATTCATTGTCATTTTTGGTTTTTATTTTAAGACGCAAAAATGACAATTGTGTAACCAACAATGGGAGGGTTGCTTTTATCCTGCTTGCATCATCTCACCGGCATATTCACGAAGACGGCTGATGCTTCGGTGCATCAGGTTGCGCACACTCTGGTAGTTGATACCCATAATCTGGCAGATCTCCTCGTATTTCCGTTGCTCGATATAGTAGAGGTTGATAATCTGACGCTGGCGTGGAGACAGTTTCTCAAAATATCTCTCTACGTTCTCCGTGAGTTCCTGTTGTCTCTCCATCCGTTCATGACAATAGGTTTCATACTCGACAACGGCCTGCGTGTTGATGTCGTTGACTTCATCACCGGTCATCTTGCCATTCCGGCGGAACTCGTCGTGAATGCGGTTGCGCAGGGAGATATACAGGTAGTTGTCCACATTGTCGATTGGAGCAAGATGTGCCTGTCTGGTATAGAGTTTTACAAAGACATCTTGTATGCAGTCTTTGAGCAACTCACGGTCAGTCGTGAAGCGAGACCCAAAGGCAAACAATTGGTCGATATGTTTGTTATAGAGCTCCGAAAAGTCAGTCATTTTTTAGTAGATTAAAAAATAAGTAAAGTAGTTTGTTTGTTTTTATCGTTTGTCAGCTGCAAAGGTAGTAATATATTTCGAAATAAAAAAATAAAAGATTATCTTTTTTTATTTTTGTTTGTTTTCGCTTTACTTACGAATGAAACGCAGCCAATAGAGTCTGTCGGCTTTGGCATTGTCTGGCTGGAAGGTCTCCAGACGGACATTTTTCTGTGATAGCGAGATAGCTCCTGTTCGGGTGTCTATCGCATAGATGTGATACTTGCCAGCAGCAACAGGAATACTGGCTTCTGGTGTTTGGGTATAAACCAGATAGCCTCTCTGCTGGTCGCCCAAGGCAACGCATCCCGTTCCGCTGAGTGGCTTCATCTGACAGACATCCTGCAGCATCGTTTGCTGTAGCGGATCAGATGTGGCAGTACTGATGGGAATGTTAGGCAAGGAGCCTCCGGCCATCAAGATAGCCCATCCGTATGTGGGATACTGTTGGGAGAAGAACGTGACGGCCTTTTCCGGGTAACGGTCACGGCATTCCAGAACGGAGCGGTAAGCTTCCTCAAAACCGGTCTTTCCCACCTTCATCTTACGCATCCACTGGCGCGGCGCCATGCTTCGTCCTCCTTCAGGAGCCCATAGTCCGTTGGTGTTGTAATGCCAATAGCGGATGTCGATGATGTCAACGACCTGGCGCAGTTTCGGATCAGCCAGAATACTGTCTTGCACATCTTTGGGACAACTGAGTGCGATGAGGGGATGACATCCTGTCTCAGCCTCCCATTCGGCAACGGTTTCCAGCCAGAAACGGGTGAAGTGCACGGGGCCTGTATACTCTGCGCTGATGGAGTGTATCACGTTGGGCTGGTTCTTGGTCTGATCCAGACACATCCGGATATACTGTCGGTGGAGTGGACGGAGTATGGGGTCTTGCTCGTTATAGAACTGTTCTGCCATGAAGACGCGTTTGTCGCCGGCAAAGGGAACGGGTTCTGGGAAATCTGTACCGTTGATGTTATTGACTGGGCGCCAAGGACAGTCAACCCAGTGGGCTCCTGCCTCCAGGATGTTATGCTGGAAATAGTGTTCGTTATAAAGCAGGATTTTTTTATTGGCTGCTTTCTGGGCGAATTCGTTCAGACGGCTCCAATACCAGCGGTTGGGCTTGGTCAGGTCGTAGCGGGAAAGACCGTCCCATGAGGTGCCTTCTCCAGCGCGGGTGAAGGGTTGCTCATAGAAAGGTGCCCACACATCACCGTCGGCACGACGTACACGTTCGTGGTCTGTGCGTCGCAGGTCGTACCACAAACCGTAGTGGTGGTATAAGGAACTGTAGTGATGGTTGGTCAGATAGTTGACCACCGA